>Ga0316192_10003321_pt1 | contig 11760 bp, 16 predicted proteins | sample MerIslwburrow_MG_FD_204931 | JGI IMG/M metagenome (GOLD analysis project Ga0316192, IMG submission 204931) | Coastal sediment microbial communities from Maine, United States - Merrow Island worm burrow | ecosystem: Environmental > Aquatic > Marine > Coastal > Sediment | place: USA: Maine...
TCGAATCCATCCGAAAGACTGACGATGGGCGCTCACGCCTGCGAATGCGTTCATCACCATTAGAAAAGAAACTGATCGAGGAGCTTTTGCCGATTTGCAATTATGTGCAGGCAAACTACAGACCTGAGCGATACATTTCAGTTCGATGGATTAATGGAAATCAACAGTATGACGCTGAAGTGGTTCAGTCAGGTGATTTTGTAAACCCAAACTACTATCCAGCAGTCAGCTACTTCGAAGTTACTTGCGTCATGCATCCCAAGGAGTATCTGGCCAGAGAACTACTGAACACTAAGGGTCAGGCTTTTGGGCTTGAGGGCATTCGTCGCCTAAAAAGCGGTGAGATCGAATCCCTGCCAATAAGTTATTGTGGAGATGAACATATTCACATATTCAGCGAATTAGTGCTGAAGCAAATTAGCAAGAAGGCAAAAATCAACTACCCTCCAGACACGACATTAATCGTCGATTGTACAGTAAACACAGTTTATGCATCCTATGATTGGGATATTCTAGTATCACTTGTGAAAGATGGTCTTTCAGCCGTGAGTTTTCGTGAGATTTACTTGTATGACAGTACAGGGCAACGCAGTCACTCTTTTTGGCCAAGCAAGGGCAGCTAATCCTCTTTTCGTGTTCAGAGTGAGTGTTCAGTTGACTTGCTGAATGCCTGCCAGGTACCAGGTTGGGTCTTCTGATTGTGGGTTGTGTTGGAATATCCAGATTTCGTTGACTTCGGTCGTTTCATCTTCGATGGGGCTGTCGCTATCGTCCAGTGTCTGTTCACGCAGCATGGCTGTGTAGTTCACGGCCACCCATTCTAGGTCTGATTCAATCCAGCTGTCGGCGATCTCTGCATTGAGCGTGGCGACTTCTGTGCGGTTTGTTGCTGTTTCCTGCATATCGTTGGAAATGCGGTCGGCGATCTCTGCTGTGCAGAATTCACGGATATCTTCAATATCGCCCGAATCCCATGCTTTCTGCATACGCATATAAATATCACGCGCAGCACTTAAAAAATGTTTTTCATTGATCTCAGGGCGCAACATTTTGCCGCCCGTGACCTGCTCATTCTGCGAATGAATATCTGCATCAGCCTGTCCTTGCGGTTCACTTTGTTGCCCGTACTGGTTGGCATAGGCCATAGGTTGAGCTTTTCTGCGCATGAACCAGAACAGCAACCAAAGCCCGCCACCTATAATCAGGATATCGAAAAAGTTGATGCCTTCAAATGAACCGCCGAAAAACATCGCACCGAGCATGCCGCCCAGTGCAAGGCCGCCAATCATGCCCATCATGCCGGTTCGTGCTGAACCGCGCTGACCGGCAGCAGCGGTTTTTTTCGCTGTGTTCCTGGGGATATTCATTCTGGGCGCGGACTGTTTCATGCGTTGTTTGCCAAAGCTCATGCCGCCACCAAAACGGCGTGCATCAGCGTCATTCACTATTCCCAGCATGGTAAAGCCGAATGCGGTGATGATTGTCAGTACAAACAAATTTCTCATTTCTTGCCCTCGTTATCGGTAGGTGTCATTTCATAAGCCAGTTGCGCCAGCCTGGCCTGAAAGGCTGCTTTTCGCAGGCTGCGATCCTTAATGCTGGCCACCTCAAGTGCAAGTTCGCGCTTGGTTCGGAATGGCAGTGATTTGGGCCTGATCGTTTTTTTTCCTGTTTTGATACCGGCTCCCGGCATCATGCGGCTGCGGATTTTATGCAGCTCGGTTATGCGGGCATGTTTGAAGCATGCTTTACGAATATCATCCCTGAGAAATCTGATCTGTTGCGCCATAATGGAATGATCCACGGCAATCCACAGGCACAGGCCGCCATCGGTCAAAGCCTCGATTTGAATCGGTTCGGTGCGCGATGCCATCATATCGCCCACGATGGCAGGCCATGCCTTGCGCAGGCGGGATATGCCGATCAACTGATCAAGCGACTCTTCACCGAGAATGTCAGCCAGATTGTGGTGCAGACCGGTAAGTCTGGAACGGGGACGTTTGTTGCGTTGGCTCAAAATGGCAGTTTTTTACCGCCGAGGATATGTACATGTAGATGAAACACGATCTGCCCACCACCTTCGCGAACATTGGTGATGACACGGTATCCTGCATCCAGGTTCAGCACTTCATCAGCAATATGCTGAACGCGGCTCATCAGCATGCCAAGCAGGGCGGGGTCGTTAGCATCAGTCAGGGTCGGCACATGTTTTTTGGGAATGACCAGCACATGAGTCGGAGCCTTGGGATTGATATCCTTGAATGCGAATACATCATCATCTTCATAAACCTTATCGGCAGGAATCTCACCGGCAGCAATCTTACAAAACAGGCAGTCAGTCATTTGTTGCTCCTCATTTGAGTATGATCAGCTCTACTTCTTTACGAACTTGGTCAGAATCACGATCTGTTGGCCGTCAACACGCCCTTCGATCTGCTCGGCGTTGTCTTGCACCAGTCGGATATTGCGCACTGCCGTGCCGCGCTTGGCCGTAATGGTTGAGCCTTTTACATCGAGATCCTTGATCAGGGTTACTGTATCACCTGCTTCCAGTGCAGCACCATTACTGTCGCGGTGAACAATCTGTTCTTCGTCACTTTCTTCATCGCCGGACGCCTCAGCCCAGATGCGGGTTTCATCTTCCAGATACATCATATCGAGCAGATCCTGAGGCCAGCCTTCAGCTTTTAAGCGAGTGAGCATGCGCCACACTATCACCTGCACAGCAGGCACCTGACTCCACATGCTGTCATTTAGGCAGCGCCAGTGGTTTACATCAACCGTATCCGGATTTTCAATCTGTCCACGACAAGTATCGCAAATAAGCAGACTCTTATCTGCACTGCCATTTGAGCTGGGCGGCACTTCATAGACGCCCAGTTCATTGCTTGCGCCACATAGTTCACATTTGGATTCGCTGCGCGCATATAATTCATTCTCAGTGCTCATATCTGTTTCCCGGGGTTAATTCAGCTGCTGCTCTGGTGGTTTAGGTTTTAGTAGCAAGCGGATAATGCTTGAGACTGTGCATGATGAAGTCAATCGCATTATTTTTGCTGATATGGAAAGCCTTTGGTCTAAAAGCTTCGCTGCCCTTGACTCTGATAATGCCAATCATCTTACTCTGGTTGACGCCCCCCTCAATCAATCTTGCGAAGTTTTTTTTATTCGTCATGCTTCGCAGCCATGCGAAAGCTGCTAGTAATGATCATGTCCGTGGCGCTGTTGATAATCAGCAGTATGCCGATGTCGGCTGTAGCCGCTATTTGTGACATCCCGGTTCAGATATCTTCTCATGATGATATGATTGCTGATATGGGGCAGGGCATGGTGCATGAAGATGAGCATGTCCAACATGAACATAGCATGACATTGAATAATGACTGGCAGCGCGATCGCATTGAATGCGGTTGTGGATGCCATAACAGTGCCGACTCGTTGCCACATCTGCTGGCTCCGCATATGACAAGCGATATCATCCAGATGGCAGAACATCTGTCTGCGATGCTTCCAGTCCGGCCTGAAACAGCCTGGCTGGTGCATGCGGTTCGCGTTCCTCTTCCTCCTCCCCAGGTCTGATTTTTCCCTGATTTTACTATTCAGCTGTCTGTAAAGGCGGCTTGTTGGCGCGGTTTACAGAGCCCGATTTTGAGCCTGTTCGCGCGTACCTGAACTTGTTAAACAACCGGAGAAAATGATGAAATATGTGAAAACATGGGGAGTCGTCGTGGCGATCACCCTCAGTATGCTGGCATTCCAGCAAAAAGCCGATGCCAGTGAGTGCGGTCTTTCCTGCTGCATTGCGGCAGGTGTGGACGGTGTCAGTTCTGATACCGGCCTGACCATCTCATTGCAATACGACACCATGATTATGGGAACCAATAAACAGGGCTCTAGTGATATTGCAAATGATACGATTATTGCCAATGAATTGGCGACCCGGACTACTAATGGTATGCATATGTTTGGAGTTGCAAGCGATATGGTGATGCAGAAGATTGCAGCTAACCTGTCCTATCGCATGGATGAGAATAATGCATTCGTCCTCACGGTCCCCTATCATATTAATGATATGGACATGAGAATGGGCAGGCAGATGAGGATGATGGGGATGGCAGGCACAAATACATTTAGCAATTCAACTATGGAAACAGTGAAGGGGCTGGGTGACGTTTCCCTGCTTTATTTGCGCGATGTATATAAAGATGTTGAATTGCGCACCCGCCAGCGCCTGAGTGTCGGTATTGGAGTCAAGGCGCCAACCGGAAAGTCCAAAGCGCGTAATAGCAGTGGTAATCTGGTGCATATGATGATGCAGGTCGGTACAGACTCCTGGGATGGCCTGCTTGTGGCCAGCGGTACGATGGCTTTTGGTGAGCATGAAGATGGAGGTGCATTATTCATGCTGTCGCCTTCTGTTTTTTATCAGATGAACACCAGGAATGATCTGGGCTACAAAGTGGGCAATCGTCTGAATTATGACCTATCTGCCCGTTATCGCCTGACATCCAAGTTCAATGTGAAGCTGGATGTAAATGGTGTCTGGTCTCAGAAGGACAGTACGGATGGAACTATTGATACTCCATCCGGCCTTATTGCCTACCAGAATACAGGTAGAAATGTGCTGGATAATGTCGCCAATACCGGCCTGAACTCCCTGTTTATTTCACCCGGATTTCAGTGGATTGTTGCTGATGGCCTGGTGGTCAGCGGTGAGTATCGCCAACCTGTTTACCAGAACGTGAATGGTATTCAGCTGGTTACCGATAACTGGTTCTTCCTGCGCCTGACTACTACGCTATAATGCATGTTAGCAGGCCCTGACTGGCTGAAAAAGAAGGTGGGAGGGGGAACCCTTCACCTTCTTTTGCCTGAGTAGAGGAGTGTTATGACCCCCGCATTGCCGAAAGCAAAATGCTCCAGACTGACATTGATGGCTGGCCTGGTTGTGGTCTGGCTGATTGTGCTGGCGGCTGGCTGGTATTTGATGTTTAAGTCTCCGCAGGTGCCGGAAAGATATGCAGCCATAGGTGGTGATTTCACACTGACATCAAGCCAGGGGCCGGTATCTCTGGCTGATTATCGCGGCCAGGTGGTGATTGTTTTCTTTGGCTACACACATTGCCCGGATGTATGTCCGGCAGGCTTGAATAATATTGCATCCGCTCTTAATCAGCTTGATCAGGATGAACTTGCACAGACTCATGCCCTGTTTGTCAGTGTTGATCCGGAGCGGGATACGCCGCAACTGATGGCTGAATATGCCAAATATTTTCATGACAGGATCACTGGCTTAAGCGGTAGCCTGAAAGACATTGCTGTGATTGCCAAACTGTATGGCGTGTATTTTGCCAAGCAGTTTGATGAGGGCGCAGAATCTGCAGATGATTATTACGTAGGCCATTCGAGATCGCTATTTATCATTAATCCGGATGGCCGTGTTGTTGATATGGTCAAACATGATATTGATCCCGCGCTTATTACCCAGCGTATTCGCACATGGCTTCCATAAGGTGGTAAGCGGTGAGAAATAATCATGCAGATACGAACAGTCTTGCAGGGAAGGTTTTTCTTGCCATCCTTCGTGGCCTGCGAAAGGAGCTTTGATAAGATGGGTAAAGAGGAATGGCAGATTATGATTAACGATTGGGTGTCTTATGCGTAAATTATTATTGCTGCTGCTTGCAGCGATGCTCTGGGCATATAGTGCACAGGCTGATGCGTTTACTGATTTTGGCGTAATAAAACCTGAAGTCAGGATGCAGGCACCGGATTTTTCATTGCCGGATATGGATGGAAAGCAGAGAACAATGGCTTCTTTACAGGGCAAGGTGGTAATCCTGCATTTCTGGGCTAGCTGGTGTGTACCGTGTCGCAAGGAGATGCCGACCCTGCATCACTTGCATAACAGCTTCGAGGGTAAAAATATCGAACTGGTTTGTGTGAGTACTGATACCGGCAGTAAGAAAAAAATCGAAGCGTTTATGAATGATATAAACCTTCATTTTAATACCTTGCTCGACCCTGCTGGTGATGTGCGCGAGAAATACGCAGTGCGTGCTTTGCCGACGACCTATCTGATTGCCAGTGATGGCAAAATTTCCGGGCGAATCATAGGCGAACGTGACTGGAAAAAAGCAGGTCCGATGCTGGCTTCACTGCTGGCTGAGGGTGTAGAAAAAGAAATGCAGGAAAATAAAACTGTTCAAATGGAGCATAAACATGACAAATAAGAATGAGGAAATTTCACAAGATCGTCGCGATGTACTGATCGGCGCAGGCGCTGCGGGCCTGGGTGTGCTGGCTGCGGCGGCAACCAGTTCAACAGCATGGGCGGAAGGCATGGGAGGCCATCAGCACCATGCTATGGCGAGCCAAACTAAAGATCTGGCTGCTGCCCTGCATCATTGTGTAGCTACGTCTGAAATCTGTATTGACCATTGCCTGGATATGTTCAAGAGCGGTGATACCACACTGGCTGACTGTGCCATCATCGTGCAGGAAACAATGGCATTTTGTGAGGCTCACGCCAAATTGGCATCGTATAATTCCAAACATTTGAAAGCTATGAATGAGCTGGGTATCAAGGTTTGTGAGACTTGTGAAAAAGAGTGTCGTAAACATGAAAAACACGCATCGTGTAAGGCATGTGCTGATGCCTGTGTAGATTGCATCAAGGCGTGCAAAGCTTACACCACCTGATCCAGCGGAAGAGGATTAGCCTCCGGTTTTCCTGGTGTCATAATAAATGAGAAGAGGATTGATAATGAAAATAAAATATTTATTAAGCGTAGCGCTACTGCTTTGCATGCCAACATTGGCATCAGCAGAAATCACAGTGGAAGGTGCATGGGTGCGCATGCCGCCGCCGGTTGCGGATACAGCGGCCGGTTATCTGATTCTGAACAATAGTGGCGATGCTGATATCAATATTATTTCAGTTGAGAGTGCTGCTGCCGCCCATCCTGAATTTCACAGCATGAGCATGCATGAAGGTATGATGCATATGCAGAGGATGGAAAGCGTTGTTGTGCCAGCACATGGCAAGCTGGAGTTTTCACCCGGTGGTAACCATTTGATGTTGAAGGGTTTGAAAAGAAAATTGAACGCTGGCGATCATGTTATGTTCAAACTGAATACTTCTGATGGACACGCTGTTGATGTGCATGCCGAAGTTCGCGACATGCGCAAAATGCCAGATGGCCATGGTGGTGGGCATCACCATTAGGGGTCGTTTTTCCTGTTGCTACTGGCTTTGTAGGACTACTATTGTTGAACACAATGAAAAGGAGAACTTATGAATAAATATGTAAAATATATGATGATTGCTGCGACAGCGATGATGTTCTTGTCCAGTCCGGCTTTAGCTTGTGGCGGCATGTCGTGTTCTCCCGGACAGTGCGCGAACAAAGCCGGACAAGCTCAGGGTTGTGCTGGCGGTGAGAAAGCTTGTGCAATGGGTAAAATGGGATGTTCGCAAAAAATGCATGCCATGAATAATGCTGGCGGTGAAAAAAAGTGCGCTATGAGCAAAATGGGCTATGCAAAAAAAGGACATGCCCGTGTTCCTGGCAAAACATCTAACTATGCTCGAAATATTCTGCATAAGGGTGAATTGATTGGTTTATCTGAAACGCAGCGCAAACAGATTAATGATCTTCTCGCCAATGCAGAAGCAGCCACTGCAAAGGCCAGAGTGCAGTCATCGGTATTGATTAAAGCATTTTATGGTAAATTGCGCGATGGTGGAGTCAGTGATAATGAGATCAAGGCTTATGCTAAACAAATGGGTGAACTGCGCGCAGCACACTTGCAGGCCAACCTGATGGCATCCGTACAAACGGCAGCGCTGTTATCAGATGAGCAGAAAGCTATACTCTATGGCAAGAAAAAATCACAGACTGGCAAAAAGTAATTAAAATGTGTTGATTAGGGCCTGTGTTTCACAGGCCCTTTTATTTATCAATTGATCACGACATCAAAGACCTGTCTGATCAGTTCCAATGACTGTATCATAGCGCACATGGTTAAAAGGTTAGCAGACATCAGATGAACAATTCCGGCATGCCAGCATGAAGTATACTCTATGGACTTTTGCTTGCCTGAGTTTGATGGGCCTGACTGGCTGTGATTTTGATCGTCAGGAACAGCATGAGGCGCGTGAGCAAAGCGGCAAAATGTCCCACACCATGCGTATGTATCATTTGCACATACTGATAAACCATGCGCTGCAGATGTCCACCCAGGGAGGGGACATGAAGCTGCTGGGCAGCAGGCGTGGACCGGCCATGCTGGATAAAGCCGAAAGATTGCTGCAACGGGCCATGTCCGGGCCGGAAATGGCAGCCCTGCACAAGCAGGGCCATGCAAACAAGGCTGCAATGAAAATGATGCATGATCTGGCTGGCAGTACATCTGAGTTAACCAAACAAATGAGAGCACTGTCAAAACAAACCGCGAACCGCGATTCATTGCAGATGCTCCATCATGCGATAGAGGTGGCTGCAACAGGCAGCAGTTTGATTATGCTGAGCCAGCAGGGCATGGCTGGAGATATTGACCTGGTCATGGTCAATCATGGGCAAACCATGTTGGGAGAAGCCTCCGGATTGCTGCACGAAGTAGCAAATGTGGATGCATACAGTGAGCTTGTACGAAAAATAGTGCGGATGCTCATTGGTATTCCTGAACATCCTGCCAAAACCACAACTCAATAAGTCGCTTTAGCGTCCAGGCTGCTACAGGGAGAGAGCTATGTCCTCATTATTTGCCAGACTGAAAAAAGGTCTGTCACGCAGTCGTGATGGGCTGGCGCAAATGGTGCCGAGCCGTGATATTGAAGCGCTTTCTGAAGAAAACTGGATGGATATTGAAGATGGACTGATCATGGCTGATTGCGGTGCCGGGTTGACTGCTTCTTTGGTCCAGAAGGTGAGAAAGCGTCGGGGCGCTTCAATGGAAATCCTGAAAGAGTCCATGCTTTCCATGATTTCTGATCCTGCTCCGGTTCTTGTGCCAGATTCAGGCCCGTTCGTGCTGCTTGTTGTCGGGGTTAATGGTACGGGCAAAACGACTACCATAGGCAAATTGGCAACCATGTATCGTCAGCAGGGGAAATCCGTGCTCGTTGGTGCCGGAGATACATTCCGTGCGGCTGCTGTTGATCAACTGGCTGTATGGGTGGACCGCGCCGGTGCCGATATTGTTCGCCAGCATGAAGGTGCTGATCCTGCTTCCGTAGCATTTGACACTGTACAGCGAGGACTGGCTCGCGGTTACGATGTGGTTATTGTCGATACCGCAGGTCGCGTACAGACGGACAGGGGGCTGATGGATGAATTGGCCAAAGTGCGGCGGGTAATCAGCAAGGCTTATCCTGATGCTCCGCATGAAGTCTGGCAGGTAGTGGATGGCGGGACAGGTCAGAATGCCGTGATGCAGGTGGAAAAGTTTCACGAAGTGGCAGCAACCAGCGGTTTAATTGTGACCAAGCTCGATGGCTCAGGCAAAGGTGGCATCGTGTTGCAGCTGGCAGACACATTTGATTTGCCCATTCGCTATGTGGGTGTAGGCGAAACACTTGAAGACCTGATGCCATTTGATGCCGAGGATTTTGTCAAAGGCCTGCTGCCTGACCGGCTTGAGCCATAGTTAAAAGGGAGAAAAGATGTTCGGATTCTTTAATAAGAAGGACTGTTTGGAAGCTGAAGGGGTAGAGACCCCTGAACAGAAGGCAACCCGTGAGGAATTTGAACAGCATGTAAACAAGCTTAAGGGTGGTGATGAATTAGCGCGGGCGTCAGCAGGGCAGGGTATAAAAATGGCAAATAGTTTTTTTATGCAAACCTTTTCCAAAGTTGAAACATTCATTGAACTGTCAACAGCAGAGCAAATGGCGTTCATCGAAAAACTGGCTGGTATGGGCAAAAAATTAAGCAAGGTAGATCCCCAAACAGCTCTGGGGATTACGCTTTTCAGAATGTGGCTTGTTGCAGTTGCTGAAGGCGATGGAGCGTTAATGGATCACTTTGCCGATGAGCTGGTTTATTTCACCAGCAATCCCGAATCTTCAAAACAAGACTAAAGCGTTTCTTGTGGCGGCTGTGTTTCCAGTGCTTCCTGTGCCTCTTCAGCTTCTTGTCGGCGTAACTCCTCTTCTGCCTGTGTAGTCAAATCGGTAAAAGATGTGAGATGCCAGCTCTCTTGATGCTGGACAAGTGTATATTCCACATCCCTGCTAAATGCGCCCCCATGTAACCTGATCTGATTGTAACTGCCCACTGCCATGGCCAGTTGAATGCGTATACCCGCTGCTGTTTCTTCCATCAGAGTTATATTCCAATATGAAGGCTGGTACAACCTGAAAAAAGCTGATGGATTTGAACTCAATGAGACTGTTCCACGACGGGTAGAACCTTTTTTCCATAGAGTCCTGTCCATTGATCTGGCAGCAATGAGTTTCATTCTGGGCGGCTCTTGCTCGCCGATCAGATAAATTGAAGCCATGATATCAAGGTGCCGGAAGAGTACGTCCTGAGCAGATGCCGAAGCTGTTATGGCACGTTCCTGCCCCTGTTTGATCGCATTGAACCCGGTTAGTTTCCATTGCTCCTGATGTTTCTCCAGCTCATAGCGCCCTTGCGTGGCGAAGTACACGGGCATAGCTGTATCTAACGGGTTGGTGTCCGGTGTGAATGATACGACGATTGAGGCACTGTCTTCATCTGCCTGGATATCATCAAGCGTATATGGGTGCCGTGCATTTTGCTCGATAAAGTAGAGATGTTTTGCACTGGCTGTTTGTGGATGCCAGAAGGCATCAAGTTGTTTGCGCAGCTTAAATTGTCTGCCTGAAGAAGGCTCAGACTGAGCAGAAAAGGCTTTGCCAGCAAAGAAGAAATATTTTTTCAGCTGCCGCTTAACCTCAGCCTCATCTGCCATAGTGCTGTTCGGCAATAGCAAGGCACAGAACATTATAATAGTCACCAACACCTGCATCTTGCTCTCCTGTTGTTTCATCCTTTGTTACAATCCATAGCTTGAACCTGTGGCATAACACTGCTGTCAGACCATGAAGGACACTACACAGTTTTCTATCATTTGCTCAAGCTGGTTTCACAATATCACTTGAAATAGATATCTGCGCGCTTTGCTGGTTACAGGCGCATGTGAAGTATTCCCTATCGGGTGCAACTTTACGTTACAATCTATGTCACCTTTGTGATCCGGGGCTGTTGTTGGCTGAGCAAATTCGTTATGCTGCAAGCTTAAACCTAAAAAGGATGGATATCAGTGACTGAAGATTTAGATGTGAATGACCCGAAAAATATTGAAGGCATGAAACATGTGCGAGGGCTGCTCAAGTATATTGGCGAGGATGTGCAGCGCGAGGGGTTGAAGGATACGCCGGCTCGTGTGTTATCTGCCATGGCCGAGCATTTCTCCGGTTATGACGAAGATCCTAAAGAGCATTTACTGAAAACATTTGAAGAAGTTGAAGGTTATGATGAGGTTGTGCTGGTTTCTGATATTGATGTGCACAGCCATTGCGAACATCACATGGTGCCCTTTATCGGCAAGGCGCATGTCGCCTATATTCCCAAAGGTCGCGTCGTCGGGTTATCGAAGCTGGCCCGTGTGGTGGAAGGTTATGCCAAACGTCTGCAGGTGCAGGAAACATTGACCATGCAGATCGCCAATGCCATTGATGAAGTGCTGGAGCCGGACGGTGTTGCAGTGATTATCCAGTGCCAGCATTTC
>Ga0316192_10003327_pt1 | contig 11737 bp, 10 predicted proteins | sample MerIslwburrow_MG_FD_204931 | JGI IMG/M metagenome (GOLD analysis project Ga0316192, IMG submission 204931) | Coastal sediment microbial communities from Maine, United States - Merrow Island worm burrow | ecosystem: Environmental > Aquatic > Marine > Coastal > Sediment | place: USA: Maine...
CGCTGACGTTCAGCGTGATCCCGGCCATCTCAGCCGATGCTTCCAGATGCCATGACTGGGTGGGCTTGAATAATTCACCAATCGGATCACCACTAATTGAAATATAGTAGCGTTGCTTTTGAAGGGCGCCATCAATGGCGATCCTTAAAGGCTCATCGGCAACGGCCGAACCCTCCATGGAATTCAGCTCAAAATCATAATTTTGGTTGGATTCGTGGTCGCGAAACGATAGGGTCAATTGGCTCAGCGAGAACGCTTCAACTTCAACGAGGTTCACGCCAAACGGCTCTGCGCTGTCAGTTGATGCCGGCGGGCGCTCACCCTTTTCACCGGGGACATCAAAGAGCCAGTTTTTTTGCCCGTCGGTTTTGTGCTCGAGGTTGACATTAATTCCATCGGCCTTTATTTCCTGGATATGAATCCGGCTTCGCAGCAACGGCAAAATTCGAATCCGGGCCCGGAAAAGACCAACTTTGACAAAATCTTCACTATCCCAGGAAGACGGATTGGCAATCATCAAGCCATTCAGTTCTAGAGCCGGCCGAAAACTCAGATCAACGGCAAGGTGCCCATCGATGCTGACTTTTCTGCCAAGTGCCTGGGTTGCTGCGGCCTCCGCCCTGGCTCGAATTCCATCTATATTAACTGTAATCCCGATGGCCAAAACGACCACCAAAACCACTACAATTAGGATCATCATTGACCCAATTATAATAGCAGTCCGTTTCAGATATTTTGAAATTCCCATGGCCGGCTCCTTTTGAAAGGAATTGGCAAGCGTTGACGGTTACATTGATTGTATGTCTCACGAGATTAAAAAGCTATCAGCTGACAATAATCACTTACGACAAAAACAGCAACCTTTTAACGGGATTGGCCTACAATCCAAAAAAAAATTGAAATAATTTGACACCTTGGCATTTTTACCAGTCCGTCCGGGAAGGAATTTATTCTTGATTTTTTCCAGCAAATCGCTCATGAAGGCAAGACATTTTTTCGATCCCTATTTGGGTAAAACAATCAGCGACCACCAGCAGAGCTGGGGGTATGAGGATGGCCCCTGGAAGGGGTCCAGGCCACCTCTGCTGGTGGCCGCTGATTTTTAATGGCTCATCTGCTTGCCGACGATTGGGGACTCTCTTCAGATTGAAAAGGGCAAGGGTCGTATCGGCTGGTCGGATATTCCTTCGAGTGAGGTCGTGCCAAGCTAACCATGCAATGCCGCTAAGCGTTCAGGGGTTCTAATGTCCGGGTAAAAAAAATTGGGACGTTCGTGCAGAAAGTGCTTTGAAAAGGTATTTAATTGTGAGATTTAATACCTATGCCAAAGATTAGCCAGATTAGATGTGCCCGGGATTTTGCATCATGTCATGGGCCGGGGTATCGAACGAAAAAAGATATTCACTTAAATTTATTGAGAGCCGAATTGGTTAAAGATATCATCGAATTGAGCCAAAGCCCCTGGTCAGGTCACTCGGCTTTGATGGGTAAGGTTAAAAAAGAATGGCAGATCAGCGAAAGTGTATTATCTTTTTTTGGTCAAAATCGTTATCGACGCAGAAATTATCAGCAATATGTCAAAAAAGGGTTGGCATTGGGATGACGGCCGGAACTGGTCGGCGGTGGATTGGTCAGAATTCTGGGGGACTGGTCGGAAGTTTTAGCACTTAGGGATCGGGGCGAAAAGCAAAGATCTGATCAACTTTATGTGATACCGACGCAAAAGGGTATTTGATATTGAAGATCGCATTCTATGGGCTTGCAGTTTTTATTTTGGTTTTATCACTTTCAGCTTGCTCGACCAGTTTATACAAAGCGGGAATTGATGTAGAACGGTGGCGGGCGAAAGTAAACGAAAAATCTATAAATATAAATGACTTACAAATATCTTATCTTGATGGGGGTTCCGGTGAAGTTATCCTGTTGATTCATGGTTTCGGTGCCAATAAAGACAGCTGGAACCGTTTTGCTTGCCACCTTACGGATAAATTCAGGGTCGTTGCCGTGGATTTGCCGGGACACGGTGATAGTACGTCAAATCTTGAACATAAATATGATGTTCAGTCCCAGGCACGTCGACTTGGGATGTTTGTGGATAAATTGGGATTGGAAAGGTTTCATATTTTTGGGAGCTCTATGGGAGGTCTGATTGCGATTCATTATACCCAACTGTATCCTGATCGCGTCATGACACTGGGGCTGATGAATTCAGCGGGCGTATTGTCTCCAAATCCAAGTGAGTACATGCGATTACTCAAAAAGGGTGAAAATCCTTTATTAGTCAATTCACGTGATGATTTTGAAAACATGTTGAAATTTGTCATGGTAAGGCCGCCTTATATGCCATGGTTTATTAAAAACGCCGTATATAAAGAATATATGGAACGTCGGGCGATCAATCAGAAAATTTTTAATGATATTTCTACCGCAAAGATGCTTAATATAGCGTTCTTATCTGAGATCAAACTGCCGGTATTTATCTTATGGGGTAGGCAAGACAGGGTTCTTGATGTATCTATTGTTCATGAGTTCGAGGAACGAATTTCCGATACCTATGTAGTCATTTTAGACAATACCGGTCATGCACCTATGGTGGAGGCACCGGAAACATCCGCCGGTCATTATTTAGGTTTTCTGGAATCACCTCATAATTGAAGCATGAATCTTTTGGTATCAAGAAATGCGAATCAAAACCAAACTTCCCTTGGCGATGCGATAGCAGGAATCGGATAACAGGCTCTTTAAGTCGCTAACGCCAAACCCGCCTTGCGCAACCCATCCAGCACCATATCCATATTTTCGTCAGAATAGAGTGGGTTGCGCATCAGTTCCAGTCCCTGTTTCTCAAATTCGGTCTGTAGCTGGAATATCCTTTCCAAATAGGGTTGGGCGTCGTCCCCTCCCCCCCACAAGTTGGCCCAGGACAGCTGCACGGGTCAGAGGTTCCCCAAAAATGTAAGGGACGCTCAGGCAATACGCCTCAACCAGAGCTTTCTCGTACGCGCCCAATCCCTACGTGTGGTCAAAGAGGTAGGGTTCGGCTGACAGCGCTTTGATGTGAGCTGAGTCCGGAGCGATGGTGGCGGCGTGTTGCAACGCTGTCTGCATCTGGATGAAAGCCCCATCCAGTTAATACGATCCTATAGTTACTTGCTATTAGAGGTTAAATGGTCTATGTTATAAATTCGAGTTTTCATTGATCGCCATGTCAAAGGCAATCATCAATTGGACACTTCTACGGTTAGGAGGAGTTTGATGAATGAAAATCCTGTTAAATGGGTTGGCTATCTGTTTTCTTTTGCGTTTTTGATTATTTCCTGTGCCGGAACCGAACTCACACAAAAGCAGGTTGACGATGCCTATAAAGGGAAGCCCGTGTCTGATATCCTTGTAATTGCCGTAACAGGCAATGAGCATAATCGACGTTCTTATGAAAAAAAGTTTGTTGCGCACCTAAAATCAGCTGGCGTAGACGCTATCGCAAGTGAAGAGGTTATGCCGATGCCTGCTGATTTGAAATTGAAAACAGAGACGATACTCGATGCTGTCAATCAATATAAAAATGACGCTGTTATTATCACACAATTGATCGGCAAAGAAGATAAAGAGGTTTACACACGCGGCCCTGCGACGCGGATCGGCTTTTTCTATTATTCGCGGGATCCGGCTTACTCAAGTACAAGTACTACTGTCCGACTGGAAACGAATTTATACGATGCAAAAACCGGAAAACTTATCTGGTCCGGGAAATCAAAAACATTGAGCAATGATTCAACTGATCAAATCATGAATGAGATAATCAAGGCTGTGATAAATAATTTGAAGACAGATAAATTAATCGCGCCGAAATGAAGACTTTGATAATGTTAACAGTCGCGGGTCTGGTGATATCCTATTGGTGTCCGGCTGGGCATGCCGACAGGCTTTACACCTGGGAAGATGATAATGGCGTAACCCATATCTCTAAAGAGCCGCCTCCTCAAAAGACTAAGCTGATAGATATCATGGATTATACGACGCCACCTGTCAATAAGAATCAAGCCACCGGCAAACAGGTGTCGGATGAGGGCGAGAGTTCTCAACCGCATCGAATTGGGGCCCGGGAAAGCGCAAAAGCCTCGGGAGCAAGCGGCACAGCCGAGGATATTGACGAGAATGTATATTATGATTCCGATGGGGGCCGTTACACCAGAAGAGCAGTAAAACATGAGATAAAAGAGGAGCATGAGGACCGCGAAGAAATTCATCTGCCTAGTAAAAACCGCGGCAGAAGGCATTCTGGCCGCCGTAGATGATTTGAATTTATTCTAACCTTGAATACCTGGTCATCTGGGCCAGTCGAAGATCCCGCCGTCGGGGGCCAGAGATAATCGGCTCTGTACGTAACAGTTTCAGTGAGGGATGGCGTACTCCATAAAGATGTTAAGCAGAGCAGAGTCGTGGAGAGACACCTTCCAGGGGACAAACCAAAGCTAGGACTTCTGGGCCAGGAGGCTACGCTCAGTCATTTGATGACATCAAAAGTTTCTTTTAAGGTCAGAAAAAAGGATTGCCCGCACCATCCTATTTCGGCGGCGCTGCCGGTGAAGTCTTTAAACTTCAGTAAATTGATTTCCTCCTTAGGTGTCTCCACATCGGATAATTCCAGACGTGGCTTTAACTTCCATTATTGAAAATAATCTTGCGAAAAAAAGCATCATTTTCAATATCCCAGACCCACCCATAAATGCACTATCATCAACAGGGGAGTCCTTATGAACGAACCAGACAAAATTACCCGAGAAAAAGCATATACAGGACCAGCAATTGAGATAGCGATTCGAATCGGTGTTATCGCCCTTTTGATAGCACTGTGCTTCAATATATTAAGGCCTTTTATCTCTCCTGTGGTGTGGGGAATCATCCTTGCCATTGCATTATTTCCGGCTTGCAGAAGGCTTAGTGGTGTATTGAACGGCCGGGTCAAGTTGGCGGCTGCCATAATTACTGCAGTTATGCTCCTATGTATCATCCTCCCCAGCATCCAAATGGTAAGCTCGCTGGTTGGTGGGACGAAATATATCAGCGAAAGGTTACAGCACAGCGAAATCAAAGTGCCGCCTCCGCCGGATAATATCGAGAAGTGGCCCCTGATCGGCAAGACATTGAAACGCGAATGGAATGAGGCTTCGGAAAACCTAAAAGCGACGCTGACCCGATTTCAACCTCAGCTCAAAGCGATGAGCTTGTGGCTGCTGAAGTCGGCGATGGGCACCGCTCTGGGATTGGTGCAATTTGCGCTCTCGATTGTCATTGCCGGCATCTTCATGGCCAATGCAAGGGGAAGTGGAAACATTGCAAGAGAATTGTTCGTGCGTCTGGCCGGAGAACGCGGCGCTGACTTTGCTGAGGTTTCGCAGAAAACCGTGCACAATGTAGTCAAAGGAATTCTTGGTGTGGCCCTTATTCAGGCACTGCTGGCAGGTACCGGATTTTTGGTAGCTGGAGTGCCGGGAGCTGGTCTTTGGGCTTTTCTCTGTTTGTTTTTAGCCATTATTCAAATCGGAATTTTTCCGGTTGTCATTCCGGTCATCATCTACATGTTTTCCAGCGCAGACACTTTTACTGCTGGATTGTTGACGGGCTGGCTTATTCTTGTTTCTTTATTGGATAATTTTTTGAAGCCCATACTCATGGGACGCGGTGCCCCGGTGCCCATGATCGTCATTTTTCTTGGTGCGATCGGAGGATTTCTTTCAATGGGATTTATGGGCCTATTTGTGGGGGCCGTCATCTTATCAATCGGATTTAAGCTCCTCCTGGTCTGGCTCGATGACCTTTCGTATTCCAATACAAGCTGCGGACCTGATGACATTGCCGGCGAAAAGTCTAAAGCCGAAGGCTGAAAAATGTTTTTTTGAACATTGTTATTAAGGAGCCTGACATGTTGCCTTTCAAACCCAGATTTACATTGTCTGCACTATTCGTATTGGCCCTATTAATATCCCCGTATCCGCTCTGCGCTCAAGCAACGGAGCGTCCGATACGCGTCGCAGTGAGAATCTTTGTTGTCTGTCCGCGAAACCCCTGAATGGAACGTGGAGCTTGTCAAATACATCGGGAAATAATAGATTGAAAATATCTTTCTATGAAAAAATTGAGGTCATTTGATGTACTGAAGCGTGGCTGGATCCTGTTTCACCACTCTTGGAAACCGATGGCAGCATACACAGTGCTGGTTTGGACGGCAACCCTGGGCGTGCTGTCGCCGTTGGCAACATGGATCCTGAACCGGCTGATTGCACAGTCCGGCGAACTCGTGATCGGCAACAGCGAAATATTGAGCTGGCTGCTGTCGCCCAAAGGCCTGTTAGGCTTGATGCTGTGGGGCACACTGGCATTGCTGGGCCTTGTGCTGCAGGGGACCGGCCTGATCCGTATCGCTTATGAGGATAGGCCAAAAGGCAATTGGGCCGTAAAACAAGCGCTGCGCTGGTTGCTAAAGGACCTGTACGCCCTTTTCCGTTTTTGTATATCCGCTTTTCTACTCAGTGTTTTCATGCTGATGCCACTGGCTGCAGTCCTCGGAGCCATTTATTTTCTGTTATTGGGGACCCACGATATCAATTACTATTTAAGCGTTAAACCTCCCGAATTTCAATGGGCGCTGGTCTTGGGAGGATTATGCTTTCTATTATGGGCCTCAGCTGCCGGCAGCTTGCTCTTGCGATGGATTTATGCACTACCGCTGTGGATAGACGGGCACCGTCCATTCCGAGCGACTCTTGGAGCCAGTTGGAATAGCACCCGTGAATGGTTTTTCTTCTTACTGCGCGTCACGGGTGCCTGTCTGGCGGTCATCATCGTCGTTCTATTGATCTTGGAAAGCGGCCTGTTCATTACCGCAGGCTTCGCTGTCAACCGACTGCATCATTCGGTGCACGCTCTTTTTTTCACCATTTCGGTCTACTTGGTCTTAGCCTTCGTTTTAGAGTTAGCGGTTACGTTCATCGGCATGGCGTGGGGCACCTGTGTTCTGATGATCTTTTACCGGGATCACGGGTGCCCCGGCGGGCCGAAAAAAGCACGCCAATCTGAAGAATTTCTGGTAGAAGATTCAACGGCAGCATATTCGCACCGCCTGTTTCGATCCAAAATTGCACTGGCGTCACTCGTCGTTTTTCTATTGGTAAGCGTTGCCATCAGTATGTGGCTTTTGAATCAGAAATCGCCGGGCAAGATTCCGTTGGTAATTGCCCACCGAGCCGGGGCACTACACGCGCCTGAAAATACTTTAGCGGCACTGGAGATTGCAATTCGCCAGGGAGCAGACTATGCCGAAATCGATGTTCAGCGATCACGTGACGGCGTGGTGGTTGTGATTCATGATGCCGACCTGATGAAACTGGCGCGGGACGAGCGCCGCATCGGTGAGACCGATTATGCAGATCTGTCACGGGTAGATATCGGCCGGAAATTTAACCGTGATTTTACAGGTGAGAGACTGGCCCGCCTTTCCGATTTCCTGCAGAAAGCTTCGGGAAGAATTAAGCTGATGATCGAACTCAAATATTACGGCACAGATTCCGAACTGGCCAAAGAAACTGTTCGCATCGTTCGAGAGGCCGGCATGGCAGGCGAAGTGTCCTTGATGTCGCTAAATATCTCGAGCGTGAGGCAAATGCAGCGACTGGCGCCTGAGATCCCGGTGGGTTATCTCTCAGCGGCCGACCTGGGTCGACTCGCCCGGCTCGACGTCGAATTTTTAGCCGTCTCCATGCGGCAGGCGAACACTGCCCTTCTGCGACGTGCCGGCAGAAAGAAAACACCCGTTTATGTTTGGACGGTGAATGACGTTGACAAGATGCTCGACATGCTGGAATTGGGTGTTGACGGTATAATCACCGACGACCCTGGGTTGACAGCCGACGTCATCGCAAACGTCGCAAAGCTGTTGCCGGCCGAGCGTCTCATGCTGCGCTTTCGCCACTTGTGGGACCCGTTCAGGGAACCGGGAGATTAGAAAATGGTGTCAAATTTTGAATTGTGAACTTAATTCCTCCGAGTAATCTCTAAATATTTGATCTTTTGTCATTTTGGCCTCGACTGACCTCATATTGTGACTGACCGATGAGTAAGTAAATTTAAATGAACGATACAGCTATAAATGCCAACAGTAATTCATTAATCAAGGTTTGACTCGATCATTTCTCAAATTCTTTAATTCGAGCAATTCACAAGGCTTTTTCCTCGCCTTTGATCCTACCTGGGATATCCGAAAGCATATTGACTTCATTGAATTTTTGAAAGATAATGCTTTTTAGATATAGAGAACAGCAAGTGGAATAAACAAATGATCCAAAAATAGGTGTTCTATAATTCTTTCGGCAAAGTTTTATTAAACAGCAGAACGCAGGCCAATATAAATGTCATTTGAGCGTCTTTTGAAACCACGTACCATTGCCGTTTTTGGCGGTCTCCAGGCCCAGGAGGTGATTCGTCAGAGCGATCGTATGGGATACAACGGAGAGATCTGGCCGGTCCATCCCAAGAAAACGGAGATCCTGGGCCGCACGGTCTACCGCTCGGTTAAGGATCTGCCCGGAAGCCCCGATGCTGCGTACGTGGGGGTTAATCGCAACCTTACCATCGATATCGTCAGAGATCTCGCTAACCGGGATGCGGGCGGAGCGGTCTGCTATGCCACCGGCTTTGTCGAGGCCGGCCAGGAGGGTTCCGAACTCCAAAAGCAGCTTTTAGAAGCCTCGGGTGACATGCCCCTGGTTGGGCCGAATTGCTACGGACTTCTCAACTATATCGACGGGGCGATGCTCTGGCCCGACCAGCAGGGCGGCCGACGGGTCGATGAAGGCGTGGCCATCATCACCATGTCGTCCAACGTGGGTTTCAACCTCACCATGCAGCGGCGCGGTCTTCCCATCGCCTACCTGATATCCCTGGGCAACAAGCTGAAGTTCGATCTGCATGATGCGATCCACACCTTCGCGCGACAGGATCGGGTCTCGGCGCTCGGCCTCTTTTTAGAAACGATGCCGGACCCGAAGGCCTTCCAGGAGGCAGTCAACGTCGCCTGCGAGCTGGCCAAGCCCATCGTTGCCATCAAAGTCGGTCGCTCCAAGGTCGCTCAGAAAATGGTGGTATCGCATACGGCGTCGCTGGCCGGTTCCGACGCACTGGCGAGTGCGCTGTTCGAGCGCCTCGGCGTGGCGCGCGTCGATTCTCTGGAAGCGCTCATGGAAGCGCTAAAGGTGTTGCATGTTCTCGGTCCATTGAACGGTGGCCGGATCGGGGCCATGAGCACTTCGGGGGGTGACCTCACGCTTCTGGCCGACGCCATGGGCCCGGACCTTAGCATGCCTCCTTTATCCGAGAAGGTGGAACAACTGCTTCGCGTGAAAGTGCACGAGCGGGTAGTACCCGCCAACCCGTTCGATTACCAGATGTTCAACTGGGATGACGAGGACCATATGGCCGAGAAGTTCACCGCCTTTTTGTCGGAAGACTTCGATGTATCGCTGTGTTTGCTCGATTACCCCAGAGAAGACCTTTGTGACCAATCGTCCTGGGGCGGGGCCGAGAGGGGGTTTGTCCGAGCCGCACAGCAGACCGGCACCAAGGCCGCGGTGCTGGCGACCTTTTCAGATACAATTACGGAGTCGGTGGCGGCGCGTTTGCTCAAAGACGGCGTTGCACTGCTTGCCGGCATCGATACCGGGATCGCCGGCATCCAGGCGGCGGTGGATATAGGCGCTGCCTGGCGACGGCCTCCCAGCCCACCGTTACTCACGAGCATCGCTCAACCACAGGACGGTGCCGTCAAGGTGTTGGACGAGGCCGAATCCAAGGAACTTTTCGCAAGGTATGGCGTACCGATTCCTTCGGCGCGAGTCGTTGGCAGCGCCGGAGAGGCGGCCGCGGCGGCCGGGGAGTTGGGCTATCCGGTCGTCGTAAAGGCATTGGGCCTTGCGCACAAAACCGAAGTCGGAGGGGTCAGACTCGACCTTGGCAGCGCGGAGGCGGTGTCGGCGGCGGTGATGGAGATGTCGGATCTCTGCGAGTCCTATCTGATTGAGAAAATGGTTGACGGCGTCGTGGCGGAGCTCATTGTCGGTGTGGCCCGTGATGAGCAATTCGGCCCCTATCTTTTGGTCGGCGGCGGTGGAATTCTGGTCGAGCTGATGAAAGACAGCGTGTCGCTCCTGATGCCGACCACCCGAGAGCGAGTACTGCACGCATTGGGTAAGCTGAAATGCGCACCGCTCTTTAACGGTTTCAGGGGGGCGCCGCCTGCCGATCTGAACGGCGCCGCTGATGTCATCCTGGCGATTGCGGGCATGGTAGAGAATGACCCGTCGTCTATTGTCGAGCTCGATATCAACCCACTGATGCTTCTGGCCGAAGGTCAAGGGGTGGTTGCAGCCGATGCTCTTGTCAAAATGTATTTAAAAGAAGGTGGAAAGGACCCAAGCACATGAAATCCGACGGCAATAAGATCGGGAAGACCATCGTCGACAAAGCGAAAGCGTTGGGTGCGTCGCTGGCAGGAATCGCCAGCATCAAAGACCTGAAGGCTTCCAAATCCTATGAGGTCTACGGCAAATCCCCGTTTTACGAAGAATACGATCGCGAATCGCCGAATTACTTCGAATTCAAAGGCGTGGAATGGCGCGAAGCACACAAATCGGTACTGGTGTGGGCGTTGGTTCATCCAGTATCCGAACCTGCCCTCGATTGGTGGAGTATGAAGGTCCCGGGCTTCACTCCCGGCAATAGAGTGATGAGGCGGCAGTCCAAAAAGCTGCGTATCTGGCTGGGTGAAAATCTTGGCATCAAGGCCCTTTCGCTGCCGTACCAGATCGAGTTTGGGGGGGCTTTCCTCAAGGACTCCGCCCATTTGGCCGGACTGGGGGTGATCGGCAAAAACAACCTCCTGGTCACGCCGGAGTTTGGAACGCGTGTCCGTCTTCGGGGGATTTTCATGGAGGCTGAGCTCGAGCCAACCGGCCCTCTCGACTTCGATCCGTGCAATGGCTGCGACAGGCCCTGTCACCGATCCTGTCCGAGAGAGGCGTTCCGAAGCGGGGTCTTCGAGAGGGCGCTCTGCAAGAAGGAAAATGACCGGCGCGATGCAGATGTGGAAATACTCGATGGGTCGATTATGGGGATCGAAGAGACCAGCAAGGTCACCAAGCCCTGCCGGTACTGCGAGCTCGCGTGCCCCGTCGCACAAGGTGCATCGCCGTCAGTGGGAGGCAGTTCATGAATAATTCGGGATAACCATCCTGATGGATGTGACTTGCAGCTGGAATAATTTAGTATTTATTCAATAGATAAGCGTTTGGAAAACCATTCGGATATCGTTTTTAACACGTCTTCAGACAGCGGTATGTAGTTCAAAAAGGATCTGAACCATCGGCTACCTTCTCCCCTTGATAGAGCCTGACTTAATCCTTCCATTGATTTAGCGAGTTCTTGCTCTTTTTCGGCATTAGTTAATTCTGATCAGGTGGATAACAGGGAATTTTCGCACATCCTATGCTTGTAGCAACAAAGAGACAAAATAAAATAACATTCTTTTCTGAAACCATCAGAAGGCCTCCGAAGCGATTCAGATTGCAGTCAAAAGGTCTCTTCAAAGACAGAAATAAATACTACAATTATACTACTGTGGCCGGCTCCTTCGGCAGAACTTCCCTTGCGATCCGTTTTGTCAATGAATAGATTCGATGCATCTTGT
>Ga0316192_10003328_pt1 | contig 11737 bp, 10 predicted proteins | sample MerIslwburrow_MG_FD_204931 | JGI IMG/M metagenome (GOLD analysis project Ga0316192, IMG submission 204931) | Coastal sediment microbial communities from Maine, United States - Merrow Island worm burrow | ecosystem: Environmental > Aquatic > Marine > Coastal > Sediment | place: USA: Maine...
CGCCAGTCGGGTCGCCCAGATCCGGACGCGGTTCACCGTAGCGCGCGCGTGTTTCCTTGAAGTGCTGCAGGGTGTCACCGAGGCTGTCGATCTGCGGCACGATGCGGCGCTCGCTGAGCGCGGCCAGGTCTGTGACGAAGCGCTGTACTTTAGGATCCTCGCCCTCGTACTCCTTCTGCACGTAGGCCAGCGCTTGCTCCATGTAGCGGTTGAAGCCGCTCTGATCGCGACGCATGGCCGCCAGTTGCGCGGCTTGCAGTTGCAGGCGCAGGGTCTCGGCGCGCGACATCTGCTCAGCGCTGGGGCTCACCGACAGATCCACCTGCACGTCGTTGCGGCGCACCACGATGAAGTTTTGCAGTGCGTCCCAGAAGGCGCCTTCGGGCATCACGTCGATGGCTTCCGGCACGGCGCCGGCCTCGCGTTCGGCGAAGGCCAGCACGCCCATCAGCGGCAGTCCGTCGGCGCGCCGGCCGAGGCGCACCAACTCGAACACTGTGCCTTCGATGTCCGGGCGGTCGGCCGAACGCAGCGCGGCGACCTCGTCGGCGAGGCGCTGGCGCACCGACAGAAAATTGACGTCGCCCAGCTCGTGCAGGCGGCCGTCGGCGGCGCGCAGCGCGGCGGCCGCGGAGTCCATGTCGCCGGCCAGCAGCACGCGCTGCATGGCGATGCGCAGCAGGTAATCGACCTCGGCCAGCAACCAGCCGCGCTGGCCGCGCAGGGCGTATTCCTGGGTGCGTGACAGGGATTCGGTCAGTCCCTGCAGGTGGCCGTCGTAGCCGGCGATCTGCGCGACGATGGCCGCGCGCGCCTGCTGTGCCTCGGCGGCCACCGCGGCGGTGCGCGCCTCGGCCGCCGAGCGCACCGCCTGGGTGCCGGCGGCGAGTTCGTCGGCAGTGCTGCGCCAGGCCGCCTCGCTCTGGGTGAGGGCACTGCGCATGTCGCTGCGCCGGCTCTGTTCGACTTGGTGCAGGTAGTAGCCGCCGCCGAGGCCGAGCAGGCCGATGAGCAGTGCCAGCACGGCGACCAGCAGGGCGACGCGGGCGCGTTTGCCTGCGGCGGCATCGGCGATCACCGCCGCTTCAGCGGGGCCGTCGCCGGCTGGCGGCAGCGCGGCGGGTTCCTCTGGAGGGGCGTCGGAGGGAGCATCGGTCGGGCTTTGGGCACCGATCTGGCCTGCGGCGCTGGCGGGCTCGGCATCCTTCTCCGCGTCGTTTTCGTCGCTTTGCGCGCTCGCCGCCGCCGCGCCCGCTGCGTCGTCGGAGTGAGCCTCCGCTTGCGCCGGCGGCTGCCCGTCGCCGACCCGGTTTGCGTCGGACTGGCCCGGATCGCCCGGCGCGGTCTGACGCTGAGTGTCGTCTTCCTGCAGCGCCTCGTCCTGCGGGGGCTGCCGGTCCTTGCGGGTATCCTTTTCTGTCATTGCTGTCTGTGCCGGTTGCGGTGCCAGTCGATGAGTGCCGCCAGTTGTCCCCGATCACCGGGGTGGGGCGGGACCAGCACATTACTGTTGAAACCGAGTGCGCGCGCGCGTCGCAGATTGCGTTCGCTATTGACCACCAGCGGCAGCGCCAGCAGCGCGGCGCGCGAGACCTCAGGGGTCAGCGAGTGCAGATTGTCCAGCCCCGCGTCGCTGCTCGCGGTGAGTGCGTCGATGGTACCTGCGGCGAGCGCTTGGGCGAGCCATTCGGCGTCGATCACAGGGCGCAGGCGGCGGTAGGTCTCGGCGTAAATCACCCTTGCGCCGCGGGCGGTCAGCTTATCACGTAAGCGCTCTCGCCCCCCTTTGCCGCGGAATATTATCGCCGTTTTGTGCTGTACATCAGTAAGTTGTGGCATATCCAGCAGGGCGTCGCTGTCAAAGCCCGTGGTGGGCACGACGCCCGCCGGCATGCCGTGCGCTTCGAGCGCCACGGCGGTGGCGCGGCCGATGGCGGCGATCTGCGCCGCGGCCAGTTCCGGCCACGGCATGGGCCGCAGCCGGTGGCTGAATTCGACCGCGTTGGCGCTGACGAAGATGGCCAGATCGACGCCGGACAGATCGCTGATCTGCGCCCGCGCGGCGCGCCCGTCGGCGGGTGCTTCGATGGCGATCACCGGCAACCGCAGCGGCGTCGCACCGGCGCCTTCGAGCAGCCCGCAGAAGGTTGCCGACTGGTGGGCGGGGCGGGTGACCAGGACGCGCAAGCCGGCCAGCGGTGGTGCGCCGGCGGCCGCCATTAGCCGGTCTCTATGCCCACGCTGGCGAGGATTTCCGCCGCCCCTTGGGCGAGCAAGTCCTCGCCGATGGCCACGCCCAGCACCTCGGCCTCGGCCGGCGCGGCATAGCGCTCGGCGCGCAGGATGCGCTTGCCATCGGGGGTGCCGACCAGGCCGCGCAGGCGCAGGCGGCCGTCGTCGCAGTGCTCGGCGTAGCTGGCGATGGGCACCTGGCAGCCGCCGTTGAGGCGCGCGTTCATGGCGCGCTCGGCACGCACGCGGATGGCGCTGCTCTCATCGTGCAGTACCGCGAGCAGGGACTTGGTGCGCGCGTCATCGCTGCGACATTCGATGCCCAGTGCGCCCTGGCCAACCGCCGGCAGGCTCTGCTCAGCGGGGATCTCGGCGCGGATTCGCTCGCCCATGCCGAGGCGCTCAAGGCCGGCGCAGGCGAGGATGATGGCGTCGTAATTACCGGCATCGAGCTTGGCCAGGCGGCTGTTGACGTTGCCGCGCAGACTGAGGATTTCGAAGCCCGGGAAGCGCTCGCTGATCTGGCACTGGCGGCGCAGGCTGCAAGTGCCGACGCGGGCGTTCTCCGGCAGATCCTGCAGCGAGTCGTAGCGGTTGCTGACGAAGGCATCGAAGGGCGAGCCGCGATCCAGGATCACCGCCAGTTCCAGGCCCTCCGGCAGCTGCGCGGGCACGTCTTTCATCGAGTGCACGGCGATGTCCGCGCGGCCCTCGAACATGCCCTGCTCCAGCTCCTTCACGAATAGGCCCTTGCCGCCGATTTTCGCCAGCGGCGCGTCGAGCATCTTGTCGCCCTGGGTGACCATGGTCACCAGTTCGATCTCCAGTTCGCGGTGGGCGGCGCGCAGCCGCGCAGCGATGTGTTCCGCCTGCCAGAGGGCGAGCGGGCTCTTGCGCGTGGCAATGCGCAGGGTCTGCAGTTTGCTATGGGTCATATTTCGTTGGGGGGATTTCGACGCGGTTATGAATACCGGAGAATGGCGCACTTTAGCGTGACCTGGATCGCTGAACAAATGCGCTGTATCAAGACCTCGACGATCACCGCACTGTGCCTGCTGCTGGCCGCACCACTGTTGTTCGCACCGATGCCGGTGCTGTGCGCCGAGAGCGGCGCGGGCCGCCTGGTCGAGGTCGATGATCTGGCCGCGCTGGGCAAGCGCTCGCGCGACGCGCGCCTGCCGATCCTGCTGGTCTTCGTCGCCGCCGACTGCGGCTACTGCCGCCTGCTGGAGGACGAATTCCTGCGCCCGATGATGATCAGCGGCGACTACGAGGGCGAGCGCGTGCTGATTCGCACGCTGCACATCGACAGCTACGTGCAGCTGGCCGACTTCTCCGGCGCCGCGGCCGACGCCGACGAGATCGCCGACCGCTACGGGGTGTTCGTCACGCCGACACTGCTGTTTCTCGATGGCGACGGCCACGAACTGGCCAAGCGGATGATCGGCATCAACACCGTGGACTACTTCGGCGCCTATCTCGACCGCGGCATCGACCGCTCGTTCAACCGCCTGCGGGTGCTCCGCGCCGCTTCATCAGGCGGCGCACCCCGGGCAGGTGGCGGCGGCTGATCTCCAGCTTCTCGTCGCAGTCGCGCAGACAGATCAGGTGCCGGCCGTCGCCGGTCTTTTCCATCCCCGAGATCCGCCCTACCGCCACCAGCGCATTGCGGTGGATGCGCAGAAAGCGCTCGCCGAATTCCTCGCCGAGCTTTTTCAGCGATTCCTCCAGCAGTGTCTCGCCGCTGCTGTGGCGCAGCGTCACGTACTTGTGCTCGGCACGGAAGAACAGCACCTCCTCCACCGGAATCAGCACCGTGCTGTTGCCGACCATGGCGCACAGGTGGCTGCGCGCGCCGTCCGACGGCTCCTCGATCGGCTGCTCGTCATCGCGTTGCGCGCGGTTCGGTTTGCGTGCCGCCTGCAGTGCGGCGAGCAGCTTGTCGCGACGCACCGGCTTGAGCAGGTAGCCGCTGCCGCGGGCGTCGAAGGCGGCCAGCGCGTGCTCGTCGTAGGCGGTGGTGAAGATCACCGCCGGCGGCGTCTCCCGTTCAGCGATGTGTCGCGCCGCTTCGAGGCCACCCATCTGCGGCATGCGCACGTCCATCAGCACGATGTCCGGGAGACTGGTATCGAGCTGCTGCAGTGCTTCTCCGCCGTCGCCGGCCTCGGCCACGCAGTCGTAGTCGGGCAGGGCGTCGATGAGTGTGCGCAGACGCGCGCGGGCGAGGGGTTCGTCGTCGACGACCAAAATGCGCATCGGTGGTGACTCCTTGTTTCCTTTTCAGTTTTTCAGCGGTAGCCGCAGTCGGGCAACATACTGATCGCCCCGCGCGCCGGTTTCCAGTGCGGCGCGCTCACCGAAGGCCAGCAGCAGGCGTTGGCGGGTGTTTTCCAGCGCCATGTGGTTCCCGGCGCGGCGCGCGGTTCCGCCCTCTTGCGGCAGATCCGCCGGCAGCGGATTGACGATCTCGATGTGCAGCGCGCCGCCGCGCTGTTCGGCGACGATGCGCAGCAGGCCGCCGTCGCTGCGCGGTTCTATGCCGTGGTAGACGCCGTTCTCCAGCAGCGGCTGCAGGGTCAGTGCCGGCAGCTGAATATCGGGCAGTGGCTCGGGCAGCTCCCAGACCACCCGCAGACGCTCGCCGAGGCGTTGCGCCTCGATGCGCAGATAGCTCTGCGCCAGCGCCACCTCCTCGGCCAGCGACAGGCGCTGGCGCTCGCCGAGGCTGGCGCGGAACAGCTCGGCGAGATCGAGCACCGCGTCCTCCGCGGCCTGCGGGTCGACGTGGGTCAGACTGGCTACGCTGTTCAGGCTGTTGAACAAAAAATGTGGGCGGATGCGCGCCTGCAGCGCAGCGAAGCGCGCGCGCTCCTCGGCCTGCACGCCCTGCCGCCACTGGTGGGCGATGTAAAAATAGCGCAGGGCGATGGCGGTGACGATGGCGCTGATGGTGAGGTTCGGCAGCAGATTGTGCGCCAGCCAGTCCTGTGGCCAGCCGGGCATCTGCCAGTCGGCCAGCCAGTCGGTGATCAACGTGAAGGCAAGGGTGACCAGTTGCAGCAGGGCGAAGGCCAGCGCGCCGAGCAGCCCGGGATGCAGCTGCGTGTGCGACCTTCCCTGCCAGTTGCGCAGGTGGCACAGCAAGGCTACGTCGATGAGCGCGATCCAGGTGACGAACAGCGCCTGCAGGGCGAAGTGGGCGAGCATTTCGTCCAGCGTGCCGCCACCGGCCAGCGCCAGCAGAATGCACAACAGCGCGGCGATCAGCAGCACCAGAAGCAGTGCCTCGCGGCTGCAGAAATCGGGCAGGAAATTGTCGCTGTGGTCTTCGCTGTGCTGGTCGGGCATCGCTTGATCGCTGGCGGTGGCGGGCGGCTGCGGCGGAATCTGGCGGCGTCAACGCCGACGCATCGGGCTGATATGATACGCGCCACTTTTACAACCGGACGAACGCGATGACAGACAGGGCTTCCGACGGCCGTGACGGTACGGAAAACAAACTCTGGGGCGGCCGCTTCAGCGAGGGCACCGACGCCTTCGTGCAGGCTTTCACCGCCTCGGTCGATTTCGACCGGCGCATGTACCGCCAGGACATCGCCGGCAGCCGCGCGCACGCGCAAATGCTGAATCGCGTCGGCGTGCTCGACGATGGGGATGTGGCCGCCATTCTGCGCGGGCTGGATGAGATCGAAGCGGAAATCGCCGCCGGCGAGTTCGAATGGTCGGTCGAACTCGAAGATGTGCACATGAACATCGAGGCGCGCCTCACCGACAAGATCGGCCCCGCCGGCAAGCGCCTGCACACCGGCCGCTCGCGCAACGATCAGGTCGCCACCGACATCCGCCTGTGGCTGCGCGACGAAAGCGCCGACATTCTTAGTGAACTCAAGCGCCTGCTCGACGGCCTGCTGGCGCAGGCGGAGCGGCACGCCGAAGTCATCATGCCCGGCTTCACCCACCTGCAAACCGCACAGCCGGTCACCTTCGGTCACCACCTGCTGGCCTGGTTCGAGATGCTCTATCGCGATGCGGATCGACTGCTCGACTGCCGTCGTCGGCTGAACGTGATGCCGCTGGGGGCCGCCGCGCTGGCCGGCACCACCTACCCCATCGAGCGCAGCATCAGCGCCGAACTGCTCGGCTTCAGCGGCGCGGCGGAAAACTCGCTGGACGCAGTCTCCGATCGCGACTTCGCCATCGAGTTCTGCGCCGCCGCAGCGATGTGCATGACGCACCTGTCGCGCATCTCCGAAGAGCTGGTGCTGTGGGCCTCGGCGCAGTTCGATTTCGTCGCCCTGCCCGACCGCTTCTGCACCGGCAGCTCGATCATGCCGCAGAAGAAAAACCCCGATGTGCCCGAGCTGGTGCGCGGCAAGGTAGCGCGCGTCAATGGCGATCTCGTCGCCCTGCTGACACTGATGAAATCCCAGCCGCTGGCCTACAATAAGGACAACCAGGAAGACAAGGAGCCGTTGTTCGATGCCGTCGATACGCTGCGCGGCAGCCTGCGCGCCTTCGCCGACATGATCCCCGCCATCGAGCCGAAATCCGAGCAGATGTACCAGGCCGCGCGCCGCGGGTTCTCCACCGCCACCGATCTGGCCGATTACCTGGTGCGCAAGGGCTTGCCCTTCCGCGACGCCCACGAGGTCGTCGGTAAAGCCGTGCGCCTCGGCGTGGACAGCAGTCGCGACTTGGCGGAAATGAAGCTGACCGAACTGCAACAATTCAGCGAAGCCATCGATCAGGACGTCTTCGACGTGCTCACGCTGGAGGGCTCCGTCGCCGCGCGCGATCACTTCGGCGGCACCGCACCGGCGCAGGTGCGCGCTGCGGCGAAACGCGGCCGAGAACGCCTGCGGAGGCTGGCCTGAAGCCTGCTGCGGCGCGCGCTGCCCTGCCCGATCGGCCGCTGCGACGCGGCGGCACGCAGGGCATCATCGACGCGCCGCGGCGACTGGAGTATCCGTCCCGTTCGCCGGCGAAGTTCGCCCCGTTTCGCAGGCTGGCAAGCAGCGCGCGATGATTCTCGACCATCTGCTGCTGTTTTCCTCCGCGTTTCTTGCCGCTACCATTCTACCGTTCTATTCCGAAGTGGTATTATTCGCCCTGCTGCGCGACGGCGGCGATCCAATCGCCCTGCTCGCCAGCGCGACCCTCGGCAACACCCTCGGTGCGGCGGTCAACTGGGCGCTGGGGCGCTACCTGTTACAATTCCGCAAGCGGCGCTGGTTCTACTTCAGCGCAGCGCAGATCGGTAAAGCGCAACGCTGGTTCAACCGATACGGTTTCTGGTGCCTGCTGTTGGCGTGGATGCCCATCGGTGGCGACGCGCTGACGCTGATCGCAGGCATCATGCGCGTGCGCCTCTGGCTTTTCCTGCTGCTGGTGGGTATCGGCAAGGGTTTGCGCTACGCCAGCGTGGTGTGGCTGGCCACCGATTCCATCGTGATAACGGGCATTTAACCCATTCCCGATACAGTGATGCGGAATTCGCGAGCGGATGCTTTTCGGATTCAGGCCCGCAGTTTGCACGGAAATCTCTGTGCAATGTGGTGGGCGAGGCCCGCACTAGAAAAAATGGAGTAAAAATAGTAACTTAAGGACGAAAATGAGCATTTTGAGTCCGTTTTCAAGGAGGCGCGGACAGGTGGGATAGTTGATGCAGGGCGTCCCATGCCGCTGGCCCGCGCATCGCAAGTTGAGTAATTGAGCAAATAATGGTAATTATTCGCCAAATTTTTGACAGGAGTAAGTGTGAACAAACCCCGAAAGAAACTGCGTTACGACGACCGAGATCTGATCTGGGCCATGGTTTGGCGCTGTGGCTACGACCTTTCCGATTTCAGCATGCAGACATCTGCCGCACGCGAGGCCGAAGTGTTGTTGCGAGTCAAACAAAAAGGCGTTCTAACCGAGCGCTGGTTGGGCGAAAACCATCTGCGCCACAAGGCGGCCCGCAAGCTGGAGCAGGATGGTGTGATCGTCGAGATCGGCAAGGTGGCGAATGTGGCCGCCTTCAAGTATCAGATTCAAGAAACGCGGATCTAGGGAATCCCTACGAATATCACTGATCGCCGCCGTGCAGAACTTGCCTCCCCACAGGATCAATGATCACCAGATAGCGCACCACGATCCGAGCGTTATCTGATAGGCATCTACGGGAAAATCGGCGGTTATCAGGGTAGTTCGCGACTGCCACGCCCTGGCCCTAAGGGCACTTAAAAATGATTGGATTTTTCGTGAGTACAAGGAAGCGCCGCGCGGAAAACCGCCGTGTATAAAGGAATGCATGAGGATTCGAGCTCGGAATTGACGCCGTAATCGCGGAGCAAGACTATTTTTTACAGTGCTTTTCAGGGCAATTCCAAAAATTCTGAATTGTTGTGAGTACAAGGAAGCACTGCGCGGAAAACCGCAGTGCATAAGGACGCCTGAATTCACAGAACAACTGCAACACCAGCCACCTGAGTTCGCGCCGCCATTTGCCAGCGCCGCGCCGCGCGCGGATGATGGCGAGCTGCCGGTGTGTGCGGTCCCGGCCGACGATCTGGCCGCGCGTTGCGCACGCCCAGCGAGGCCGCGATGAGCGATTTCTCCACCACCCGACGCCAGTTCCACCTGCCCGCCGGCATCACCTACCTGGATGGCAACTCCCTCGGCCCGCTGCCGCTGGCGGCGCGCGAGCGCGCCCGCGCGGTGCTCGACGAGCAGTGGGGCGAGCTGCTCATCGGCGCCTGGAACGGCGCCGGCTGGATGGACTTGCCGCGCCGTGTCGGCGAGCGCATCGCGCGGCTGATCGGCGCGCCGCCGGGGACGGTGAGCGTCGGCGACACACTCACGGTGAAGGTCTATCAGGCCCTGTCGGCGGCGCTGGCGCTGCGTCCCGAGCGCCGCGTGGTGCTCAGCGACAGCGGCAATTTCCCCAGCGATCTGTACGCCGCCCAGGGTTTGATCGAGCGCCTCGGCGGCGGCCGCGAGCTGCGCGTGGTGGCGCCGGAGGCGGTGGCCGAGGCACTGGACGACGAGATCGCGGTGCTGCTGCTAACCCAGGTTGACTACCGCAGCGGCCGTCTTCACGACATGCGCGCGCTCACCGAGCGGGCGCACGCCGCCGGCGCGCTGGTGATCTGGGATCTGGCCCACTCGGCGGGTGCGCTGCCGCTGGCGGTGGCCGATTGCGGCGTCGATCTGGCCGTCGGCTGCAGCTACAAATACCTCAATGGCGGGCCGGGCGCGCCGGCCTTCATCTACGCCGACGCGGCTCTCACCGGGCAACTGCGGCCCGATCTGCGCGGCTGGCTGGGCCACGCCGAGCCCTTCGCCTTCGAGCGCAACTGGCGCCCGGCGGCCGGGGTCGAGCGATTGCGCATCGGCACTCCCCCGGTGTTGCAGCTGGCGGTGCTGGAGGCGGCGCTGGAGGTCTGGGAGGGCGTCGATATGGCCCGGCTGCGGGCGCGCTCCATCGAGCTGTCGCAGCGCTTCATCGCCGGCGTCGAAGCGAGCTGCCCGCAGCTGGCGCTGGCCAGCCCGCGCGACCCGGCGGCGCGCGGCAGCCAGGTCTCCTTCGCCTTTGCCGAGGGCTATGCGGCGATGCAGGCGCTGATCGCACGCGGCGTGATCGGCGACTTCCGCGCCCCCGATCTGATGCGCTTCGGCTTCACCCCGCTGTATCTCGACGCGGCGGATATCGACCGCGCCGTGGCGGTGCTGGCCGAGGTACTGAACGCGGGCGAATACCGCGACGGCGCGCCGCTGGCGCAGGGGGTGGTGACATGAGCGGCGATGGCAAGGACGCGGGACCGAAGCCCGCACAGCACGGCGCCGAAGGCGCTTACGATCCGTCCGCCGAGGGCGCGCGGATGCGCTTCGACGGGCGCATGTCGTACACCGACTATCTGGGGCTGGACAGCATTCTCGACGCCCAGCGGCCACTATCGACCGCCCACGACGAGATGCTGTTCATCGTCCAGCACCAGACCTCCGAGCTGTGGATGCGCCTGGCGCTGCACGAGCTGGATGCGGCGCGCACCGCGCTCGGCGACGGCCGCTACGGGCCGGCGTTCAAAATGCTGGCGCGGGTGGCGCGCATCTTCGAGCAGCTCAACAACGCCTGGGACGTGCTGCGCAGCATGACGCCCAGCGACTACACCCGTTTTCGCGACGCCCTCGGCGAGTCCAGCGGCTTCCAGTCCTGGCAGTACCGGCTGATCGAATTCGCCGTGGGCAATCGCAATTCGGCGATGTTGCAGCCGCACGCGCACCGCGCCGACATCCACGCCCGCTTGAGCGCCGAGCTGGCGCGACCGAGCCTTTACGATGTGGCCCTGCAACGCCTCGCCGCGGCCGGGTTCGAACTGCCGCCGGCGGTGCTGCAGCGCGATCTGGCCGCGCCCTACCGCGCCGACGACGCGGTACGCGCCGCCTGGACGGTGGTATATCGCGACCCGGACGAGCACTGGGCGCTGTACGAGCTGGCGGAAAAGCTGGTGGATTTCGAGGATTACTTCCGCCGCTGGCGCTTCAACCACGTGACCACGGTGGAGCGGGTGATCGGCTTCAAGCGCGGCACCGGGGGCACCAGCGGCGTCGCCTATCTGCAGCGCATGCTGGCGGTGGAGCTGTTCCCCGAGCTCTGGCATCTGCGCACCGATCTGTAGCCGGCGCCGGCCTCAACGCATCTGGCACTGGCTGTCGGTCAGCGTCTTGAACTTGGCGGTACGGGCGATCAGAAAGGGCAGATCGGCGGTCGGCAGGTTGTGCGCCTGCAGGCGGTCGCGGTAGGCGAAGAACTGCTCCGGGCAGCTCACCAGCACCTGCCCGGTGGTGGCGTCCACCGCCAGCCCCTGCGCCTCGGCCCATTCGCGGCTGATGGTGATCTCTTCGTTGTTCGGATCGGTGTAGATGAAGCTGAGCTGCTGCTGACCCGCCGCGCAGCCCTTCAGCCGGGTGATCTTGTACAGCCCGGGCTGGCCGTCGCGGGTGTAGAAGCTGCGCGTGACGTTGATCTCCCGGGCGAAGTGTTCGAGGCGCTCGGAGTCGTGGCTGGCCTCGACGTGCGCCTCGGCGGAGAGCAGATCGAAGAAGGTGCTCAGGCTGAAGCCGGCGCTGGCGGCGCCGCCGACCTTGCTCGCCGTGGTGACCTCGGTGTTGCAGCGCTTGCGGATGCCGGAGATGCCGTCGAAGACGCTGCGCCGAAAGGCGTAGAAATCCGTCGCGCGCTGCTCGTCGAGGGCGGCGAAATCCACCAGCGCGGCCTGCTCGCGCGGCAGGTTGACCAGCGGCAGCAGGTTGGCCGGCAGGCCGAGATCCTTCTGCACGGAGATGGCGACGCGGTAGTGGGCGTCGCCCTGGGCGTCGAGGTGGTGGGTCTCGCCGCGGGTGAAGCGGATGCGGAAGGCGAGCTGCTCGGAAATGTCCACCAGCACGTCGTAGTCGCGCTGGATGAACACGTCCAGCCCTTCGCGGCGGAAGTAGTCGAGCTGTTCGCCGGACCAGAAAT
>Ga0316192_10003332_pt1 | contig 11728 bp, 22 predicted proteins | sample MerIslwburrow_MG_FD_204931 | JGI IMG/M metagenome (GOLD analysis project Ga0316192, IMG submission 204931) | Coastal sediment microbial communities from Maine, United States - Merrow Island worm burrow | ecosystem: Environmental > Aquatic > Marine > Coastal > Sediment | place: USA: Maine...
AATAACAATGCGACCACTGTATGAAGTACCAAACAGAACATACATTCGGATAGTAGACGGGGAACCAAAGTCTCCGCCCGCTGCCGCCGTGCTTGAACAGGATGACTGTCTGTTCTTCGATCACATTGATGGCATGTATTCGTACTGCAAGGACATTGATGGCAATGTCGTACACCTTGCAGCTTGGACTAAGGTTGATATTATCGACCCACAACCGGAGTGGTAACCATGAACTTTACGCACCTTGCGGCAGCATTGCTGCCAAGTTACATCATGTTCGTAGCCCTGCTAATTGCCGACGTAATCTGTCTGGTTCGCAGGGTTAACTCACCGGCAGAGCCGGAAGTACCGGCTGACTATTACGCATGGGCCGAGCGCAACGAGCGCCCCGATGTACACGCTGTCATGCGCGCACTGAGGTTGAAGGATGACTGAGGTACGCAAAGCCGTTAACCTCCGCCGACGTATGCGCAAGCTGCGTTCGGTGGAGTGGCCCCTCCGCTTAACAGTTGCGGTTAGTGAAACACTAGCCAAACTGCCATGCGGCATTGACGATGCTGCATTGAAACAAATCATCACACGATGTGAGGAAACACTGTGATTACATTCTTAGTTCTTCTGGTGCTGTTCGTCCTGCTCCCCGACGCTATGTTGTGGCTTATTGGTGCGGCTCTTAAGCTCACCTTCGTGCTGCTCATAGTTGTCGGGCTTTTATTCGTAATGGGCATGAGACTATAATGCGCCATTACATTCTTTCCGGCATCCTTAGTGTCTCCGTGTCTAAGGTTGCTACCGTGCTGATCTTGCTATTACAATCGTATGGCATTGATCAGCAGGCCGCCGTGAGTCTCAGAAGCTCACACCTCGGAGCTAGACCCCCTGAGTGCGGCCATTTATTCAATAATGACAACCACCGTGAGTGGTCGTCCTGCATGGGAGTAGAGTACAAATGAAAGCAATGACAATTGCACTCATGGCTATCGGCCTGATAGGGTGCGCAAGTACAATGACTGAGGACGAAATAATGGCACGTGCGGAGCGTGATCAGGTAACGTACGAGAACTACGCCTTGTGCCGCCATTACTTCATGGAAAACCAACTGACGTGGACACTCAACAATCCACAGTACCAAATCGACCGTACAACAGGTTGGGCCGTTCGGCCCGCCGATATGCGGAGTGAAATGGCGTGGAACCATTGCCGCATTAACCGTCAATAAAGTTCACACTGTGTGAGGAATTACGATGGCACACCTGAGTCGAAGTGAGCAAAAGCGCGTTCACTATCAGAAGAAGCGTAAGCCCCGTAAGGGAATGAAACCCAAGAAGTACCAAGAGAAGGAGATATTGCGTCATGCCAGAAAACTTAGTGTATAACTGCAATTACTACATGGAAGGGTTCCCTTCATGTTGCTCAGTAGACACTCCCGTCAGGCTGAGAAGTAATGTGGCTAGTAAGCGGGACGTGGAGCGTGATCTACGAGAGACGGCCCAACGTGGTCGTTTATCCCACTATGAAGACCTGAAAACTCGTGACTGGATCACTCGATGCGGACTTCAAAACATAGTGAAGAACCATTCGGGGCCTCCACGTTCAGCTATACCAGTAGAGGTAGCGTTCGCTGGTGTTCTGGATGATCTTCTCACTATGGGACACGCAATGATGTTCGTTATGACGGACAACATGACTGTCAGGGGCGACGTACATAGAGGCCCGTTCAGTACAAAGAACTTCTGTAAGTGGCTAGAGGACAACGAGTTAGCCAACGTCATTTCTATGCGGAATGGGCGCATGAAAACGTGGGTGTTTCACTTCACTGGTACACGTAGACTGGCTCGGGGAGCTGTGAATCGCGCCATAACGCAGTACATGCGCATAATGAGGCAGCGCCGCAAGGAGATCGAGCGCCAGATGACGGCACGGGGCGTTGAGATCCAAACGACAGCATACAGCCTTGGGGAGGACACTGACCAGTTGAACAGAGAATGGAACGAGTTCACGATGGAGGAGTACTAACATGTCTGATTACTTAGGAAGCATCAGTTACACCGTAGCAAATCAGAGGGGCTGTTGTGGTATCGGTACAATAGCTAGACTCGGGGGTACAACGATATGCGAACGCCGTAGGCTTGACTCCTACGAGGCGTGGAAAAAAACCAATCCTACTCAGAGCCTAGTGCGCACTAACACTGATTTACCTCTTACTGCGTTGTTGAATATTGCCTGTACCCGCACTCACAAGGTTGTACTGCCTACGATTGATGAGGCGTTTGCTTCCGTGTGGGATCACTGTACAGGCCACGGCAAGCATGCCATCTACTTCTGTAGTGACAATATGTCAGGAGAGGGCGACGTACATACAGGCCCGTTCAGTACACGCGCCTTCGTTAAGTGGAGCGTGGACAACAACCTCGGCTGTATGCAAACCACTGGACCAATAACATCAAGACGTACAGGTCACTACATTCAAGGATGGATGTTTATCCCTAATTGGGAGGTGATCGACCAGACGATAGGAAGGGCAAGGGAATCATTCATCAAACGTGCAAAGGAGATACAGTATGAAGCAAGTGGGACTGTTAAAGGGAGCATCCAAGATGGATGCCATCAGCGAGCCAGAGACGACCGAGAACTCCAAGACCAGTGGGACAGAGAATGGAGCGAAGGAGCCGCCATTGGACAAGGGTAAGGTACGAGTATTCGTATACGGGTCACTGAAATCTCAGTGTGGCAACAACATTTTACTACAAAGGGTAGGTGCAGAATGCATGGGATTCGACAGCATAACCGGCGAGTTCACGATGATGAGCTTCGGCGGATTTCCGGGTGTAGTCAGGGACACAGCGGGAGAGTCAGAGGAGCCCCAGTTGACTACAATCTTTGGCGAGATGTACATGACGGACGAGGAGGGGCTTGCCGCACTAGACATGCTGGAAAGCCACCCCGACTGGTATGAGCGTCGAAAGTATCGTACAGACGTGCTGGATCGTAACTGCTGGATGTATACTCTACCGCGTAGCGGTGGCTATCTGGACACTTCGAGCTACGATAGGGTCGAAGGAAACATCTGGCGTCCATCTCAGGAAGAACTTGATTTCTGGGCGGGAAGTAGCGACGAGGATAGCACAGATGTCGCCTAAGGTAGCCAACGCACGCTTCTACTACAAAGCGTATGGCCTTACCCCCAGCAACTCGCCCTTCACCACCGCAGGGCCGGTGGAGGCACTCGATGCTAAAGAGGCACTTGATACAGTGCTAACGCTGAGTCAGGCATGGAACGCTAGGATAATACAATCATTATCCGTGTATCCTGTTGACATTAACGGCGAAGTATCGGAAGATCCTGATATCGTACATGTGGGAGGCACAGGCCAAGCCCTTGTTCCTCTCCCTAAGGCGGAAAGCTCACATAGTGTGAGAAACACGGCTCTCGACGTGTACAAAGAAGCCTCTTGGCTAGACGAGGTTGAGGTCGAGAGTTCATTTGCAACAGTAAAGTACAATGAGGAGAAAAGCGCATGAGTGTGACAATCGGAGCAGACCCGGAGTTCTTCCTCTATGACCTAAGGGAGGATGGCGTCATACCTTCCGTTGGCATAGTGCCGGGTACAAAGGAAAAGCCGCATGAGTTTGGTGACGGCACATTCTGTCACGAAGACAATGTTTGCATCGAGGTAGGGTTCGCCCCTGTATCCAGTGGGTCGGCCTTCGCACGGAGCATGTCAACGGTACGGGAGAACGTGCAGAGCAATTTCTTAAACAGTCGGCAACAGTTGTATGTTATGCCGTCCATTGACTTCTTGGAGCAGCAGTTGACGTCAAAACAGGCTCAACGCTTCGGATGCGACCCTGACTTCGACGCCTACACTGGTGGCCGAGCCCCACGGGACGTACCACGCAGCCTTACAGGCGGTACGACGAGGTATGCCGGGGGCCACGTACACGTAGGAGGCGAGTTCAACTGCCCACCCTTTGTTGCTGCCCTGTACGCCGATCTGTTTCTATCACTTGGTATATTAGCTAATGGCTTCGGGCGGGAAAGTAGAGCAAGCCGAAAACGCAGAGAGTATTACGGACAGCCCGGTGTATTCCGGCCCAAGCCGTATGGTATTGAGTACCGTACACTCTCTAACGGCTGGTGTTACAACCAAAACGCTACGACGTGGATGGGGCGGCAAGCTATGTCTCTCGGCATATTCCTTGAGAACACCTCCGCCACTAGGTTGAGGTCGCTGCTCAAGGAAATACCGTGGTCAGAGGTTCGTGCTGTACTCAGCGACACAGAGAGCCCTATTGTTATGAGTTCAGTCAATGAGCTGTATTACCGAGTACAATCTCTGGGAGTTGACATATGAATCCTGAAACAGTCTCACGGACTGATTGGGGCCTGTACTTCAACAACACGTACATGCTTCACGAAGATCATGGGGTGGTGAAAGTCCGAGCTGGGAGAGAATATGGGTTCCAAGTGCGTACTAGAATGGGGGCGGATTGGGTGATTACTACACCTGATAAGCTGACCTGTATATGGCCGACGCCGCGTGCCCTCAACGTAGGAACCCGCGCCTGCTTTGTAGGGCGGAGGGCTGTACGAGAAGCACGTAGATCAGCAACAGCGGGACACTACTTTATGCGGTGGCACGATGGGCTCGACATGACACATGAGGTTATGGCGCTGCTCTGTCACCCACCAAAGTACCCTACTGTTGATTGGGCTATTGACGCCCTGAGAGATGGCGGCTACACTAGTATCGCTATCTCAAGGGATCTCATACTGTCACGGCGGACAAAGGACAGTTTCAGAGTGATAAGTCTGGGAGAGCCGACGTGTACAGTGCGGCCCGACGACGGATCACTTTGGCTGATGGACACAGATATAGTCTCGGCGGCTGATAAACGTGCCGTGTTCAAACTTGAGAAGGAGGGTTGGTTATGCCGCTAGACACACCAGTTGTAAACTTCACACGGTGTGAGATTCCGCACCACGAGGCAGTGAGGACTAACAAGTGTTTAGGTCTGGAGCTAGAGTACGAACAAGTGAATCTGAGTTCGTCCCCCGTGCCAAGAGACTATTGGGATGTAACGTCTGACGGCTCCTTGCGCAATGGTGGTGTAGAGTTCATCTCACGCCCCTTGTTGTTTGAGGAGACAGATGCAGCACTGATGGCACTACAGAGGTGTACTGAGGCAATGGGCGCAGTAGCCACTGAGAGGTGCGGACTACACGTTCATCTGAACATGCGTACCTTCACAGTGGGGCAACTGTGGAGCTTATTCGCCATATACGCTCTGATGGAGCCTACCATCTTTGCTACTTACGCAGAGGACAGGGAGGACAGCATGTTTGCCCTGCCCTTGTGGAAGAACCACGCACAACAAAGGGCTATGCAGAGAGATATAGCAGTGCTTCGCAATGGTAGGCTGAGTGAGGGGGAAGACATTTGCGAGATAGTCAGTTGTTGTAAGTACACAGCAATGAATACAAGTAGCTTGTATCGGTTCGGGACAGTAGAGATGCGTCAGCCGTACTGTACAACAGAGTACGATGCTATCCTTAGTTGGGTAGACTTCTTGAAGCGTATGGTAAATATGGCAGAGACATACGACGATCCAATACATGTACTGGACAGGTACGAACGGGAAGGTGTTTACTCCTTCCAAGAAGATCTCATTGGCACAACTGTAGGAGTTACCGCCGATGACATGGAGGCAGCAGAGGATGCTGCTTATTTGATCTCTGGGTACGATGAACCAGAGTGGACAGACATAGAATGGGACACCCCCATAATGGAGGCAGTATAAATGTGTGGAATTGTAGGAGTCATTACGAAAGATGACGACACTCATAAGTACACCAAGGAGAAGTTTATGACAGAGGCGTTGTACGTAGACGCCTTGCGCGGGTGGGATTCCACTGGCGTCATGGGCCTCAGTGAGGACTTTCGTTGGGAATACTTGAAGAATGCCAAACCAGCAGCCGACTTTCTTCAATCAAAGGAGTGGAGAGGGAGACAGTTTGATCGGTGGTGCATGGTAGGGCACAATCGTGCTGCAACTGTAGGTAAGGTTACTACAGATAATGCGCACCCGTTCCAGCAAGGGGACATTCTGCTGGTACACAACGGTACGCTGCGGGGTCACTTCGATCTGGAACACAAGAACTCTAAGATCGACGTGGATAGCGAGCTAATCGCGTACAACCTGTCACAAGTGCCGCCTGAGGGAGCAGTTGACGTACTGTCGCGGCTGAACGGAGCATACGCTCTGGTGTGGTTCGACGAGAGGGATAAGTCAGTCAATATGGCGCGTAACAGCGAACGACCACTTCACGTGTCGATGAACCGAGGACAGGATCTACTCTACTTTATGAGTGACGGACACATGCTGAGTATGATAACTCGGCGCACGCAAAATCAAGCGGCACTACCCAACGGTATCTGGCAGATTGCTACCAATCAGTTGCTAAAGTACAAGAAAGGTAATCTGGTGCCGGAGGTCACGGCGGTGCCAAATTTTACCCGAACGGTCGTCACACACCGGGATTGGGGCAATTCGATGAGAAACTCGGAGGATACAGGTACCCGTACGAAGTGGAAGACGACGAGGACGCCGAGGTCGAACGATGGCGTGCTTGGTGGGCGGGGTGATAGATGGAACAAACTGCTGATCGGAGGAACCTACCGAGAGATACCAGAAGCCTTCTTGGACATGACAGAGAACTGGTACTCATTTGTTTCTGGAGTTGGACTGTACTTTAAGCCTAAAGGATGGATGTATTGGGGCAAGAAGACACCGGAGGTCAGTGGACACGAGTCCAAGCAAGGGGCTATGTACGGTGAGATATTTCATCCGGAGTGGAACTGCTTTCTAAAGGCTCGTATACCTTGGGTGAACCAACGACAGGCGGAGCAGTACAAAAACAACAAGGGATGGACTGTAGTGCCTATTGGTATTGATCATACGTCCGTCGATGGTGACAGGGATGAATTGACTATCATCTGTAGAATGGTGTGGTATTCATGGCACGAAACCCCACCCGTCGTGAAGCGTAAGATCAGTGATGACAAAGCTGATGACTTCATACTTGAGGAGGAGGATGACTTTGAGGATATGGTCAAGGGGCCGCATGGACACTACATATCAGTCGATGCCTTTATAAAGCTAACTGAGGACGGGTGCACCATGTGTACCGGGCCCGTGTTCATAGAGGACGCTGAGGAGTTGGAGTGGGTAGGACAGATGGGAAACCAGCCGCTATGTATGGGCTGCCTCGACTATCACACACAAGCAGATCCGACAGGTACCTACTTCCCAGCCAATGAGGTATAGCGTATGAGTATGGCAGACGGGTTGTACTTTGAGAGAGAAGTGGAGAGAAACAAGGAGCGCAAGCGTGCTGAACATCTTTGTGCGCTGATAGAGTCGACAGATGGTCAGTGTCCGGTCTACTACATTGAGGACGAGATTCGTGAGCTACTGGCTATCGTGAGGAGAGAGATGGGATGAAGATCAGGATCGAACCCTACAAACAGGGCAGTAAGGGAGCGAAAGCTCTGAGCAAACATCTGGGCGTATTACGAGCCACAGATAAACAAGTACGTCAACATGGTACATTTGACCTGTTGATCAATTGGGGTAGTACCCAAAGGAGGTTTGAAAATGCCAGATACATCAACGATCCGACCGCCGTTGCCGTTGCGTCCAGTAAAGTTGAGTCCTGCAAGGCGTTCGCAGCCGCAGGAGTCAGACAACCTGAGTGGACTACAGACTTCGGGCAGGCGAGAGGGTGGGTTACGGATGGCAACACAGTGGTATGCAGAACACTCACTCGCTCCAGCGGAGGTAAGGGGATCCATATCGCCACACCAGTGGGTGAGGATGCTAGTGCCGGATACGGAGATGGACGAGATGGGGATCCATATCGCCACACCAGTGACGGAGATGGACGAGATGGAGGAGTTCTACGAGGACGAGATGGAGGAGATGGACGAGGACGAGTTCGACGAGATGGAGTAGTACCTGCTCCACTGTACACGAAGTATGTCAAGAAGGCCGACGAGTACAGAGTTCACGTATTCAACGGCGAAGTTCTGGACGTACAACAGAAACGCAAAAGGCAGGAGGTGCCTAATGATGAAATGGATTACCAGATCAGGAACTTGGCTGGTGGATGGGTGTTTTGCAGGGATAACGTTGATTGCCCTAGCGGCGTGCGCGAGCTTGCTGTTAGTGCTGTTTCTGCCCTTGGTCTTGACTTTGGCGCTGTGGATATTGGCTTTAATCGCCACCATAACACTGGCTACGTCTTTGAAGTCAACACTGCACCCGGAGTTGAAGGAACTACATTGGACAGGTACCGTGCAGCGTTTGCACAACAAGTACCTGAATTGGAAGGCGGAGCGTACCGACGAAGGAGAGCAGCATGAGTACAGAGACACAGAGTTTGTATTGGAAGAAGAAGAAGATTACCTTGGAGAAGGGGACGCGCGTACAGGTGAACTGGCGGCCTGTGTTCTCGACGGAAGAAGGGCCATGCTGGAAGACCGCCACGGTCGTTGATGTTCTGTCGGCACAGTTCACGTGCTTTGTGGACGTAGATGGTTCTCCCTTGAGCTACCAACTGTACACCAATATCGGTGACTCATGGAGGCCGTTTTATGACTAAAAAGCCCACATCGTGTGAGAAATGCAAGAGACTTGAGGCCAAGCTGGTCGAGAAAGAGCTTGAGATAGTCAACTTAATGGCTATTAACAAGTATTGGCAAACCACTAGAGGTAGAGGAGTAGAACATGATGACACGCAAGCCCCCGTTGCACATTCCGGTGGTAGTTAACGGGACTACCTATAATGATGTCAGGTCAGCTTGGCGGGAAGTCAGCCCAGAGGGGTTACCTGAGATCACGGTGCGCAAGCGCCTAGACATGGGGTGGCATCCTGACGATGCGTTTTCGCTGCCACCAATCGAACCTAAACTACGGAGGCTTGGGCATGAGTGACCTGATTGAACGACTGCGATTATGTGAGCGCAACGGTAAGCGGCACGTTGGCGAGCTTGCAGGTGAAGCAGCAGACGAGATCGAGCGCCTGACTGAATACAACGACACGCTTGAGATGCTGAACCTACGCCTGCAAGCCAGAGTCGAGGAGCTTAGTGATGAGTGACCTGATTGAACGATTGCGTGACTTTGACCTTACTCGTCAGTTTACTGGCGGGCAGCACCCCCTGATAACAGAGGCAGCCGACGAGATCGAGCGCCTGCAATTCATCATTGCTGTTTACGAGAAAAGTTTTCAGGGCGAGATATACGCCGAGAACAAAGCCCTACAAGCCAAAGTCGATGCACTAAGGGATGCCCTGACACTATCAGATCGAATGCTGCGAGAATATGAAGCAGCCACCGAGCAGGAGGTGAGTGATGAGTGACTACATGAACAATCAAGGACTCGTTGACGGGATCACTTCTGCGAGAAACAGGCAACGTGATCTTGAAGCCGAGATCGAGCGTCTGACTAACCTGCTAGAGTATGCGCTAAATGAAATCAAGGATAGCAGGAAAGAGATCGCGGCGCTTGAGGGCGACCTTGAGGTCATGCGATTGCAGCGGGACGCGAAGCGCTTTACAGGAGGAAGATAATGAAACAATACACAGTAACAATCGTCGCCACCTTTGAGGTAGAAGACGACTGTGCCACAGGAACTACCGAGGAGATGGCTCAAGCACTCAACAACGAGTTCAGCGAGGATGACTCTATTGTGTTCTGCAACGTGAGAGTAGTTGAAGAAACTGATAGCTAATTTGTCAGAAATGGACAACTTACCATCATTACTAGTAAACACTAGGACTTAATATGAACACAACAGAGAAGCAAGAGATACTACTTCTTGGTGCAAACCTAGAACTTAACCAATCTCTTAGAACTCTCTGCCCGGTTTGTCGCGGAGGTACGTCTTCGGAAGACAGCCTATCTATAACAAGAGACTCTGAGGGGCTTGTATATCAATGTTTCAGGGCTAAATGTGGAGTTAAAGGCGCATCCTACAGCGCTGGATTTAGAACCTCCATTGAGCCTGTGCCTACGGTGAGGAAAGTATGGGAGGGGAAGACCCACGAAGTACCACCGAAGGTGGCCGCGTGGATCAGGGCCCATTGGAATATGGATGTCCCTGACACGTGGTACTGGACGACTGACTACGGAGGACGCATTGCGATGTCCGTGAGGTCGCCCAAAGGGACGCATCGGGGCTGGGTTTTGCGAGCTATAACCTCACAGGCTCGCACGAAGGCCCTGACGTTCATCAATGATGGAGAGGAGGGTATGTCATGGTACAGAACAGATCCATATTCACCTACTATACTAGTGGAAGATGTACCGAGTGCGGTGCGCGCCTCAGAGTACTTGAACAGCGTAGCGTTATTGGGGACTGGTATAGGAAGTCAGCGAGCTGTGGAGATTGCAGACTATGGTGGGAAGAAGATTATAGTAGCTCTGGACGAGGACGCGACCCGGACGTCTTTCCGGTGGGCTCACAAGTACGCTCTACTATGGGGTAACGTGAGTGTTTTGCCACTGACTAAGGACTTGAAGAACATGAACCAAGAAGAACTACAAAGGATACTAACTTATGCGTGAACAACTGGTACTCAGTAGTACAATCAAATCAAGGGAGGCATACAATGCAATCGCGGACCACGTTACAGATGCAGACTTCACTGACCAAGGACGGATCGTATGGGCCAATATCGTTGCCTATTACGAGGCTGATGGTGGATGCCACAGCGTTGACCCTGAACTCCTTTCTGCCAGTATCAGCCGGGGGCTTAGTTCTGACAAACATAGAACCATGTTTGATTCGATTGTTACCGGACTTGCGGAACTTGACACCAGCCCAGAGAACGTCGTTATTGACTTTCTCTCCTTCCGACGGAACCAAGTGGGCCAAGAACTTGCAAACGCCCTACTCACTAACGGTCCTGTCGAACGGCTCATGCGGGAATACAACGCTCTCGAACACCAAACAGAGTTTGATTCGAATGCATCTGCGGAGGTTAGACAGGGTTATTCAGTCGAAGAACTGGTCGATGAAGGTTTCGACGCCGCCAACCTCATTGAGGTCATGCCACCTTCGCTCAACACGAGACTCGATGGCGGAGTTAAAAGGGGGCACCACATAGTACTATTCGCTCGCCCTGAGATGGGCAAGACGATGACGGTCATCGACATGATGGCTGGCTTCCTGCGACAAGGACTTACAACACTGTACGTGGGGAACGAGGACCCCATCGACGACATAAACATGAGAGTCATCAACAGGCTCTCACTGATGAACAAGTTTCAAGTATTGAACAGTCCGCAAGAGGCTGGACGCAAGGCATCCGAAGCAGGGTACGACAATCTTATAATGGCTGCGCTTGCGCCGGGAACGGCACGGGAAGTGACTCAATTGATTGAGACACACGCGCCGGATGTGCTGATACTGGATCAGCTACGCAACCTGAATATGCACAACGATAACTTCGTACAAAAGCTGGAAGAAGCCGCAACCCAAGCTAGACAGTGGGCCAAACGATACTCTTGCGTGGTGGTAAGTGTGACTCAGGCCGGTGACTCGGCTAGCGGCAAGGCAGTGCTGGATTTAGGTGATGTAGACTACTCCAATACCGGCATCCCGGCGCAGGCCGACGTGATGGTCGGGCTGGGTGCCAACCAAAGGAACATGGATCGTGG
>Ga0316192_10003335_pt1 | contig 11722 bp, 10 predicted proteins | sample MerIslwburrow_MG_FD_204931 | JGI IMG/M metagenome (GOLD analysis project Ga0316192, IMG submission 204931) | Coastal sediment microbial communities from Maine, United States - Merrow Island worm burrow | ecosystem: Environmental > Aquatic > Marine > Coastal > Sediment | place: USA: Maine...
TCGCATGACCGAAGCGCGAGGCGCCCCGAGCGAGTCCTGGCGAGCTTCGATGTTCGGCGACCGAGGCCAGCCCGAGCCCGAGTCCGTGACGCACACCATCGACGGCCTGATGGAGCGGCCTCCCTTCGAGCTCATGTGGATGGAGCGCCAGGCCTCCTTCTTCATCACGGGCGGCCTCGTCGCGGTGCATGCGCCCGAGCGAACCCGCGAGGCGATCTGGGAAGCGCTCGAGTCGCGAAACGTCTACGGCACATCCGGTGACCGAATCCTGCTCTGGTTCGACTTGAAGAACGGACCCGATGGCCCCCTGCCGATGGGCAGCGAGCTGCCGCTCAAGGGCACGCCGAAGTTCGAGGTCCGCGCGGCCGGGTCGTTCGAGCAGAAGCCCGGCTGTCCCCCGGATGTAATCCAGGCGCTCGGCGAGGATCGCATTCAGGACATCTGTGCGGGTGAATGTTACCACCCCGGAGACCGGCGTCGTCGCATCACTCGCATCGAGGTCATCCGAATCCTTCGTCAGCGCGAAGAAGCCGAAGCCGTTGGTGATCTCATCCAAGACCCTTGGCTGACACTTCCCTGTCCCGAAGGGCCAGAACTCTGCGTCGCGGAGTTCGAAGACCCCGAGTACGATGCGCTCGGCCGTGATCTTCTCTACTATGTGCGCGCGATTCAGGAGCCGACGCCGACCGTGAACGCGGGTGGGCTTCGCTGCCAAGAGGGCGAGTGCGAGCCCTGTTACGGCAACTTCCGCACTTCGAATGAGGACGACTGCTTGGTCGACGCCGAGGAGCGTGCCTGGTCGTCCCCGATCTTCCTGAAGGCTGGCGCCGCGCCATGATGCGGCCCTGGCTGCTGGCCGGGGGGATGCTCGCGGGAGCGGTGCTCGCCGTGTTCTACATGGTGCGCGTTCCCGACGTGCCGCAGCCCGTGGATGACGCGGTCGCTTGGGTCGGCGATCGACCAATCGCTCGGGAGTCCTATGAGCGTGCCCTCGAAGCCGTCGCTGGCGATCGCAAGGCCGGGACACTCCGCGAAGGGGATCGAGAGCGAATCCTCGACCGCCTGATCGACCAGGAGCTGTTGATCGACCGTGCGATCGAGCTCGGCCTACATGAGCGGGACCCGCAGATGCGAAACCAGCTCGCAAGCGCGATGATCGATTTCCTCGTGAGGCGTGCCGAAGACGACGCCAGCGGCGCAAGCGAACGAGAGCTTCGCGAGTTCTATGCAGCCGAGCAATTCCGTTTCGAGCGCGCCGCTCAGTATCGACTTGCCGTCGAAGGGGCGGCCGTCCCGCTCCCGGACGGTTTCCTCCTCGAAAAGGAGATCGCTCAACGACTCGGACCAAGTGTCGCCCAGCAAGTCGTCGGACTGAACGTCGGCGAGTCACTTGCGGCGGGCGACGGAGCCTACACCGTGCAACTCGTCGAGAGGCGCGGTGGCGACGTCGCGTCATTCGAGGAAGCGCGGGAGGCGGTCGAAGCCGCCTATCTCAGGCGTCGCGGCGAGCTCGCGGTTCGTGACTTCCTCGAGCTTGCGCGGCAGAGGACGAGCATCGTCGTGGAGCTCGACTGATGCGGATCGGCCAGCTGGCCGTGCTTGTCGGCCTCCTCGTCCCGGCATCCGCCGCCGCGCACCAGAAGAGCGTGTCCTATTCCAAGTGGACGCTCGTGGCAGATGGCGCGGTCGTCGAAGCGAAGGTGCGTTGGCTCGAGCTCACGAGCCTTCCGGGCACCCTGGGCGAGCGAGACGCGCCTTTCGAGCGGGAGCAGGTGCTTTCGTACCTCCAAGAGCACCTCTACCTCGACACGGAGTCGGGGCCCTGCGTGGCGAAGCCCGCGAGCGAGGTATGGCTGCCTGCGGAGCAGGGTTGGTTCCGCGTCGAGTGGCGCGTGAGCTGTGACGGTGCGCCGAGGAACCTGCACAGTCGGCTGTTCACGTCCCTGACGAATCACGTTCACTTCGCGAGCGTACTTGGGACTCCCGTGGTGGACCTGGTCCTTTCGCCCGCCGCTCCGGTCGCCGCCGTCGCACCGACCAGTGCCTCGAGCGGTGCCCGTGGCATCGGCGCGTACGTACGTCTGGGCGTGGAGCACATCCTGACCGGATGGGATCACCTCGCGTTTCTGTTTCTCCTGATCGTCGTGGCGAGCCGCGCTCGCGATGTGGCGGTCCTCATCACCGGTTTCACCGTCGGTCATAGCGTCACTCTCGCTGCGGCGGCGCTCGGCTTCGTCGTCCCGAATGTCCGCGCGGTCGAGGCGACCATCGCCGCGTCGATTCTGATCGTCGCCCTCGAGAACGCTGACATGGAGCGCGTTCGGGGAGGTCCGCTCGTCATCTTGCTCGCCCTCGCGCTCTTCGGCGCAGCCGCGACGTTCGCCGGTCTGCCGGCCTTCTGGGGCGTCATGGTCTTCACCGGGTGCTACTTCGCTCTTCTTCGAACGCTCGGAGGTGCCGAACGCCTCCGCTGGGTCGTCGCATGCCTCTTCGGCTTCGTGCACGGCCTTGGCTTCTCGGGGGTCTTGCTCGAACAAGAGCTTCCCCGCGCCGAGCTCGTTCAAGCGCTCTTCGGCTTCAACGTCGGCGTAGAGCTCGGGCAGCTTGCCATCGTCGTTCTCGCGTGGCCGCTTCTCAGGTGGATGCGAGCACAGGAGCGCGGCTCGATGCTCATTGACGCCGCCTCGTTCGCGGGCGCAAGCGTGGGCGTGTTCGCCCTAGTCGTGCGAGCGTTCGGCTGAGCTCAAACGAAGAAGGGGCCGCTCACCTCGTAGGTGATGCCGCTTTCGCCGAGCGGATTGGATCCTGCTTCACCACGCTGCGAGCTGAAGTAGAGCCGTTGCAGCGTCGGGTCGAATGCAGGGCCAGTGATCTCGGAGAGGTTCTGTCCCGTCACTTGCAAGATGGGCAGAAGTGCCCCGTCAGGCGTGATGGCCACGATCTGCATGTCGCCGCCATCTTCGGCGACCAGAATGTCGCCACTGGGCGAGACGGTGATGTTGTCGACGCCGGTGAGGATCGGCGTGCTCGATGTGGCCGCGTCGTAGATGATCGACAGCACGGCGGTGTCGGTCTCGTAGCTCCAGATACGATTGTCGCCCTTGGTCGAGAAATACACGACTCGCTCATGGAACCAGATGCCTTCGCCGCCCGCGAATGCCGTGCTCGATGGCACCTGAAGCCGAGTCGCCACGCTTTCGCCGCTCGGATCAGCGACCGTGCGCCACTCGACCGGGCCTTCCGCGCCGCCGCCGGTCACCTCGGCGACCTGAAGCTCGCCGGAGCCGAGGTCGCCCGCCGTTTCGTATGCGAAGCGGTAGAAGCGGCCGTCCGGCAGGTCTTCGGTCATGTACGCGTGGCGATTGGCCTCGTCGATGGCGACGGCCTCGTGCTGGAAGACCCCCATCGCCGGGCGGACGATCGCGTCACGCATGCCGAGCGGATCGCACTCGTACACTCGCCCAATGAGTGATTCTTCGCAGGACAGCCAAGTTCCCCAGGGCGTCCAGCCGCCCGCACAGTTGAGGCTGGTGCCGTCGAGGATCCGGTACGCATCCACGATGCTTCCGTCAGCCGCGAAGCGCACCGCGCTCGCCCCACCGCCAAGCCCGGCGACGGTTTCTGAGTTCGACACATAGATGTAACCATCGTCGTCGCTCGCGAAGACAGCAGCACCATCGGGGGCATTGTGCCAGACGTAGCCGGAGTCCCCGACCATCGTTCCGGAGCGCGCGATGATGCGGCTCGTGAAACCTTCCGGCAGGCGCAGGCCGTTCTCGTCCGGAGCGAGTAAGGGCCCTAGATTCGCGATGTTGCTCATCGTCGCGCCGCCGTCGCCACTGTCGCTCGTGCATTGGCTCAGCGTGGTGCCGGCCATCATCCAGCCCATCCCCGCGAAGCTCTTTCGAAGAAAGTCGCGGCGGTCTGGATCGGTGATCAAGTACTTTGCTTGGCTCGGCATGTCGCTCCTCGTTCGGGGCTAAACAGTAGCACTTTCGCCTCCACGAGAATAGGCTCCGTCCCCGGAGAGAAGAAGCAAATGGGTTTCAGTCGTCGAGAGATTCTCAAGGGGATGGGAGCAGCGGGTCTGACACCACTCCTCCTCAACACCGGGTGCGGCAGCAGCGATAGCGGATCCACTCCGCTGCCAGAGCTGCCCGAGTACAGCTGGGAAGGAGAGCCTGGCCCGCAGACCATCTTTCAGCACGGCGTTGCCAGCGGCGATCCCTTGCCCGAGGCGGTGATCATTTGGACCCGCGTCGCTTTGGACCAAGAGGCGCAGCCCGCCGCTGCCGAACTCAAGCAGTCGAGTTCGCAGGACCCCATGGAAGTCTGGTGGGAGGTCGCGCTCGACGAGGCGTTCGAGATGCGGGTCGCGCAGGGGACGGTCACGGCACAGGCCGAGAGCGACTACACGATAAAGGTCGACGTCACGGAGCTCGTCTGGGGAAGGAACTACTACTACCGCTTCTTCAATCAGGGCCGACAGAGCCCCGTTGGGCGCACGCGCTTGGCGCCGACCAGTGGGGAGCCGACTGAGCAGCTCCGCTTCGGCGTCTGCTCCTGTGCGAATTATGGCTTCGGCTACTTCCACTCCTTTCGCCACATGGCCTCGCGCGAAGACCTCGATGCGGTGCTCCACCTCGGCGACTACTTCTATGAGTACGGCAACGGAAGATACCCGCGCGAGGAAGAGCAGCTAAGGCTTCTCGAGCCACCGAACGAAACGGTCACGCTCTCGGACTACCGGACTCGCTTGGGTCTGTATCGGACCGACCCCGACTTGCAGGAGTGCCACCGCCAGCACCCGTTCATCGTCGTATGGGACGACCACGAGACCGCGAACAACTCGTGGATGGGCGGGGCCGAGAATCACGATCCCGAGACGGAAGGCCCCTGGGAAGACCGCGTCGCAGCGGCCCGACAAGCCTTCTTCGAATGGATCCCGATTCGCGAGAACCAGGGACGCCAGCTCTATCGCGCGCTGAAGTACGGAGACTTGGCAGACGTCATCATGCTCGACACGCGCATCGAGGGACGCGAGCAGCAGGCGAGCGGTTCGCTCATCGCCCCCGACGATCCGAATGCCCCGGAGAACATCATCAGCGAGACGCAGGAGGCCTGGCTCGTCGAGCAGCTCAGCTCCAGCACCGCGACGTGGAAGATCCTCGGGAATCAGGTCGTCATGAGTCTGTGGAACTTCGAGGGCGCCTACGCGAACACCGACCAGTGGAACGGCTACCCGGTCGGCCGAACCCGACTGCTTGAACGTCTTCGCGACAACGGGCTCTCGAACGTAGTCGTAGTGACCGGTGACGTGCACACATCCTGGGCGATGGACGTGACCGTGGGCGACGGCAGCTACGACGCGGAGACGGGCACGGGGGCGGTGGCTGTCGAGTTCGTCGCGCCCGGTGTGACGTCGCCCGGAGAGCTGCCGCCGAGCCTCATCGAGGGATTCATCCGAAGCAGCCCCCACATCTACTTCGCGAACGTCACGGATCGCGGGTACCTCGTCTTGGACGTCCGCCCCGAGAAGGTGCAGTCGGATTGGTACTACATCGAGGGCCTCGAGGAGGAGCAACGAGCCGAGATCCCAGGCCCCAATTGGGCAGTGCTCGATGGGACCGCCCACGTCATCGAGATGGACGGTCCGGAGAACCCCCCGCTCGACCCGCCTCCGCTCGCCGGCTGAGCCTGGACAAGTCCAGACACGGCACTAAGGCTTGCGTATCGCAGGCCGCGATTCTAGGCTTGCGCCCCGCTGCCCTTCGACCGGGTGGCCGACCCGGAGCCCGGGTCGTAACCAGATTACGGAGAGACACAACATGGCGATCGAACTGCCAGCACTTCCGTGGGCCCAGGATGCCCTCGCGCCCCACATCAGCGCCGAGACCATCGAGTACCACTACGGCAAGCATCATGCGGGCTACGTGAGCAAGCTCAACGCCGCGATCGAAGGCACCGACCTCGCGAGCAAGTCGCTCGTCGACATCATCCGTGAGGGTGGGGCGACCTTCAACAACGCCGCCCAGGTCTGGAACCATACGTTCTACTGGAACAGCATGAAGCCCGCCGGTGGCGGTGCTCCCAGCGGTGCAATCGCCGATGCGATCAACGCAAGCTTCGGCAGCTACGACAAGTTTCGCGAGGAGTTCTCGGGAGCCGCTGGCACGCAGTTCGGCTCTGGCTGGGCCTGGCTCGTTGCCGAGGGCGACAAGCTCGCCATCAAGAAGACCGGCAACGCCGAGACCCCGATCACGACGAGCGCCAAGCCGCTTCTCACGATCGACGTCTGGGAGCACGCGTACTACATCGACTACCGAAACGCGCGCCCCAACTACATCAAGGTGTTTCTCGATTCGCTCGTCAACTGGGACTTCGCGAATCAGAACCTGAGCGGCTGAACGCGTCCCGATGACCGCGCCTCGATGGAGTCGCCGCGCATCCCTTGCCTGGGTCGCTGGCTGCTATCTGCTCGCGTTTGCCGTCGCCGCGGTGACCCTGCTCTTCGTTCCTGAAGACCTCAATACGTTTTGGAAGGCGGCCATCGCGGATGTGGCCGCCACCTTCGTGGTCTTCGCGTTCTCGCGCGGTCTCAAGTGCTCGAGCATGTACGACGCGTACTGGTCGGTCGCGCCTATCGTGATCGTCTTCTACTGGGTGTTTCACGCCGAAGAGGGTGTTCACCCGATTCGTGCAGGCGCGGTCCTGTTCCTCGTGACCTGGTGGGGCATTCGCCTGACGTACAACTGGGCGCGTAGCTGGCCTGGGCTCCATCACACCGATTGGCGTTACGAGATCATGCGCGACCGGGCGCCGAAGGTATGGTTCTTCTCGGATCTCATGGGCATTCACTTGTTTCCCACGGTCGAGGTGCTCGCTGCATTGAGCGGCGCTTGGGTGGCGTTGTCGCAGGGTACCAACGCCCTTTCGTGGATCGATGCTGTCGCACTCGTCGTCACCGCCGGTGCCATCACCATCGAGACGGTGGCCGACCAGCAACTCGTTGCCTTCGCCAAGATCAAGAAGCCCGGTCAGATCATCAATACAGGGCTCTGGGCCTACTCACGGCACCCGAACTACTTCGGGGAGCTCTCCTTTTGGTGGGGGCTCTACTTCTTCGGGCTCGCCGCGGACACGGGCTACGTATGGACCATCGCCGGGCCTATTGCGATGAGCGCGATGTTCCTGGGTGTCTCGATTCCTTGGATGGATCAGCGAAGCTGCGAGCGCCGCCCCGAGTACGCGGATCACATGAAGCGCGTCAGCGGGCTCGTCCCCTGGTTCCCGAAGAAGGCCTAGCGACGGCCTAGAAGAACTGCGGCCAGACCAGCGGGTCTAGGAACGCGGTCTGCAGCGCGAACAGTAGAAGGCCTAGCAGGGCGAGCACGCCGGCCAGGCCTTCCGCGCGTGGCCTCATCGTGAACAGGGCGATCATCAGGCCGATCGAGCCGACGGCCACACCGAGCAAGTCGACACGGACCGCGAGCCAGATGCCCGGCGTCTGCTGTTCGAAGTACGCGAAGGTCAGCGGCATCCACAAGGCCGAGGTCACCATGACCAGCGCGTAGAGGCCGTTGATGAGGCCGAAGCCGAAGCGGCCGAAGCGAACCTCGTCGGCATCGGTTCGCACGACGAAGTAGTAGGAGAAGAAGAAGTAGCCCCCGGCCGCGAGCCACATCGTGACGTTGTAGACGGCTTGAAGCTCCGGGGGAATGCTCCCCCAGAGCCCGTTACGCGTTTCGGGGTGCGTGGCGAGCCCGTGGACGTAACTGCCGAGCACGGCCAAACCACCAAGGAGGTTGATGGCGAGCCAGGTCTTTTTCTTCCGGTGCACTGGCTCAATCCAGAGGCGGGTTGGCCCCTGCCACGCACAGCGCCTCCGTGTCCTCTTCGGTTTCGTCGTTCTCGCAGCCGCTCAGCTCGGGGTAGCTACACACGCCCTCGGCGATTGCCTGGAACTCGTCTGAATCGCCGGGACCGCAGTGGTTCGTGCCTGTGCCGCCGCGTAGGAACTCGTCCAGCTGTTTCCGTGCGGCTTCACGCCGTCGAGGAAATTCGTGCGGGTCGCCGCAGAGCCATTGCGGGACATTGCAGAAGGGTTCTCCCGGTACATCGAAGTCATACTCGGTGTAGAAGCTTCCATCCGTGGTCGACGTGACCGGATCGAGGCCCCAAATGCTCCGAAGTCCCGTCGTCAGGTGCGGCGCCTTGAGCGTCCGCGCCATCAGGTGACCCGCGTACGTCGTGACCTGGTGATCGCCAATGGCGACGCGCGTCAGCACTTCCTTCGTATTCGTACCCGGCAGCGGGTTCTCGCGGACGTGATGCGTGTACCCGTTCGGCTCGGCGCGGTCCCAGAGCATCTGGAAGAGCGCGATGAGGAACTGCTGCTCGCGGAAGTCCGGATACTGGGTCTTGATGATCTCGAGGAACTGGTTGAAGTCGACACTTCGGAACAACAAGAAGCTGTAGGGCTGCCCCATGACACCGAGCGCGCCGCGCTCTACGTCCGGGCTAACGGCCATCAAGACCGCGCCCATGATGCCGCCCTGGCTGATGCCGTAGTAGTAGGCCTCGTCGCCCTTGATGTACTGCCCGAGTGTCTCGTCTTCGGCGAAGGTGGTCTTCATCATGCGCAGTAGGAGCGTGTAGTTGAGGAAGCCCTGGTGGAGGCGATCGAACATCGTCTTAAGTAATGAGACGTTGCCCGTCGCCAGCGCGAGGCCGATCGCCACCTCGTCCGAGTCCGACATGCCGATCAAGTCGGTCGCGCAGAAGGTGTAGTTGTACTCATTCATGAACGAGCGGAAATGCGACGATTGGATCTGCTCCTTCGTGCCGAGAAGGCCATGGCCATACTCGACGATCGCAGCCGGCCCTTCTGTCTTGGCGCTCTGGGGAATCAAGATCTCGAAAGGCACGTCCATCCACGGTGTATCGGGGTTGACCGCAGGCAGGCCGTCGTTTCCGAAGACGAGGAACGATCCCGGGTCGACGGTCGTCATGAAGTTCGGCGCTCGGAACGTGCCGAAGACGCGGAAGGCAATGTTGCTTGGGTCGATGGCCCCGCCGTCGGTGTCGGATTCGATGCTATCGATGGTGTACTCGATTCCGTCCGCAACGAGGTCGAATGCGGTGTCGCGCATGTGAATCAACCATTCCGTGTTGTTCTGGTCGCTCGCGGTGTTGAAGTCCCAGGCGATCTGAATGTCGCTCCTGGACCAACCGGCGGTCTCGAGGTTCGTGAAGATGTCTTCGTAGAGGTCTCGTCGGGCCTCGATGGATTCTTCGTCACTCGACGATCCATCTCGCAGAGCGGCGAAGCCGGCCGATGGCTCGATCTCTTCAGCGCTCTCGTTTTGAACATTGCGAAACGCGACGATGTAGCGCGCGTTGTCACGAAGCCGCACCACAGGGCGGATCATGGTGGAGCGCTGCTCTGCGCTCGGAGCGCGAATGTCGATCTCGGCGAAGTGCGGGACGAGCTCGCCGGTCTCCACATCGAGCACGATGCTTGGCGAGTCTGCTGCAAGCGACGCGTCGATGTCGTCCGGTCCAGCGAACTGGCCAGTGGCAACTCCGGGAAGGAAAGTCATCAAGGGTGAGCCGGCCGAGAAGCCGTCGCTCTTGTTCCACGGCGCGGGATCGTTCCCGAGCATGAACTCGTCTCCAAAGGACACTCGCCGACCCGTCGGACTCGACGCGTCCTCTTCGGCGTAGACGTTCGAAGGGAATGGGTAGCCGCAGAATTCGGGAACGAGGGGGTCACAGTCGAGAAGCGGATAGGTCAGGGGCGTGCCGCCAGTACCTCCGCCGCCGCCTTCGCCCGCGCTGCCTCCGGCTCCGCCGCCTCCGCCTCCGGCGGTTCCACCGGTGCCGCCCTCTGAAGAGCTGCACGCGGACATGAGGGCAAGCGACAATACGATAAGCCAGGTCTGTTTCATGAATCCTCCGCGGGCGAGGCTAACGGCTTCGCCTTGCCGTCACAAGAGAAACGTACGCTCTTCGAGTAACTCCAGGGATTGCGGTTATCGGTGGCGGCCGCTAGATCCGGGCCATGGCCGATCGCAAATGGATGTACGTGCTCCGGGGGCAGGGCGAGAGCCATGGCGCCTGGACCAGCCGGATGCGGGCGCTCGCAGACGAGCTCCTCGGGCTCGAGCCCTCGAAGCTTCAGTTGACCCTCACCGAGGCACCGCCCCCAAAGCTCTCCTTGTTCCCGTTCAAGAACGAGTCGATCGCCATCTTCAACGTCTACGACTCTGGCGACGACCCCTCGCGCTTCACCGAGGTGCTCGAGGGCGCGGCCAGCTCCGTCTCGGGCTACGAGGTCGAGGAGGCCTATCCCGTTGCCTACGACAAGGCCTGGGGCGACGGCGAGGCGACGCCTTCCCCCGTTCTCCTCACCATGCTCCACAAGAAGAGCGGCGTCGGACACGACGACTACATCGAGCGCTGGCACAACGGACACACCCCGCTCTCGCTCGAGGTGCACCCACTCTGGTACTACCAGCGCAATGTGATCGTGAAGCCGATCACCGCAGGCGCTGAACCCTCGGACGGAATCGTGCTCGAAGCGTGCAAGACGCGTGGCGACCTCTTGAACCCGACCCGCTTCTTCGGTGGCACGCTCAAGATGGTGCCGAACATGCTTCGCGTCGCCAAAGACATCAACGGTTTCCTCGACATGAAGAAGACCGAGACCTTCTACACGACCGAGTACCACCTGCGGAGCTGAGTTGACGGTCCATTACGAGCTTCGGGGTGAAGTTGCAGTGGTCACCATCGACCGCCCCGATGTCCGCAATGCCGTGGACGTGCCGACTGCCCGAGCGCTTGCGGCTGCGTTCCGACGCTTCGATTCGGATGCAGCCGCCGACGTCGCTGTCCTGACCGGAGCGGGGGGCACGTTTTGCGCGGGCGCCGACCTCAAAGCGGTCGCGGGCGGTGAGACCCGTGACTTCTCGCCCGAGGCGGATGGACCGATGGGGCCGACTCGGATGCAGCTCGAAAAGCCGGTGATTGCCGCGATCGAGGGGCACGCGGTGGCCGGTGGGCTCGAGCTAGCACTCTGGTGCGATCTCCGTGTCGTCGCAGAAGATGCCGTCCTCGGTGTGTTCTGCCGTCGCTTTGGCGTGCCCTTGATCGACCTCGGCACCATTCGTCTGCCGCGACTGATCGGGCACAGCCGCGCGATGGATCTGATTCTCACCGGACGCCCCGTCCCCGCAAAAGAAGCTGCATGGATGGGTCTCGCCAATCGAGTCGTGCCAGCCGGCGAGGCGCTCGATGCGGCGGTCGAGCTCGCTCGTGAAATCGCAAGTCACCCGCAGCGGTGTATGCGTGGCGACCGACGCTCTGCGATCGAACAATGGGCGATGTCCGAGAGCGATGCGATGCGAAACGAGCTCCAGATCGGCGTCGAGACCATCGGAAGCGGCGAGACACTGAACGGCGCACAGCGCTTTCGAGATGGGTCCGGCCGTCACGGCAGTTTCAACGACGACGATTGATGGTACGGTGAAGCGTGTGCGACACGCTAGCGGTGGTGCCCGACGATGGGCCCGTGTGGTTTGCGAAGAACAGCGATCGCGAGCCGAGCGAAGTGCAGTTCATCGAGTGCGATGAGGGGGATGCGACCCAAACTGCGCCGCGGGGCTGGCCGGTCGAGCCGCCGAGCGAACGAGTTCTGATAAGCCGCCCGGCTTGGATGTGG
>Ga0316192_10003337_pt1 | contig 11720 bp, 8 predicted proteins | sample MerIslwburrow_MG_FD_204931 | JGI IMG/M metagenome (GOLD analysis project Ga0316192, IMG submission 204931) | Coastal sediment microbial communities from Maine, United States - Merrow Island worm burrow | ecosystem: Environmental > Aquatic > Marine > Coastal > Sediment | place: USA: Maine...
TCCTCCGCAGCCAATCGGGAAAGGAACCTCCACCCGGACTGGAGACGGAATGGCAATTACTTGTTCTGGGTGGGCATGGCGGTATCGGGCACATCGATGTTTTCCCGGACGATATCGTTGCCGAACAATGGTATCGATCCAATACATCTGTACGCGATATCGACACTATTCGCAGCAGACGTGATACCCAGGAAAGCGGGAAAAGGCAAACATCGTCGGAGACGATTTCAGCCGACAGTCACTCCCAACTCTGGCGCATGCTGAAAAACAATGTGCTGGATGAAAACATCGATTTCGACCCGTTAATACTCGAGGAGACGCTTGGGCCAACACCCTCTGTTGGCGGCATGATTCCAAAGCTGCTGGTCTCTATCGAACCGGCAGCTGCACAAGCTGATTTTTATCCACCGGGAACGAAGCATAAAAGCGATGTCGTGCTGAAGATTGAACCCCCGGAATATACCGGGTTACTGGATCTCGAGGCGCTGTGCCTGGACATACACCGCGAAGCCGGCTTCGAGGTGCCTGCCTATCATCGCTACGATGAAGGGGAGCTTCACTTCCTGGCTGTCGAGCGCTTTGACCATGTTGATGGCAGGCCAGTACCGATGGAATCACTGTTTTCAGTTATCGCGACAGGTAATCACCTGTTTCGCGGGACCGGGGATATTCTATTGAATGAACTTGGCGACATCATAGAACGTCTGGGTCAGGTAGCCGCACTGAAAGAAGATACGGGAAAACAGCTTTATAGCAGGTTTCTGCTGGCACTTTTAACAGGCAACGGCGACCTGCACCTCGACAATATTTCTCTACTCGGCGGGCTGTCAGACTGTCGACTGGCGCCGGTCTATGACCCGGCACCCATGCGGGCCTGGCCACGCCACAACCTGGTCAGCGCGATCCCTTTTGACCCCGCTGGATACGAGGATCATGGAGCCTTCTTTGTTGATCTGGGCCGATGCTTTGGCCTTGCAAAGGATCAGGTACGTCTCTGCATCCATGATGCGCTTGATGTAACTGCATCCTGTGGTGAACGTGTGATGGCATTGAAACGGGTGCCAATGCAGCAGCGCGAACAACTGGCGGAGATCATGCAAAAAGAACGTCTTGTTATGGAAAATTACTGCGAATAACTCACGGACCTTTGTTAACGGTATTATTCTCACCGCGATTTCAGGTACGCTGATCCTCTGATCATCATGAACACACGACTATCATGAGCCTGCGACTAAAATTCCTGCTTTTCATCATTGCGCCCCTGTTCGGTATTTTCGCGGTAATTCTTGCCCTTGGGCTGCACGCCTTTGAAAACAACACGCGCGAGACTGTCGCTCGCGAACTCCTGCAATCGGCCGAACTCCATGCCGCCAGAATTGAAGTGCTGCTACGCGAAGTCGCACAAATCGCCAGTACCACGGCCGACCACCTCAGCATTGACAGTAACATCGATGAGGCGGCCGCATTTGAGATCCTGCGCAGCAATGTCGCTTCCAACCCGCTGGTATTCGGTGCAGCCATCGCCTTCGAGCCGGGTACATTATCTGGCAGGCAACTGTTCGGACCGTACGCCTACCGTCAAGGCAGTGATATGGCGGAAATCGTCACGACTGAACTCGACTACGACTACACCCTGCCCGGGTGGGACTGGTGGCATCTTCCCCGCGATGCATCGACCGGCGTCTGGACCGAACCCTATTTCGATGAAGGTGGCGGCAATATCTACATGACCACCTTCTCGGCACCTTTTTTCAGGGATGGCCGTTTTACCGGTGTGGCAACCATCGATATTCCCCTGGAGCCTCTGAAGCAGTTAATTTCCTCCCTGCAGGGTGATCAGGGCGAACGTTTCCTGCTGCTTTCCGCCCGGCAACGCATACTGTATTCCGACAATGCCGACACGATCGGGCAGCCCGTCCAGGACGTCTACCCGGAACTGGAGCACCCGGATATCGCTGCTGCCCTCGAACAGGCATCGCCCCCCGGGGATACGCAAATGCTGCAGCTGACAGGCCTGGGTTCCACGAATACACAGTGGATCAGCCCGACAAAGATCGAATCGGGGAACTGGGTGCTGCTGTCGATTCAGGATGAACAGCGTGCACTGGCCTTCCACAACAGCCAGAAGGCGCGTGCAATTACCCTTCTCAGCAGTGTATTCCTGATCAGTGTGCTGACAATCTGGCTGCTGCTGTCCTGGGTTACCCGGCCACTGCGCAATCTTTCCATGGCGGTGGAGGAAATCGGCAAAGGGAACATGGACGTCGATATCAAGCGCCAGGCTAGAGATGAAATCGGTGACCTGGCAACAAGCTTTGCAACGATGGTGCAGAAACTGTCGTCACGTGAAGCGGCTCTAAAGGAACTCAACGACAACCTCGAAAGGCGTGTCGACGAACGCACCATCGAACTCAAGCAGTCCGAGGAAACCTTGCGTACACGCGAAGCGGAAGTCAGCGCCATCATGAATGCCACGCTGTCGGGACTCGTTACCGTCGATGATTGCGGCATCATCAAGTCCCTGAATCCGGCCGCGGCCACACTCTTCGGTTACAGCGAGCAGGAGGCCATTGGCCGCAACATTTCCCTGCTGATCCCCGACATTGACATGGACAGCGACAAGGATCAGCCGACATGGGAGCACATCACCGGCAGGCGACTGGAACAGCTTGCGCAACACGCCGACGGCAGCACGTTTCCCATTGATCTCGATATTAGCGACACGGAAACACCCAGTGGCCATCTCTATGTCTGGGGTATCAATGACATCAGTGAACGCAAGCAGGCGGAGAGAGAAATTCTCAATGCCCGCAAGACAGCCGAGGAAGCCAATCGCGCCAAGAGCGAATTTCTGGCCAACATGAGCCACGAGCTGCGCACACCCATGAACGCCATCCTCGGCTACAGTGAAATGCTCATGGAAGAAGCCGAGGATCTGGAACAGCAAGACTTTATCCCGGATCTGAAGAAAATCAACCAGGCTGGCAACCACCTGCTGTCACTGATCAATGACGTGCTCGACCTGTCCAAGATCGAGGCCGGGCGAATGGATATCTTCGCCGAAGATATCGATATCGGCATCCTGATTGATGAAGTGACCGCCACGGCCAAACCCCTGCTGGCCAGAAACAATAACCAGATGAAGGTAGTGCGCGATGACTACCTCGGCGCTGCCCATCAGGATTTGACCAAGCTGCGCCAGTCGCTGTTCAACCTGCTGTCGAATGCCGCCAAGTTCACCCACGAGGGAACAGTTACCCTGAATGCAACGCGCACACAGAAAAATGGCCAGCACTGGCTGCTGTTCGCAGTGAGCGACACCGGCATTGGCATTGCGGCTGACAAGCTCGAAGCAGTATTCGAGGAATTCACCCAGGCCGACGGATCGACCACCCGGGATTACGGCGGCACGGGCCTGGGACTGGCTATTTCGCAGCGCATCTGCCATCTGCTGGGAGGCGGCATCACTGTGCAAAGCCAGCACGAGGTGGGCTCGACGTTCACAATCGAGATTCCTGCTATCGCCCCCGGGAGCGGTGAGCACACAGCCGCGAAAGAAACTGCTCCGGCCCGTACCGAAACCGCGGCACGCCCGATACCGGAATCCCGGGCGGGACGCACCATACTGGTGATTGATGACGACCACGAGTCCAGCGAGATTATCAGACGCTTTCTCGTCAAGGACGGCTTCGAAGTGGTAATCGCCAACAGCGGTCATGAAGGCCTGCAGCTTGCACATGAAATAGAACCCGCCGTCATCACACTCGACGTGCTCATGCCGGAGATGGATGGCTGGTCGGTGTTACGGGCGCTCAAGGCTGACCCGAAATTGCGAGACATACCGGTGGTCATGCTGACCATGGTCGATGACAAGTCACGGGGTTATGCCCTCGGCGCCACCGACTACCTGTCCAAGCCCGTGGACCGTGAATTGCTGCTCAGAACACTGACACGTTACCACTCACTGCAAGCCCCTTCCCCGGTACTGCTGGTCGAGGATGATACTGATACGCGGGAAATCATGGCGCGCACACTGGACAAGGCCGGCTGGCAGGTACTGGAAGCCACTAACGGCCGCGAGGCCCTCGATCAACTGGCCAGGACGCGGCCCGGACTCATACTGCTCGACTTGATGATGCCTGTCATGGACGGCTTTGATTTTCTGCTGGGGATGCGAGCCAACCCGGACTGGCGGGACATCCCCGTCATTGTCCTCACGGCCAAGAACCTGACCGAGGAAGACCGCCGGGTGCTCAGCGGCAAGGTCGAGCAGGTCATCGAAAAAGGCGCCACCTCGCCCGAGCAACTCATCGGCTTGATACGCGGACGGCTTGGCGAGTCGGTGTAAAAGCTTCTTGCAGGCAGACCTGCTGTGATTGCTTGAGTGACATTCACCATAAGTGATTGGCCAGTACGAGACACTTATAACCAAAATAGTAGCGCCCCGAAGGCCGCCTGAAAACTCAGTAAGTAATTCCACTGATACCATTCTTGCGACAAGTAAGGTATGTTGCTGCGCAAATAAAACACCGGGGGGTGGCATGTATACACAAAGAAAGAAGGAAAGGCGCGGCTTTAGCGGGAAGGCGTCATTTCCACTAGTGACAAATAGTGGCCATGAAATTGAAAAGGATCGCCGCAGCAACCCGGATCGGAGGTTGGGCAATATTCACCTGGAACTGATTGACGTAGTAAATCGTGGATTCTCTGTGTGCTCCACTACTACGCCATCATATTCTGAACCAGATTAATCCACCTGCACTAGCGGTATTGTCTGCCCGTCAGAAAAACCAAATGGTCACAGCCCTAAAGACTCAGGATGAGACATTTCTAGCCGCTAACCTTGTGATATTGACAAGCAATTACTGAGGTGAATATTCATGCATAAGCCCACGCACCAGGAAGAGCTGAAAAGAATTGAGACCATGTCCACTTTGGAGGCCGTTGCATACGCCAACCAGTTGAGTAACCGACTGAGATGTGATGACTGCACTGATGAGGAAAGAACCAACGGATTGGAGTTATTGGCGCTACTCAGTGCGAGGGTGCCATTTCTCAAAATCACGTTAGAGCGATCGACATTTTGCCGACTCGGGTGGAACTATTTTTCCGAATCGTGTGGGTGAAGCGAGAAAAAAGACCGTACCTGAGCGACACCTGTCTTCGATCTGGCCGAGCATGCGCGCAAATTGTTGGGAGAGCGTGCAACTTGAACTTCCCTGAATGGCCACCTCCGGACCTTTAGAGTCCCCGTATAGGGGATCCGTAAACCCCCCGCCATTAGGCGGTGGATCATTATGTATGCAAAAGATACTCAGTAGAATTCTAACAGCACCCAATAAAGAAGAGTTCCTTCTCCCTCCGGGAGAAGGTCAGGAAGAGGGGATATTAAATCAGGTTATTGCCTGTATTTTATCCCCGGCCCCTCGCTTCGCTCTCCCCAACTCTCTCCCTGTGGGAGAGGGGGTTTAATCGGCCGGAGGGCCGATCGATCCGGCTTTCAGCCGTAACCCGAAGCCACCGGCTTTAGCCGGTGGTTGTTCACCCACAAGCAAAAAACAGGATTGAACTGCCGCATTAGTCAGGTAATTTAACTCAAATTTCACTCGCCGCGGGTAAATCGGAAAACACGCTGTTACTCATCCAGGCGCTAGCATTGCGGGTCAGTGCTTTTTCGCCGAACAATTTCAGTGAGCCATCATTGAGCGCTTTACGGTATTTATTCAAGCGTTGCTATGGCGGCTTCTTTCACACCCCTTGGCTACCAAGACCATGGTAAACAGGGTCGAGGAGCGTTTCGGGATCAAGCCACAACGTCTGATCGGTGATACCGCCTATGGGACAGCCGCCATGCTCAACTGGATCGTCGAGACAAAGCAGATCGAACCACACACGCCAGTGTGGCAAAAATATGAAGGGACAGCGGGACTGTTTGGTATGGCCGACTTCACCTGGGATGCCGAAGCTGGCTTTCCATACCACCCGTTTAAGTCTTGTTTTAAATTTCATGTTTCTGATTTCCCACTAAATCAGCATTCCAGCCGTGTTCACGGCCATGTTTTCTTGTAAATCGTACGGTATGTGTACGTCATCCCGCGCCCCGGAGGTATGGCACAGGTTCAGCCTTTTCATTCCGGGAATGTAGCTGGATTTGTAAATTTCACGCAGCTGGTCTTCAGAATATTGTTTATCAGCCTCAAGAAAATACATTCCATACAATTCGTTGTTACGCAGCTGTATAAAGGGGTTATTTTCTAAAAACACCCTGGCCGCTTTCGAGGGCTTTAACACCTCTATCACGAAGTTACCCCTTCGCTCGCAAATCAGGCGCATACCCCACTTCTTTTTGTATTGTAGTGCCCCGTTTTTTAGAAACCCTCTCGATGAACCTACGTGCACCCGATTGAATCCCTTGTCTCTTAAATACTCAATCCTGTAATAAAACAAGGCCGAGAGTGCACCCATTTTTACATACTCCGGATCGCCGTCTTTTACGCCCAGCGTCCATGCGCGTGCTCCGTCCTTTTCATACAGTATGATCCCTCCGGCTATATATTTATCATCTTTTGTGATAAGGAGCAGTTCAGCCTGATTCATATTTTTCTTTATTTCTTCGTATTGAAGCAGAAATGCAGATTCTTTGAGAACGCGTTTGATGTGCGGTACATGCATATCATGATAGAACATATCAAACAGCCGGGGATCCCTTGTCACGGTGTAGCCAAGATCGTTTTTTCTGATTCTGCGCAAATCCGTCTTTATATTTCTGCTTTTCTTCTGACATTCTGCAGCACTTTCGAAGTCGACCTCCCCGCGTACCCATATCGGGATCTCGAAAACATCCCGGCCATGCAGGTATCGAGCTATGGCATCCCCGGGTTTGATTGCAATCAGCAAATCCGCTTGCTGATGGGATATAAATCCGCGCATTTGCCAGCGCCACACTGTATCCCGGTTTATCTCTGAATAATCGTCGCCAAATATCAAGTGTGACAAATACGCCCCGTTGGTCCCACCTCCCAGTAGTAGGATTCGCATTCGATCTTGCGTGCCCCTTACCATTCCCTCGATCACGGATACAGTAATCCTGTGTTTTCTTGAGAGATTGCGAGCTCTTTCTGCTAGATGCGTGTATTGAATTAGATCAAGTATTCTCTTTCTCATGCTTTTTCCATTGTAAGCCCCCCCCGACGTGCACTTACCCCTTGAGCCGAAAATCGAACTACTGTGTTCAGATAGGGAGGTCCGACGCTGCCAGAGATTCGAGCATATTGTTACTTGACATATGGTTTTCAAAACAATGCCATATCGGCGAGTATCGGATCAGAATTGTCCGAACAAGCCTGTAGTCCATGAACCGCCTATTTCTGGTGCCTGACACGCAGCTGGCTAAAGTTATTTTATGACGAGTCGGAACGGTTCAACTCGCCCATGACGTCTGCGACTGATTCACTGTTTGGATATCATACATACTATAAGGTGAAAACAGCTGAAATCGACTTATTGACAAGCGGCTGTTTCAGCTGTTTTACCTTGCAACCTTCTTCTAGATCCATGCTTATTGTCGTAAACAGCTCCAATGCCTGTAGCCCGAGAAAAGAATTGGGTTTGATCTGCTTGCATACGGTTTGGTGATCGGTTTCGTGTTCCGGAAAAAAAACTGCCCCTGTTAATTTTCCGTTGGTTGCTTCGTAGATAAATGGATTATTTTGCAGCACTTGACGAACACCACGAGTATCCCTCATTCTACAGATTAGAAATCCTCTGGTTTTCTCCCCCTTAACGGCCATACCCCACTTCCGTTTATACTGAAGCACTCCGTCATTCATAAACGGTCTAGAGCCTCCTAAATTGTAATTTTCAATGCCCCGCTTCGCTAATTCCTGAAAACCGAAAATATACAATGCGGCCAACGCGCCAATACGGACCAAGGCGCGATCGCCATTCAGTAAGCCCATGGTCCAACCACGGGCTTGTTTGCCTTCCAGCACCAGTATTTGGCCCGCCACCGTCTCACCGCCTTTCTTGATTAACATTAGCGTGAGATTAGGCATAGCCTCTTCTATTTTTCGGAATTCTGCCGGCGCGCTCAGGCGACCAAATAACGCGTTGACATATGGCACGTAAATGTTGTCATAGTACCATCGGTAATCTTCTATATTGTCAGACATTACGTATGTCAGACCATTTTTGTTCAGCTTGTTTTTATCAGCTCGCAACGTTGGTCTTTGCTCAAGTTCACTTAATGCATCTTCGACGGTCACTTCACCGCCAAGCCACCTTGGAATATAAAACTTGGAGCAAGGCCTATCCGCATATCGACGAAACGCTGAAGGCACATTGTACCCCATAACCATTTCCGCCCCTGATTTGCGCATAACTTCTTGAATCTGAAAATGCCAGATTCTTTGATCCTCTACATGATCGACCTGATCGCCGTATAATTGGTCCAGCAAATAGAACTTGTCCATGTACATACCGGAACCGATCAGTACGGAATCCAATGGGAATCCGGACTCGCGTTCACGCCCTGAAACCCGAGTTACAGTAATTCGATATCGGCTTAACTTCTTTCTAATTGTTTTTAATAATCTCATGTCCGATTCCCGACCGATAACCCAAGCGGAGTTCGCATTAATCCGCTGGCCGCTAGAATTCTACACTATCAAAATCGCTTTTTTAGGTAAACCGACCTCCGTGGAAGTAATGATTATCTTGCCGGCAAGCACTTCCAGCGGAAACTTAACGGGAACCGGCTGCGCCCGCAGTTGGTCTATGTCGACCATGGCCTGCGAATCCAGGGAGGGTGCTCCGCCCAACTGATCATTGATGATGATTCGCCTGGATCCCCCGTCTTGAACACTTATTTTTTGAGTGCTATCGATAGCCGCAACGCCATTTGCACCGAAGACCTTCAGTCGATATTCCGTATCAACCGGTTCCCATCGGTCTGAGGGGCGCTCGAACGGCGCTACGACAAGAGTTCAGCGGCTATGGACTTCAAGCGAGCGGGCTATTAATCTTCCTGTACCCCTGTACCCCTGTACCCCTGTACCCCTGTACCCAAAACCAGGTTACTCCATGAGCCGGCAACGACTTCTGCAGACAATTCTTTCACCTAGCGTCCCGATATACTCGATCGGCCGCGCCCGGCAACCGGATGCCACCGATCCCGGCGTTCAGACACCAGAGGTACTTTGCATGTCGATTGATGGTTTGAACGATTGGGTCCGCTTTCTGAAGGAGCACCTACGTAGCCGGTACCAGAATCCCGGTAGTCTGCTCATTCCGCATGTCAGCGCGAGCGATTCCGGGCGCAAGCGGAGGCTCTCCAGATGAACGAAGCCGGTCTCGCCAGCGTTGGTCAACTCCAAATCCGGACAATTGACTCGGAAGACTCTCTCATCAGCATAGCCGAACCATGGCGTCAACTCGCCGCCCGACAGCCGAATTTACTACCTACCCAATGCCACGAGTACTTTGTGGCCTTTCGCGAAGCGTTTGCGCTCGCTGCTCCAGACTTCAAGCTGTTTGCCTGCTATCGATCAGGTGAGTTAGTCGCTCTTTTACCTACGCGCTTTACGCGAAAACGCGCATTTCGCATCGATATGCGAATACTGGAGTTCGTCAACCTGCCGATGCCGATACGCGACATATTGATCGCTCCCGAACTCGATCTGGCAGACGTCGTGGCCCGCTTGTACGTTCACTTAAAGCAAGAGTGGCCCTGGGTCTATATGCATTTCAAGGCAGTGCCTCACTCCAGTCCATTGATCAAGCGCACGAGCGGTCTACGCATACGGCAGGGAGTCTGCGGGATGAGCAATGCGATTGACGTGGCGCGAGGGAATCACATGAACGAAGTACTCAGCGCAAACACTCGGAACAATCTAAAGCGGAATAGAAAGAAGCTCAATCGTCTGGGCCAGATAGAGTTCACTACCGTTACCGAACCCGACCGCCTGGAAGCGGCTTTCCAAGCCTTTCTCGACACCGAAGCGGCGGGTTGGAAAAGCGTATCTGGAGGAAAGCGGGCCGTAAAGTTGCATACGGACCAAACCGCTTTCTACCGAAAACTAATGCAACTCAAGAGTGTCCGCCGAGAAGCGCATATTCATCTCTTGTCTGTAGACGGCACACCTGTTGCTTCGGACTACTGCATTCTAACAGAGGGCATCTGCTTCTCCCTGAAGCACGGCTATGACGAAAAATACGCGGACATGGCACCCGGGAATCTGCTGCGGGCCTATACGATTGAATATTACGAATCCGACGATTCGATTCACACTCTGGATCTGATCTCCAATTGGAGCTGGCACGATCGTTGGCGACCGACGCCCAGACCGATTTACGACGTCAAAATTATTGGGCCTTCCGCGCTCGCGCGCTTGTTATATCGAGCAGTGGGTCTTAAACGGATAATTGGTCGTTTTTTCCGGTGATGTCACAAAGGCCAACCGAGTTGTAATAGCGCACCCAGGTTTGCTGTGTCTTGCGTAACATGCGCTCACAGCCCCCCCCCCAAGGTTGGAGTCAGCTCAGATGCTTTCGTTTTCTATCGCTACTAATGCTTGACCACATGGTCACTTCACACCATCCAGCTCAATCTATATCTAATCAAGAATCAGACGCCACCGGAGCTTGCATCCTTGATGTTCACCATACGGACAACCGACAGGCAAGTATTTTTTACGTCCCCAAAATGAATATTCGGCTAAATGTCGCTGAAACTGCCTGCATATAGTCCAGCATTGCACTGGGTGGCCTCGCCTATTCACACTTGATTTCTTCTTCTTTTTCTATTCCGTGGCCTGTACTAAGAACGCAAAATACATTAGCCCTGTTGTGAGCACTGCATGACACCTGTTCTTTTGCTGAAAACATTTTTTCCGAAAGGCTTATAGCTAAATCAGTGCCGTGTGATTCCACCTTATGGTATTCATCGCTGTATGCGACATACACTTTGTCCCAGCTAATATAGTCTGAATTATTCCGGCAATACTCAGCAATAAGTTCTTCTTTCGTCATGTAAGTATATTCAAGAATGTTCTTTCTCGGGCATCCTGCTATTACAGCTTGGCTGCTTATAATAAGTAATATCCAGAATAATAATTTCACGGTTTTCCCCTTGTCAGAAAAGCCACCTTAACTGTTTTTTGCTAGTTGCTATATGACTAGCGTCAAATACTTCCTATTCTGCCAGCAGTAATTAATCAGAGAATCCCTTACGTTCACGGCCGATCAGATCCCGCCGGCGAAGAACTCCTGGTCCTGAACCATGTACAAGCTACCCCGGCACAGGTTAGTCGACAATCCTATCAACCGATATTCAATAGGTAGCGCTACACCCGGCTTAAAGAAGGTCACTACTTCTTTAATTATCACAATCCAATCAGTATGCAATCTGTAAGGTTCTCTAGTATGTCGTCTTGAATACCTTACACTTGACTGCTTGTATATTTAAGCATTTCCCACAATATCTCCATTCCACCTGATTCGCTACAATTCCTACCGGCGACCTTCGGGACAGCGTATTATTTGGTGTAGTGAACATCTGATTCTTGGATTTGCTGATTGCTCATGAAGCTAACACTCGAGACTCTATACAAGGATCACGACAACCTCAGAAGAATTCTATGTCTTCTTGGTCTTCTTGAGAAATTGTTAATTGACATCTACCGTGGATATTCTGAAAACTATCTGATGCTTCAGCGCATCCT
>Ga0316192_10003338_pt1 | contig 11720 bp, 11 predicted proteins | sample MerIslwburrow_MG_FD_204931 | JGI IMG/M metagenome (GOLD analysis project Ga0316192, IMG submission 204931) | Coastal sediment microbial communities from Maine, United States - Merrow Island worm burrow | ecosystem: Environmental > Aquatic > Marine > Coastal > Sediment | place: USA: Maine...
ATTGCAGGTCAATCTTTCAGAAGCGGAGCGCAATAAAGCGCGCGTGGAACTGGTTGCCGGTATTCCTGATGACGATACAATTACGTTTACACCGGATGAAGTGAAGTACAGCATTACCGTATTCACGGATATCGATTGCACCTATTGCCGAAAACTGCACAGTCAGATTGACGAGTACATGGCGCAGGGTATCGAGGTCAAATACCTTCTTTATCCGCGCAACGGACCAACGTCACAATCCTGGGTCAAAGCGCAGCAAGTCTGGTGCGCTGACGATCGTAACGACGCGCTTACCCAGGCAAAAGCGGATGGCGAGTTCGAAACGCACAGTTGTGATTCATCGATGGTTGGCAAGCACTACGCGATGGGACGCGATGTCGGGTTGACCGGAACGCCGGCTATCATTTTGTCGGACGGCACCTTGGTATCCGGTTATCTGCCGCCCGAGCCTCTGGCTGAAAGACTGAAGCTGCTTGAGGCAATGTCGGTCGCCAAAAACTAGCGTCGAATCGCGTGCGTGTGCACGCCTTTATTTGCGCCGTCGTCTTCCAGGAATTTTTTCAACGCGAAATGACCGCTCTTGAATGCGATGTCGTCCCAGGGAATATTGCCCAGACCGTACATCGCTGTTTCAAGCGATTCCTCTCCTGCTGCGTGTCCGCCGATCAACCTAGCCGTAAAAAACAGGTGTAGCTGACCGGCCTGCGGCACATCGACTGCCGCGAACAGGTGGCCGATCTCAACGTCAGCGCAGGCCTCTTCCTTGGTCTCCCTGATGGCGCCTTCTTCGATGGTCTCGTCCAGTTCCATGAAGCCTGCCGGCACGGTCCAGTAGCCGTGGCGGGGTTCTATCGCGCGTTTACACAGCAGAATTTCACCATTCAACTCAGGCACACAGCCTACGACGATCAGTGGGTTCTGGTAATGAACGGTCTTGCACTCAGGGCATACCCATCGTTCCCGATTGTCGCCTTGAGGCACGACTCGATTGACCAGGGATCCGCAACTTGAGCAATATTTCATAGGCAAAGATCGCATTGGGAACTCCACAATGCGTTGGAGTTCAAGTGGTGCCGGGAGGGGGAATCGAACCCCCACTTTCTTTCGAAAACTGGATTTTGAATCCAGCGCGTCTACCAGTTCCGCCATCCCGGCAGGGAATTTGGCTAACAGCGAGCGACCTGATGGAGCCGCTGCCGTCAAACGGCGCTAAGTATATGCGCGGTACATCGGCACTGCCACAAGATATTTGGCTTCATTTGCGACTATTCTGTGGGTGTATGCATCCTATTATCGACATATGAGCAAATTTGCTGACATCCGTATTGACCCCTCTATCGTCAAGCGTGCGGTGCGGGGAGAGGCGAAAGCGCACGAGATCATTTACCGGGCATTTTCGGCGCCGGTGTACTCGGTCGGGCTGCGCTTTACGCGAGTTCCGGCGCATGCGGAAGACTTGTTGCAGGAGACCTTCATTGAGGTTATGCGTTCGATCGGGAAGTTTCGCGGCGACGCCCCGTTGGGCGCCTGGATACGACGCATTGCGGTATCGAAAGCGCTGATGTTCCTGCGCTCCGCCTGGCATGCTCGCGGCCAGAGTCTCGACGACGACTGGGATGACATGACGCCAGGGAATGTCGGAAACCACGGCGTAAGTGGTCGGCCGGACGAAGCGCTGGATCTCGATGCCGCTCTGGCCAATTTACCGGAGGTCGCACGAGCGGTGGTCTGGTTGCACGACGTCGAGGGCTTTACTCATAAGGAGATCGCCGGACTGATGGGCAAGTCAGAAAGCTTTTCGAAGTCACAGCTTTCGCGCGCATATCAACGGCTACGACCGATGCTCGCAAGTCATGTTAGTGCCGCGAATGCCGGAATGGACGAACAACTGGTGAGGCAGTTTTGATTACTTGATGAGTCAGAGAAATGACAGATAACGAACAACAGGATGATGAAATGGATTGCGGACTTAGTGTTGCAGAGCGCGACATTCTGCACGAGCAGTTGCTGGCGATGCCGGACACGATGCCTCCGCGGGTCGTTTGGAAGCGGATCGAGGCACAGGCTCGGGCCGAAGGGTTGCTGACAGGCCACCATTATTTTGAGCGATACAAGTGGGTCGCAGGCGCTGCTATCGCAGCGACCGTAGCGATGCTCGCTTTGAATGTGCCGATGATCAGCTCCCCGGTCACTGACCCGAACGATGGTGCGACGACAGTACCTGGTGAAATCACCGCCAGCAGCACTCGTGATCTGAACGCGCTCAAAGTGGAGTCGCAGATTCTGGAGCGAAATCTTCGTCTGTTGCCGAATGAACCGACAGTAATGAAGGTGAGTACAGCTACGACGATCCAGGAGCTGCAGGATCGAATAGCCGCGATCGATTATCGCCTCAACGATCGTACAGTGCAGCTCGATGCAGAGCAGGAAGAAGTTTTTTGGCGCGAACGTGTGCGCCTGATGAATTCTTTGGTCAGCTTGCGTTACGCGCAAGCGCAACGGGTTTCTTTTTAGGTAATTGAATATCGGTTGCTACGGGATAAGCGAAACCGGATTGCTGGAGTTTTTGAAATGAGTATCAGGAAAAAAGTGTTATCGATAACTGTGTTGATCACGGTGGCCGCGATGTTTTCCGCACAAGCGGCAGCGCAGGTGCAGGACGCAAGTAATGCGGAGCGCGAACGCATCGAAAGTGCCGAGAGAGCTGAGTTGAGCATGCGCGAGGCAGCGCAGGAGCAGGAAGCAAATGCTGCGAAACACGAACGTATCAAGAGTGCCGAGAGGGCAGAGTTAAGCATGCGCGAGGCAGAGAAGCAGTTGGAAGAGGCCGCACAACGAATCGCCGAGCTGAGTAGCGCCGAGATTGCCCGAGTCGGTGAAATTGATAATCACTGGGTAACGGAAACCTCGCGTCCGGTGCTCGGTATCACCATCGGATCGGCAGATGATCGAAGGCCTGGCGAAAAGAAGGGCCCGGTGGAGGGTGTCAGTGTCATCGGGATTACGCCCGGAGGCGCTGCAGATGAAGCCGGGATTCGTTCCGGCGATACCATTACCGCTATTAATGGCGAGTCATTGAGCAGCAGCAGCGAGTTCGAAGCGATCCGAAGCTTGCTGGATATCATGCATGGCGTGGAAGAGGGTGAGCTGCTGAATGTCGACTACCTGCGCGCCAACAAGCAGTCCAGCGTGGAGGTAACTCCGCAAACAGCGGGTCCAAAGGTTCTCAACTTTCGAGTCAAGGGCGGTCCGAATATGGTTATGGATCTGGATGGGGCGCCGGTCATGCCTGGCGGGTCCGGTTTTGCCTGGATTGGCCGATCTGCAGGACACGGGTTTGGCGAAATGGAAATGGTTGAGTTAAACGCATCGCTCGGCCGCTATTTCGGAACGGATTCGGGCCTGCTTATCGTCAAAGCGCCACAGGACAATTCCTACCAGCTGGAAGATGGCGACGTGCTGAAGAGTATCGATGGGCGCACGCCGGAAAACCTGCGTCACGCAATTAGAATTTTGAGTTCATACGAGAGCGGAGAAACCGTCAACCTGAAAATATTGCGCGACAAGAAAGAAAAGACAATCAAGGTTGACGTGCCGGACAACCAGCGCTCATCCCTGCGGGTATTGCCAGAAACGATGCCGGCGTCATTCACCGGTCCTATAGTCGAAGTGGCACCAAAAGTCCGAATTGTGACCAGGATTGAAGAAAGCACGTAATTCTTTTATTCGCCCATGAGATGGGCTCCCACGGGTTGCTGCAATGTTGTGGAGCATGCTGTGGGAGCCCATCTCATGGGCGAATGACAATCCGATGATTTCCAGGCCGAAAACACACCGGAGCTGCTACCATGCGCGCCCATGCAACTCGCCGACTTCAACTACGACCTGCCTTCGGAGCTGATCGCGACCCACCCAACCAGGGAACGGCGCGCCAGCCGCCTCCTGTCCGTCGACGCCGCGGCCGGTCGTTTGTCGGACTTGCAGTTCACAGATTTTGCGTCGTTGATAAGGCCGGGCGATCTCCTGGTCTTTAATGACACTCGCGTTATCCGCGCACGATTACATGGTAAAAAACAAACGGGCGGTAAGGCCGAGATACTCATCGAAAGGGTGACATCGGAATCGGAAGCGCTTGCCCACATCAAGGCGAGCAAAACTCCCAGGCCCGGTTCGATAATCGAGCTGCCAGGTGACCGCATCGCAACGATCATCGATCGTGAGCAGGATTTGTTCGCTCTGCGATTCAATACGGCTGTGGGTCCGTATCTCGATGAATTCGGTGAGGTGCCGTTACCGCCCTATCTTGGCCGGGACAGCGAGTCGGCAGACGACGAACGTTACCAGACGGTTTACGCCCGCTTTGATGGCGCGGTTGCCGCGCCGACGGCTGGCTTGCATTTCGACGACGAGATGTTGGCGGCACTCGATGCGGCAGGCGCCACAAAGTGTTTCGTCACATTGCATGTCGGTGCTGGAACCTTCCAGTCACTGCGTCACGATGACGTTACAGAAAACAAACTCCATGCGGAACGAGTTCGTGTCAGCGAGTCAGTGTGCAAAGCAATCGCTGACACGCGCGAACAGGGTGGCAGGATAATCGCAATCGGAACTACATCCGTACGTGCATTGGAATCTGCCGCAGCGGATGGCGTGCTGAAACCGTTCGACGGAGAGACCGAGCTTTTTATAGTGCCCGGCGATCATTTCAACGTGGTTGACGCGATGTTGACGAATTTTCACCTGCCACAATCCAGCCTGTTGATGCTGGTATCTGCTTTCGCCGGTCAGGCGCAAATACTTGACGCTTACCGCCACGCAGTGAGCGAAAAATATCGCTTTTTCAGCTACGGTGACGCCATGTTTATTACCCCATCGTTGGCAGCGAAAAAATGAAACTGACTGTAAATGACACCTGTGGCGCCGCGCGCCGAGGCGAGCTCTCATTTCGGCGCGGTGTTGTTAAAACACCCGCGTTCATGCCGGTAGGCACCTACGGCACCGTCAAAAGCGTTACGCCCGAAGAAGTGTCTGACAGCGGCGCTGACATACTGCTGGGCAATACGTTTCACTTGATGCTGAGACCTGGCGCCGATGTCATACGGCGGCACGGTGGTCTGCACGAATTCATGAACTGGTCAGGACCGATACTGACTGACTCCGGAGGCTTCCAGGTGTTCTCGCTTGCCTCGATGCGAAAATTGAGCGAAGAGGGCGTGCAATTTCAGTCGCCGATCGACGGTGACGACGTTTTTCTGACTCCCGAAAAGTCAATGGAAGTTCAGCATGCGCTGAATTCAGATGTCGCCATGATTCTCGACGAGTGTACGCCGTATCCCGCGACGGAGGATGAAGCGCGTCAGTCGATGCAGCTTTCTCTCGGTTGGGCAAGACGCAGCCGGCAACATTTTGATGAGCTTAAGAATGCGGAGCCGGAACGCGGTGAAGCGCTGTTCGGAATTGTTCAGGGCGGAATTTACGACGCACTTCGAAAGGAGTCCCTGGACGGACTCGAATCGATCGGCTTCGATGGCTACGCAGTTGGCGGTCTCGCTGTTGGAGAGCCCGAGCATGAACGGATTGCCGTGCTCGACTACCTGATGCCATTGATGCCGGAGGACAAGCCTCGGTACCTCATGGGTGTCGGCACGCCGGTCGACATTGCCGAGGCTGTTTCACGCGGCATCGACATGTTCGACTGCGTGATGCCGACCCGGCATGCGCGCAATGGCCACCTGTTCACGTCTGAAGGGACGATCAACATACGCAACGCGAAACACACCAATGACCTGGGGCCGCTGGACCCCGAGTGCGAATGTTATACCTGCCAGAGCTACAGCCGCTCGTACCTGCGCCATCTTGAGAAATGTGGCGAGATGCTCGGGCCGCGGCTGGGCACCATCCATAATTTGCACTATTACCAGCAACTCATGGCCATGTTGAGGGAAGCGATATCATCCGGAACACTGGCTGAGGCTGTGGCTTCGGTGAAGGCCGCTTATGCGAAACCCGCATAATTCGGGCATTTCACAGGTGCGCTTGATTCGACTAACTACGGCCCCACGTCGTCGATTCGTGTGCCATAATAGCGCGCCATTTTCCAAGGCCCGCGCACTGACGACGGGGAAGAGATAATTATGGACTTTTTCATAAGCAATGCTTACGCACAGGGAGCGGCCCCGGGTGGCTCGCTCGGATCGATGCTGTTACCGATGGTGGTGATATTTGGTGCCTTTTACTTTCTGTTGATTCGTCCGCAGCAAAAGCGACAAAAAGCACATACCGAGTTGGTCGGTGCGCTCGCTAAGGGCGACGAAGTACTGACGGCGGGCGGCGTGCTCGGCAAGGTAAAAGCAGTTAGCGACCATTACGCAACGGTTGAGATTGCGAACAACGTCGAAATCAAGATTCAGAAATCCACGGTTACCAATGTTGTACCGAAGGGTACGATCGACGCTGCCTGAACCTATGAATAAATACCCGTCTTGGTTATACATTCTCGTGCTCGTCATTTTCCTGACCGGCATCTTGCTGGCGCTGCCAAACATTTACGGCAGCGTTCCCGCGGTACAGATCGCGGACACGGAAGGCGATGCATACGGCGAGCCGCGCGTCGAGGAATTCGTCGAACTGCTCTCGGATTCAGACCTTGTGCCGGAGGCCGCCTATCTCGATGACGGTCGTGTGGTTTTACGCTTCGATAATATCGAAGATCAACTGCAGGCCGGCGATATTTTGCGCGACCGTTACCGCAACATGGCGAGCGTTGCGTTGACGCTGACTCCGAAGTTGCCTGGCTGGTTACGCGACATGGGATTGAGTCCAATGAGTCTTGGGCTTGATCTGCGGGGTGGCGTACATTTCTTACTTGAAGTGGATATGGCCACTGCGGTCGAAAGCCGACTGAAGACGTACCAGCAGGATTTTCTGGACAGGTTGCGTGACGACCGGATCATCGCGCGTATCGACGATCCCAACCAGGGCGTATTGCTGGTTCGCGTACGGGACGAGGGCGATCTGGAGAAAGCGCGAAATATTATTCGGGCGGCAGATGGTGAAGTACTGATTCTGGACGGTGCCGACGGCCGATCACTGCGTATTCGAATGAGCGACACACAAATTCGGGATCGCCAGGACTTCGCGATCGAGCAAAACATAACGACACTCAGGAATCGCGTCAATCAACTGGGAGTGGCGGAACCGCTGGTACAGCGACAGGGCATTGACAGGATCGTCGTGCAGTTGCCCGGCGTGCAGGATCCAAATCGCCTCGACGATATTTTGACCGCGACCGCTACGCTTGAGTATCGATTGGTTGATACGGATGGTTCGAGTCCGGGATCGCGACGTTATCCGGGCCGGGAAGGCATGCCCGGCCAGATGCTGAAGCGGGAAGTGATCGCTTCCGGCGACCAGATTATCGACGCAGAAGCAGGTTTCAGCCAGGGGCAGCCAGCCGTATTTATTACTCTGGATGCAGCCGGTGGTGAGCGCATGCTCGAAGCGACACAACAAAGTGTCGGCAAGCCGATGTCGACCGTGTTCATCGAGTCGCGTCGTGAATCGACGGTGGTCAATGGCGAAGTTGTTCACAATACTGTGCGCACCGAAGAAATAATCAATACCGCGACGATTCGTGGTGTGTTCAAAGATCGCTTTCAAACAACCGGTCTGGATACGATCGAGGCACGCAACCTTGCTCTGTTGCTTCGTGCCGGCGCGCTTGCTGCGCCCGTTTACAAAGTAGAAGAACGGACGATCGGACCAAGCCTGGGGCAGGACAATATCAACCGTGGCTTTAGCGCGGTCAAAATCGGTTTTCTTGCGGTGATCGTGTTCATGGCGATTTACTATCGCTGGTTCGGCGTAATCGCCAACATCGCATTGTTCACCAATCTCATATTCATCGTCGCGTTGCTGTCGTTGTTGCAAGCGTCACTTACATTGCCGGGCATCGCAGGCATCGTGCTCACGGTGGGCATGGCCGTCGACGCAAACGTGCTCATATTTGAACGAATACGGGAAGAAATAGCCGCCGGTAATAAACCGCAGAACGCAATTTTTTCCGGTTACGAGAAAGCCTTTTCATCAATCGCCGATGCCAATATCACGACGTTAATTGCAGCGGTGGTGTTGTTCGCGTTGGGTACCGGGCCAATCAAGGGGTTCGCAATCACATTGTCGCTCGGCATTATCACGTCCATGTTCACCGCGATCGTCGGAACCCGAGCCATCGTCAATCTCACGTTTGGCCGTCGGCGCATCACGAGCGTTCCGGTCTAGGATTTATCAATGAGGCTAATTAGAGAAAAGACATCGATAGATTTCCTGAGTATTGGTCGACGTCGGGTTGCACTCGCGGTGTCGGCGATTCTGATCGTGGTATCTATTGCGTCCCTGGCGACGCGTGGTTTGAATTTTGGTATCGATTTCACCGGCGGCGTACTGCTCGAAGTCGGTTACCCGCAGGAGGCCGATCTCGACAAAATTCGTAGTCTGATGGCCGATGCGGGGTTTGAGGACGTACAGGTACAGCGTTTTGGCGCTGCGACCGACGTCATGCTGCGACTGCCGCCGCAGGGCGAAGGCGCTAATCCGAATCAGATTCGAGATTCACTGCGCAATACGCTGGCAGTGGATGAGCCAGATGTCGATTTGAGACGAGTCGAGTTTGTTGGCCCACAGGTTGGTGAAGAACTGACCGAGAAAGGCGGGCTCGCGATGATTTTCGCATTGCTCCTGATTTTTGCCTACGTCATGTTTCGTTTCCAGTGGAAGTTTTCATTGGGTGCAGTGGCTGCACTGGCGCATGACGTTATAGTAACGATTGGCTTCTTCTCGATATTCTACCTGCCGTTTGATTTAACTGTTGTAGCGGCCGTGCTCGCCGTTATTGGTTACTCACTGAATGACACGGTCGTCGCGTTTGACCGTATTCGCGAAAACTTCCTGGCGCTCAGGGGCGTATCGGCAGAGGACGCGATGAATACGTCCATCAACGAAATGCTGGCGCGAACGATCATTACCGGTGTGACCACTTTGTTGGTGTTGACGGCGTTACTCGTGCTTGGCGGAGAATCCGTCGGACCGTTTTCGATCGCCTTGATCGTGGGTATCGTTATTGGTACGTATTCGTCGATCTACACGGCGAGTGCGATCGCGCTGACGCTGGAGGTCACGCCGCAGGATTTGTTGCCGCCGGAAGATGATCCGGACCTGGTCGACGACCTGCCGTAAGGGTTCGCCCATGAGATGGGCTCCTACAGGTCGCTTCGGAGATTGTTAGTGACCTGCCGTAAGGGTTCGCCCATGAGATGGGCTCCTACAGGTCCTTCGGAGATTGTTAGCGACCTGTAGGAGCCCATCTCATGGGCGAATGCTTAGCTCTTCGCGAACATCTCCCGGATATCTGGCGCAAACAGCTTGGCCACCTCCCGGTAAATTCTGGGCGTACCCGTCAATACATGCCCCGTCTGCAAGAAATCTTCGCTGCCGTCCAGTCCCGTAATAATGCCGCCCGCCTCACGGATAATGAGCGCACCGGCGGCCAGGTCCCAGATCGAGAGGCCGGTTTCCCAGAACAAATCAAGGCGTCCTGCGGCGACGTAACAAAGATCGAGAGCTGCGGCGCCACAGCGGCGAACGCCGGCAGTTTCGGTTATCGCTTTCTCAAGCATTTTCATATACGGCGGAATCGCCAAATTCGAATCGCGAAACGGAAAACCGGTACCGAGCAGTGAACGCTCAAGATCGATCCGACCGGTAACACGAATTTTGTGGCCGTCGACCTGCGCTCCCTGGCCGCGAGAGGCCGTGAACAGCTCCTGCCGCATCGGGTCGTATACCACGCCACACTCGATACGTCCGTTGTGCATCAAACCGATCGAAACGCAAAAAACCGGGAATCCGTGCAGGTAGTTCGTGGTGCCATCCAGCGGGTCGATTACCCACGTATATTCAGACTCACCCTGTTCACCGCTTTCTTCCGCGATGATCGCGTGATCAGGATAGTGCTTTTGAATGACATCGATTACGGCGCCTTCGGCTGCATAATCGGCTTCACTGACGAAATCATTTCTGCCTTTTTGCTTGACGTCGAGCTTTGCCAGTTTCGGGATTTTGCGGATGAGGATATCCCCACCGCGTCGGGCGGCCAATACGGCCACATTAAGCATTGCGTGCATGCGTTGATTCCGCCAATTTGTGAAAAGAACTGGTCTGACCCTGCGGTGATGGCAGGGCAGGCGGGCTACAATACCAGACCGAACCTGACTAAATACAGCATATGGAGAGCCAGAGTCGTGTCCATTCGCATTATCCTCGTTGGCACCACACACCCGGGCAACATAGGTGCGGCTGCGCGAGCCATGAAGAACATGGGCGTGCACGACCTGGTGCTCGTCAATCCACGCTACTTTCCGCACGAGGATGCCACCGCGCGGGCGTCGGGAGCGGATGACATCCTGGCCAATACCCGCGTCGTCAACACCCTCGATGAGGCGATCACCGACTGCACCTACGTGGCTGGCGCAAGCGCCCGCGCACGATCGATTGACTGGCCCAGCATGCAACCGAGAGAGTGTGCTGCGCGGCTGTTCAAGGAAAGCCACAACGGTACTGTTGCCGCAGTCTTCGGCCCCGAGAAGTCCGGCCTTACGAACGAGGACCTTGATCGATGCCAGACCTTGGTAACGATCCCGACGGATCCCGGCTTCAGCTCACTGAACCTTGCGATGGCGGTGCAGATTCTGACCTATGAATTGCGCGTCGTGTCGATGGACAACGCGGAACCTGTCGCAGACTCGGATGTCCCACTCGCCAGTGGCGATGAACTGCAATATTTTTATGCGCATCTTGAGCAGGTGCTGCTGCTCAGCGGATTCATCGACCCTGATCAACCCAAGTTCGTGATGCGCCGTTTGCGCCGCTTGTTCAGTCGCGCTGAACCCGACAGGAACGAAATAAATATCCTGCGCGGCGTCCTGGCGAGCCTTGATCCCGACGCGAGAGAGAGGAAAGTGAATTGAACGTCGAAACGCCGGTTTATCTCGACTATGCGGCAACAACTCCCGTAGAGCCTGCGGTCGCCGAGGCTATGGCGGCAACATTGTTGCCCGGGGGCTCCTTTGGCAATCCGTCGTCAAACCATCCGCTTGGGCGTGAAGCACTGACCATTGTCGAGACCGCACGCCAGCAACTTGCAGCCCTGATCGGTGCCCGGCCACGAGACCTGATTTGGACTTCCGGTGCAACGGAGTCTGACAACATGGCCATCACCGGTGGTGCACGATACCGACAGCATCGCGGGAAACACCTGATTACGATGCCGGTGGAGCACAAAGCAGTCACTGACACGTTTGCTGCTCTGGAGCGGGAGGGTTTCGAGGTGACCTGGTTGTCACCGTCGAATGACGGCATGCTGGATTTACAGCAGCTCGCCGATGCGATTCGTGAGGACACCCAGCTTGTGTCCATCATGTTCGTTAATAACGAAACGGGCGTTATCCAGGATATTGAGGCGATCGGGAAGCGCTGTCGTGATTCTGATATTTTGTTTCATGTCGATGCGGCGCAAGCAGTTGGCAAGGTGCCGATTAACCTTTCAGAATTGCCAGTCGATTTGATGTCGCTTACGGCGCACAAATTCTACGGCCCGAAAGGGGTTGGTGCGTTATACATCGCCGACCGTCCGGGTTGTCAGATCGAGCCCATACTGTTTGGCG
>Ga0316192_10003340_pt1 | contig 11714 bp, 7 predicted proteins | sample MerIslwburrow_MG_FD_204931 | JGI IMG/M metagenome (GOLD analysis project Ga0316192, IMG submission 204931) | Coastal sediment microbial communities from Maine, United States - Merrow Island worm burrow | ecosystem: Environmental > Aquatic > Marine > Coastal > Sediment | place: USA: Maine...
TATTAAATTACTGGAAAACCGGCATAACGGGCCGACGGGCACAACCTTTTTTAACTATAGCTCACTTCAAACTCTTGCAGCGATTCTTCAGGCAGAGCCGGAGAACTCTGACCTGACCCAGAGGATATAGGCTTGTGTATTCTAAGAGAGGATTTGATTTGTGTTTATTCGTGTTCATCCCCTGCCCGCCATCGCTCTCGTTCAGGCGAGGCGTACGGGGTAGTTTCCCTTATCCTCTTTCCTCTTTCCTCTTTCTGGCTTATGGGTTCTGTTTTCAATTCGGTAAAAGATCATAAAAATAGAGCATGGTGTCAGACCGTGTCAGGATTCCGAGTATGTTCTCATTTTCAACCACGGGAAGCCGGCCAATGTCGTGTTTGACCATAAGTCGGGCTGCTTCTGTGGGACTTTTTCCGGGAGCAATCGACGTAACATCTGTTTTCATAAATGCTTTTACCGGCGACTTTAACTGGGATTCTTTTTTTAATTTCTTGAAGTCTCTTCTTGAAATCATGCCCACAAGCTTTCCATCTTCTACAACCGGAAAACCGGTACAACCCTTTTCTCTTAACATGGAAGCCACCTTTTTCATGCTGGTGTCCGGTGGCACCGTATAAACAGGAAAAGACATCAGATCACTGACCTGAACGGATGCCTGTTGATTTCCTTGGATCAGTTCACGAATCATATCTTCCACGGCATCCGGGTTAACCGATTTGAGCACAGCGGAGCCGGCGGCCGGATGCCCGCCACCGCCCATGCTCCGCATGATCGCGCCGATATCAAGACCGTCGACATTGCTCCTGCCGATGATCATGCACCGGTTGCGGTCCTCGTCCATAAATATGCCAAAGGCGGCATTTACATTAAGAATTTCTCTGTACATATGGACAACAACGGCAAGATTATCCACATAATCTTTTAAGTTCAGTTTGTTAAAACTGACACTATATCCGTTGACCTTGTCTCTTTTTGCAGATTGCAGCATCTCAAACAGGACATTTTTTTGTTTTTCTCCGTAGGCCGGACGCAAAAAAGAACTGATGATGCTCAGGTCGGCTTTACGTTCAAGCAGGTACGCCGCGGCATAGGCATCTTCGGCAGTCGAAGCGGGAAAGGTAAGATTGCCGGTATCTTCATACAGACCTGCCAAAAAAAGCGTGGCCTGTATCGGGGTTAAAATTTTATTTTCCTGCTTTAACTGTCGAATCATGAGGGTAATGTTTGCCCCCACCGGCTCCTGGCATTTCCATGTCGGTGTTATATCTCCTTCATTCGAATGGTGATCCCACAAAAAGATCTCTAAATTTTTATTCTTCTTCAACCCTCGGATCCTGCCGAGCCGTCCCCAGCTGTTGATGTCAACAACGATCAATCGCGTTACATCGTCAAGAGGAATATCGTCAAAGGAGGAGATTTTCAATATATCCTTGTGAATGGATAAGAAGGCTTTAACATTTGGATTTACCTGTCTCGGAAGGACAGGGACGGCTTCCGGATACAAAATTGAAGCCGCTATGGTCGAGGCCAGTCCATCAAAATCGGTGTTTTTATGTGTGGTTATAACTTGCATGTAATACTCCTCTACTATCGACGATATGCGGTGGTTCCCTGACGACAGCGTTTTTAGGTCCCAACACGGTCATGGGAAGGTATGATCCGGTTCAGCCGGTTCGCTGTTATTTTCGGAAATTAACAGAAAAACTTTAAAACATTTGCCAAAGGCCCGCTCGGGAGAAATCATCCCTCGGTCAACATTGTTGACATAAGCAGGTTCATTGTATTAATCAAACCTGATGAATTCGTAAAAAGTTTCTTATCAGATTTTTTTGACGGCATCAAACTTCTTTACAAGGCATGTTACAACGATTTAGGAATTGCGTTTTCTTTACGCGGGACCCTTGGGAAATCAAATGCAATCATCGAAACGAAAAAATATTCCCGGATGGTGGCTGCCGGGAAATAGTGAACCTGAACCGGGGGAGCAAGCTGTCCAATCGGCAATTTTAAAGGTGACACAGCCGGTTTATCTTTTAGATCTCAACGGCCTTCCAGCCATCGGAAGGGGTGGCACCATCACCATCGGCAGCGATACCCCTTTGGCGTCCGCTGCTGTTCCGCTGCGTGCATATACACCGCCGCTGCATCCAGAAAATCTTGGGGATCCGCAGTTTAAGGACAAGCATAATCTTCGCTATCCTTACATTGTGGGTGCAATGGCCAACGGCATTACATCGGTTAAGATGGTCGAAAACGCCGGATACGCCGGATTGGTAGGCTTTTTTGGCGCTGCCGGCCTTGGCCTCGATCAAATCGAATCCGCCATCGATCGGTTGCAGCAAAACTTAAAAAACATCCCCTTTGGCTTTAATCTGATACACAGCCCCAACGACCCTGAGCTTGAAGCAGCCGTGGTTCGATTGTATCTACAACGAGGCATAAAGTTGGTCAGCGCTTCGGCATATCTGGATCTCACCCTTCCCTTGGTATACTATCGCGTAAAAGGAATTCATCGTAATGCGAGCGGTGAGATAATTTGTCCCAACAAGGTGATTGCAAAAGTCTCCAGGGTTGAAGTGGCCGCAAAATATTTTTCACCGCCACCGCAAAAGTTTCTGGCACAGCTAATAGACAAAAACATGATCACCCGGGCGGAAGCAGAACTGTCCGGGATGATCCCTATGGCCGATGACCTGACCGCAGAAGCGGATTCCGGCGGCCATACCGACAACCGGCCGGCGATTTCGTTATTACCTACCATGATCGCCCTGCGCGATGAATTGGCCGAAAAATACAAGTACAAAAACCCGCCCTGTGTGGGACTCGGTGGCGGAATATCCACCCCCCACTCCGCCGCCGCGGCATTTGCCATGGGCGCAGCCTATATTCTCACGGGTTCCGTCAATCAATCCTGCGTGGAAGCCGGCACATCCGAAGTTGTCCGCCATATGCTGGCGGACGCCGGCCAGGCTGATGTGACCATGGCCCCGGCAGCGGATATGTTTGAAATGGGCGTTAAGGTCCAAGTGCTCAAACGGGGTACCATGTTTCCGCTTAGGGCTGCAAAACTCTACGACCTCTATTCCACCCACGACCGTTTTGAGAGTATTTCCGAAAAACAAAGAAACATGCTGGAGAGAGATTTTTTTCGGTGCAGCTTTCAGGAAGAATGGGAGCAAACCAAAGCCTATTTTACACGCCATGATCCCAAACAGATTGAACGGGCCGAAAAAGACCCCAAACACAAAATGGCTCTTGTGTTTCGATCCTACCTCGGCCAATCTTCCAACTGGGCCAACTTTGGCGACCCATCACGAAAAATTGATTACCAGATATGGTGCGGCCCGGCTATGGGCGCTTTCAACCAGTGGGTTAAGGGCTCATTCCTCCAACCACCTGAAAACCGTAACACTGTTACCGTTGCCATGAACCTCCTTTATGGTGCTGCTGTGGTGACCCGAGTCAGCGGTTTGAAGAATCAAGGGGCCTTATTGCCTGCCGGCATGGATAATTTTTCTCCCATGCCTCTTGAAAAGATACAGGAGTTGCTGGAGCATTGAGACCTTTGCAAAATATTCATTTTTGTTCAAGTTCAAGCCTCCGTCCCGTGGGGCCTACGCCCCGGAGGGGAAGACGAAAATTTTAACCACCCCAGTACGATCTGCCGGACCTACGGGGCAGGCAGGAATACATTGAGTATTTCAAGGATTAAAATTTGAGCCTGTCGAAGCGGAGCGTAGATCCCGCCCATCGGGGACGTAGAAATTGGGCAAGAAGGGAGGTTTTGCAAAAGTCTCACATTGACATTCGGCAAAATAATCCCATATCGCTTAAAACCACCTGAGATTGCTTCCTTTCTGTAAAATTTGTGCATTTTTTTATGATCGCCACCAAGACCCCAAGGTATAAAGAGGATGGTGCGTACAGATATTCATATATAAAAATTGAAATTGATCCTGCACTTTATTATTTATGTCAATAATTTGACATAAAGCCTTCCATTCCATTCTGCACACTTACTTCTATCTCTATACTCTAAAGTCTGGCTTCATTATCGGTACAGGCTGTATGCTATTGATATCATATGTGTTTGGCTTTTTTCATTGCAGCCCATGCAAATCATTTTCAAACGGCACAAATGTTGCAGAACAGTAAAATTGAAGTGCTAATTTTGCGCCTTAAAGGAGGCTAAAAGATGAGAGGCACGATATACTTTCTAAAATTATTGATAATTAGTTTGTCTGCGGGATTATTATTATTTAGCTCAACCGGCTGTAGCGAAAATGGGCAAAGTAATTTGGAGATAGCGACCAATAAAAGCAAAGTAAAAACTGAAAGAACTGGATTTTCAAAAGAGTTGGAACAATTGCTTGGCAAGAAGATAGAGCTTTTAAAAAATCTTTCGACAAATCCACAAATCATCGAGATAATCAAAAGGTTTAACGAAAAAAATCAAGACATATCCATTTCTGACATTCTTAAGGATGATAAAAAGTGGAAAGAAACTAAAGGGATCGATGACTTTATTAAACCCTTTATTATTAATGAATGCGCACAATTTCTTATCGAGTTTCAAGAACAATATGATGAATTTCCCGAAATTTTTATTACGGACGAAAATGGATTGATTGTTGGTGAAACTAACAAAACATCTGATTATTATCAGGCTGATGAGCAATGGTGGATAAAAGCATATAACAACGGAATCGGCAGAATTTACTTTGGAGAAATCGAATATGATGAAAGTGCCCATGCAGAGGCTATTTCCATATATATCCCTGTTATGGATTCCCAATACAACAAGGCTATCGGTGTTATTAAGGCAGTATGCGATATCACCGCTATTAAAATGGAGCTATAAATGGCTGTTAATACTCTGAGGTCCAAGATCCTGATAGTTCTGATGAGTGTTTCGTTATTAACATTTATCCTAGCGATATTTGGCATTATTGGGGTTAATTACGTTGCAGAAACCGCAAACGAGACAATTGATGCACGAATGCCATTAATGGAGTGTAGCAAACAGGCACAAATAGCAGTTCTTTCAGAGTCGTCGAGCATATATCAAATCCTTTTAATAAAAACGTATGATGAAATTGATAAAATAAGGACGCTTGAAGGGCGTTTGCGGGAGAGTTTAATAACATTTGATATGTATATCAAAGCAATAACTTTTGGAAGTGAAAGCGAGGCATTCCAAAGCTCCTCGGGCGGGCTTACATATGGCCAATGGGAAAGGAAAGGTTTACTAGGATTAATTATAGTTAAGGAAGCCCCCCTTAAAGTTAAGAAATTTGCAGAAGAAGCAAATGTACATCACAACCAGTATATTAAATATGCAAAAGAAATTATCAAGGCGCAAAAGAAAATTCTTAGATTGAATCTATTAGAAAAATTTGAAGACATCAAAAAAATTAAGGCTGATCAGATATATTATGCTGAGATGGCAAACACTTATAAAATTATGACATATGAAATATTGGAACAATTATCTTCTGTTGTTACTCGTCATTTTTACAATGTCACAGAAGATATTAGCCAGACGCAAAATTTTGTATTTATAATGTTAATAACAATTTCTTTTATAATCTTTTGTTTATGTTTAATAGTCGGATTATTCATTTCAAAATCAATTTCAAATCCGATTGTTAAATTAACTAAAGTAACCGAAGCTATAGCTGATGGCGATTTGTCACAGCAAATAGACATTAAATCAAAAGATGAGATTGGCCATTTGGCCAGTTCATTCAACAAGATGGTAAAAGAGATAAAACGAAATAGGATTGATTTGGGAAAACAGAACAAAAAATTAAAATCATCCTACAAAAAACTTGCACAGACTATGGCCAAGGCTAAAGAGATGGCTATAAAAGCGGACGCGGCCAACAAGACCAAGAGCGAGTTCCTGGCCAACATGAGCCACGAGATCCGTACACCCATGAACGGGGTGATCGGCATGGCGAGTCTTCTTTTAGGTTCTGAATTAAGCGCCGAACAACGAGAGTACACTGAAATCATCCGCAACAGTGGAGATTCATTGCTGTCAATAATCAACGACATTTTAGATTACTCTAAAATCGAAGCAGGTAAATTAGACTTGGAAAATATCGATTTTGATTTAAGAGTAGCTTTAGACGAAGTGACCGATTTCGTAACCATCAAGGCTCATGAGAAGGGTTTAGAGTACGTAGTCATGATTTCCCCTGATGTCCCATCGCTTTTATTTGGAGATCCTGGTCGGCTGCGCCAGATATTGAGCAATCTTGTGAGTAACGCAATCAAGTTTACTGAAAAAGGCGAAGTGGTTGTTAAGGCTACGCTCGAGGATGAAAATACAACCCATGCCACCATCCTATTTAACGTTGTCGACACTGGGATAGGTATTCCCGAAGACCGAATTGACCGGCTCTTTAAGTCTTTTTCCCAGGTGGATAGTTCCACAACCCGCAAGTTTGGTGGAACAGGTTTGGGGCTGACTATTTCCAAGCAGCTTGCGGAGTTGATGGGCGGTCAGATCGGAGTGAAAAGTAAGGAAGGTAAAGGCTCTACATTTTGGTTCACAGCAATTCTTGAAAAACAGCCTGAAGGTAAGAAAGAAATTGTTATTGTTCCCAAAGATATCAGGGGAAAACATATTCTGATTGTTGATGACAATGCAACGAGTCGGTTTGTTTTAAGAGAGCAGTCGAAGTTGTGGGGGTGTACGTATGGAGAGGCTTCAAGTGGAACACAGGCATTGGAAGAACTCAGGCTGGCTATGGTTGGTAATGATCCTTTTGAGATAGCCATTATTGATATGCAGATGCCTGAAATGGATGGAGAGACTTTGGGACGAAAAATCAAACAAGATCCAGATTTGAAAAACACAATACTCGTCTTGTTGACTTCAATGGGCAAGCGTGGTGATGCCAAGCGGATAGAAGAAAAAGGTTTTGCCGCATATTTGACCAAACCAGTCAAACAGTCACAGTTCTATGATTGTCTTACCACGCTTACTAGTACAAAAGAAGAAATGCTAAAAGATCAACCTGCTACTATTGTTACACGACACTCAATTGCTGAGGATAAAAAACAGAAGCAACGCATCCTTCTAGTCGAAGATAATATTACAAACCAGAAAGTGGCTTTGAACATTCTAAAGAAATTTGGATACAATGCTGATGCAGCAAGCAATGGTAAAGAGGCTGTAAAGGCCTTGGAAATGAAACCTTACGATATCGTATTGATGGACTGTCAGATGCCGGAGATGGATGGTTACGAGGCAACCGGGGAGATCCGAAATCCAGAATCGAAAGTGCTCGATCACAAGGTTCCTGTTATTGCCTTGACAGCTCATGCAATGAAGGGGGATCGCGAGAAGTGTCTGGAAGCTGGCATGGATGATTACCTCTGCAAACCGGTTAATCCACAGGAGCTTTGTGACATACTTGAGAAGTGGGTAGCGAAACAAAACTATTCTCTGCAAGAAGAAACAACAGTAAGTGATATAAAGCCGGTTCAAGATATCTTTGACAAGGCCAGTCTTATAGATCGTCTTATGGGTGATGAAGAGCTTGCTAATAAAATCCTTGGCGAGTTTCTGGAAGATGTTCGCCGCATGATTACTGCTTTGAAAGAAGCCCTTGATAATGATGATGCGTCCTTAGTTCAACACCGGGCCCACACACTCAATGGCGCGTCCGCTACGGTTGGTGCGGTGGCTTTGCAAGAAATGGCACATCATATCGAGGTTGCCGGCGAGGCCGGAGATTTGGATAAAGCAGGGTCTCTTGTAACGAAAATAAATGAGCAGCTTGAAATGCTAAGCGATTTGGCCTTGAGAGATTTTTGATAACATGGCAGGAAAACATCATAATAAGGATTTCATAAATACTCTTATACAATTTAGTATAAATTTAATGCTATTTGATTGCCGGTGATAACTGGTACCTTTCCTATAGATAAATGTTGGAAAGACGAGCGAGTCCGTATTTTCACAAACTGTTAACCTTTCCTCTATATTATCAGCAAGTTCACATGGCCCATCCCACATTCACAAATATGTCATAAACTCATATGGATAACGTATAGTTTAACAGATATGTATCTTTCAATACGAATAATTCGCGAATTTTAAGAACTTCTGTTATAAGATCGCGCTTATCCGATCTGAGACACATGCCAAGAAGTCTTCACTATTAACAGAGACTAAAATGTCTGAGTAAAAAAGGATGTTCAAGTGAGCAACAAAAAAATTATAAAGCGTACTTGTAAAAGTTGCCACGGTGGGTGTGGTGTACCGGTAACCGCCCAAAACGGAGCTACTACCTATATCGAAGGAGACCCGGAATCGTTCACCAGGGGTACTCTGTGCGCTAAAGGATTGGCCAGCATACAGAAGGTATCAAATCACAATCGTCTTAAATATCCTATCAAAAGAAGTTGATATGGTGTGTGATATTGTAGCCCTATCTTTACTCCCATATTCCGTGTAATGATGATGAAGTCTGAAAAATTACTTTCTCGGGATACTTCCAAGCGAATCTCCCATTAGGACATATGTCTCAATATCATTTCTTGTATTTACACATAAATCCCGGTCAAGTTCTATTCTTCCTTTTTCAAACAGCAAAACGACCGTTGAGCCTCCCATTTCGAAGAATCCTTTACGATCGCCCTTGACAACCCGCCGCCCTGGCCGGTATCTCTGTTGAATTGACCCGACGGTAAAAGCGCCGATTTCAACCATTAAGATCTGACCAAAGTGTTCGGAATCAACAATTGTTAGCATTCGATAGTTTTCCGAATAAAAGGGAATGAGCTTTCGAAGACTGTATGGGCCACTTGCATAGTACTTCCCTTTGATAGATTTCGCTTCACCTGGAACACCGGAATCTGGAAAATGGAAGTGATGATAATCCTTCAGGCCTAAACGGCTTACAAGCATAGAACCTTGACTAAATCTCTCTACAAGTGTTTCATCGAACAGAAATGAACGGAGATTAAAAATACTTCGTTTGATTCGAAATGTCATATCCGGATCTATCGATTGATAGGCAAGAATTTTACCATCCACAGGGGCAATGCATGCATGAGGGCTTGGGTTAATGGGTCGCTTTGAAAGATCAATTTCGCGCTTAAAAAAATCGTTGAAGCTTGTAAAGTCTTCTATCTCGCATATCAATTCATCCGCATTAACGTTCATCTTTTGCATAAAAGGCACTATCTTTCCTCTACTGAGCCGCTGATTGTGAATCCATCCATATAGCTGGGAAACATATTTTTGCCTGAAAACAAACTCGTTACTTAAATTTCCCAATCTGTAGTTGTATAACCAATTCAGAAAACCATCTGCGTATACACGCTCTGTCCTTAGCATCCCTTCAGTACGATCAAAATATTTGATTGAAAATCTATCGTTCATAGATTTAACTCGAAAAGCGTATATTCCCGGTTTGGTTTTTGTGCATGTTCTCCCAAGAGTTTATGGGCTCTATTTCCTTTAGCCATCAATGTAAAAATAACCGTCTCGTATCCCTTCTTCAGAATTTGGCGAATCATGAAAGAAGATATTGCTCTACCCAGACCGGATTTTTTCTTTTCTTCTTCAGGAGTAATACCGAGCAAATAAAAATTTATTCGATTTACACGCTGTCGATTGTAAATAAATTTCATTGTAGATAACAGATTATCCCTTCCGTTCATCGATCGAATGGCATCTGAAAGTTCCAGAAGTGCCAATGCAAATCCTGCGATCACATTCTTTTCGTCGTAGATAAACGTAAAAAGCTCTGGATGAAATGCATAACGGGTTTTTTCAAACTGTCGCCTAAATTCTTTTAGAGAAATAGGCGTGAAACCTGTAAAATCCTTGAAAGACCTTATTAATACAGAGTGAAGATTATTCAAATCATCCATAAGTTGACTTATTTTTAGCTGTTTAAAGCGGTACCTCTTGTTCAGCAAATATTTGTAACGCTGTTCACCGAAAGCAGTCATTTTTTGCATAATTTTGCGACCGGTAACTTCTACAGAATCCCAAATATATTTTGCGATAAAACCATACTTCTCAAAAAAATCCGGATAATATGCCTTGTTATAAGGCTCACCATAAAAAGGTTTTTGATCAAAGCCTTTAGTCATTAATCGATAGCCGTGCCAAATATCAAAGTTCATCGGTCCCCAGATGCGACAGGTCTCTTTTTCTTCTTTTAGCCATGTTGTCGAGCTATCCAGGAGGTCTCGGGCTACACCAAAATCATTGATGCACTCAAAAAAACCGATTGTTCCAACCGAGGTCCCGTCTTTATCCTTTAGATCCTGGTTGAACGTTGCAGAAACCCGTCCGACAACTTTTTTTCCTGCTATGGCAAGAAAGTGTCGATGACAATTTCCCGGCTTTTGATAGAAGGTAAAATCAGGTGAAAATTGGGTGTACATTTCTTTTTTTATCGGCGGTATCCGGATTGCATCGCCATGATACAGATCATAACCGAATCTTACAAAAGCATCTACTTTTGCCGAATCAAACGTAAAATGTGTTATTGCCACTGGATTTCTCCTGTTTCTCCATTCATATGCAACATCGATCCTTCGGGAATACATCTCGTCGCATCTTTAACTCCCACGATCGTCGGAATTCCCAGTTCGCGTCCGATGATGGCAGTATGTGACAAAACACTGCCCCGTTCCACAATCAATCCTTTAGCCCGCATCATAAGAAAAACCCAACCCGGATCTGTCATTTCCGCAATCAGGATGTCACCGTTTATCTCGATACCGGGGTCGGGCTTTCTCACGATTCTTGCTCGTCCAGATACCCGTCCGGGAGAACAGGCAATACCGCCAAGTTTTGTCTCTTTCTTTTCCCCGGGCTTTGACTGGAAATCATAAGCATCCTGAAATATCTTTGTGTTTATTCCTCGGGTTATAATACGGATAGGGGGCGTCGGGGATTGACCTTGCCGCAAATATCTTTCTTTACGGATACGAACCGTATGCTTGAGATCAAGATCAATCGCCGATCCTCTAATAGCTGAGAAAATCTCATTCACGGCAAGAAAAAAGATGTCGTCCGACTGCTCCAAGATACCGGTCCGGTGGTAAGATCGACCTATGGAACGAAAAATTTTCTTCACCAGACCATAAGCCCGTGTGCGGGCAAATCGCATGTTTTCCCTGTGAACAATACCTTCCCGGATGATCTTGACGAGACATCGAAAAAGGAATCGCCTCAACCCGCTATTACCGGTCATCGATAGATTTTCTGTTTCGTTAACATGATCGTTCATGAAGCCGGTGCTTTTTATATTCAGATTTTTCTCGCATGAAAGTGCACGACGAATCACCTGGATCAGGATGGTCGGATCATCACGCATAGATTTTGTTTCGAGCTTGAGCTCATGAAGGATTCTGTCACCGTATTTTTGAATATGGTTTAAAAAAGTATCATAGACGTCTCTGTATTCGGAGTTTTCACGAAGAGATCGGAGAATCCTTTCGTCATCCAGGTTGAAAAACGCTTTGAGTCCGGGACGGTTTTGAATCATTTTGCAAATATTCAACACAGACTGAACCGGCTTTAGGCTCTCCATATCACCCGCTCGGGACAGAAGGTAATGGAGATGGTTTTTCGTTCGACCGGATAAATCTGTTTTGTTGAGAAGCCGGTTCATAAGTTCATAAGAGAAGATCAGAAAGATATCATTTTCTATGGTAATCGGCCAGATACGGAA
>Ga0316192_10003341_pt1 | contig 11712 bp, 8 predicted proteins | sample MerIslwburrow_MG_FD_204931 | JGI IMG/M metagenome (GOLD analysis project Ga0316192, IMG submission 204931) | Coastal sediment microbial communities from Maine, United States - Merrow Island worm burrow | ecosystem: Environmental > Aquatic > Marine > Coastal > Sediment | place: USA: Maine...
GTGAAACATGGGATACGGTGAACGATTAGTGTAATTTCTCACATCATCTTTATCCAGATCGGCGAACTGATAATCCGGGTGGAAGCTGGCTACCTGGATTACACCCTCAAGCTTCAATTCATGAATAATTGAATCAACCACATCGAGAAACTGATTGTATTCCAGAAAATCTGCAAGCATTAACGGCACGATAAGAATAGTTGTTTCAGTTTCCTGCTGTTTTGCTTCTTTCAGAAATAATATTTCATCAACCAGCGCATTCACCAACTTATCTTCGTCCGTTGCTGAACAACTCACATAACGAATTCTATCTTCGTTAAACGGTTTGGCCGCAAACGGACAAAAGTTGTGTGCAATCACAAAATGTTCCAGCCAGTTTTTTGTTGCGCTGACTGCTTTATCGTTTTGTTTTTCTATTTCTGTTGTTTTATTTTCGCTCAAAATAACACCATCACCAATTACCACTTTCCCTTCACTAATAACACGGCAACAAACCCCGCCCCGCCACTTGGGTTTTAACGCATCAAGTAATCCCTCAGCCGCTTCTTCCATGCGGTGACAGGGATCAGTTTCTTGCGTAATCAATAACTGAACATCACCTATGGTGATTGTCCTTCCTGACGTGTTTTCCAAATCAAGATCATCAACCAGCAAGTTTGCTCGCCGTGTCGTCCAGGGCAAATCAGTTTTCAGTTGCGCGTTGGACTCTTGCCAGGCCTTTTTCGATATAACAGTAACCTGGCGCTTTGACGGCTTGCCTCTAAAATCACTTTCAACACCTTTATCAATACTTATAAAAGCCGCATCAAGTGTTTGCATAGGTGCGCGCTTTTTATGCTTAACTGCGATGCCAATGAGTTTCGCCATAAGTATTAATAATCTTGAATCGGCGGTATTGCAATGATTTATAACAGCCTGTTAACGGTGCCAGAAGGTTGCGATTATGATAACAAATACGGTGTCTCTGGGGTCAGGTCTTTCATTGTTCATCAGGAAGTCTGTCTCCGTTAATCTTTGTGCACAATGAAAGACCTGACACCATTCACTTTAAGAGGCACTGAGCTAGAATATTTACAGGGTCATGTCTTCCATGGTTCAATCACGTTTATGCTCAAATAGAGACCTGATCCCCGATTTTTCATTAAACTTTTTTTAAAAAATAAGGTGTAGTTATGGCACAACCTGACAACCCCGAACTGGAATTCGAATTCTCGCTTAAACCTGATGATGATCCCGAGTTCAGCCATTGCCTGTTGCATTTCGTTGGCAAGGCTACTCAATGGGATGATGACGCTGCTGAAGATATTGTGGTGGGCACCATCATAGGGCACAGGCTGGACCTTGCTATCTCCAGGGCCATGAAGGTGGATTTTCAGCACTTTCTTGACGCGGTATCTTCGCAGCTTTCAGATCTGGGGCAACGAGTGTTCAATGGCGAGGGTACGTGCATGCTTGAAACCGTTGAACTCGATGGAACCGAGGCGAAGGAATGTGACTGCCTGGTCTATGTGGAAGAGATTATCGTTCATCCCGAACACAGAGGTGAACGCATAGGTACTTATTTGCTGCAAAGAATGAGTGAATCGATTGACATGGAGAATGGTCTGGTAGCGCTCAAGGCCTATCCGATATCAGGTGAACTCGAATCCACTGACTCACCCAAAACAGAAGAAGAAATCGCCCAGGTAAAACACTTTTACGAGCGACTGGGTTTCACACACTCCATAGACAACTTTATGGTGAAAGATGCGCGGCACTGCGCCGCGCAGAAAAAAAGGCGTGAAGTATAAGCAACGCAATGAAAATTGCAGGGTTAAAGGGGTCTGACCCCTAATCGGAAGATACGCCGACGTGCGAACAATCCTCAGAAATCATCCGCTTCCAGGATATAGCTATAGGTGCCTTTGCCTTTGCCACCATGCACATAGAGCTTGTCCGCGACCTTATGTATCCGTTTCAGTGAAGCATCGAATGCCTTGAGGAATTCCTGTTCGACGCTTTCGATCTCCGGACATAGCGACTTCAGCGCCGCCGCTTCCACAAAGAATGAAATCTCGATCGTGTTGTCGTAACCCCAGAAGCAGACGCGGCTTCTGTTCGCATCGAAACTGCGGCTATTATTCGGAAAGTTCAATCTCATCGTCTGTTACCTGAACGTTGCGTCGAAACTACGTTGTCATCCGGATCCATGCCCTTCAGAAATTTGAACAGGTCACTGTCCGTGGTAAGCATAAGGGTCGTGTTTTCGTCAATGGTCGATTTGTAGGACTGCATGGTGCGCGTAAACTCATAGAACTCTACCGCTTCGGGACTCCGGTTGTAGGCCTTCGCGTAGATTTCGGTGGCTTTCGCGTCCGCGACGCCGCGGATTTCCTCGACCTGCCGGTAGGCTTCGGACTGGATCTTGTTCAGGTCACGCACCCGGTTGCCGCGGATTCGGGCGGCCTCGCCGTTACCCTCCGACAGAAAACGTTCCGCGATCTGCCGGCGTTCGCTGATCATGCGATCGTAGATCTTCGGGCGCACACTTTCGTTGTAGTTGATGCGCTTGAAGCGAATATCGAGCAGTTCGATACCGAACACGCGCACCTTCTCGGCCGCCGCGGCGAAGATCTCCTGCTCGACCAATTTGCGTCCTTTCTGGATCGGCACCAGCGAACCCATATCCAGCTTGCGTTCCGCGTCGGTCAGGAACGTGTCGCGCAGCGGCACACGGTCCTTCGTTGTCCGGATGATTTCGATCAGCTCGTGCTTGGCGATCGCGTTACGGGTTTCGCTGCCCAGGATATCGTCCAGCCGGGATTGCGCGCTGCGCTCATCGCGTAGACGCAGAAAATACTGCAGCGGATCGGTGATGCGCCAGCGCGCGAACAAATCGACCGAGATGTAGAGCTTGTCCTTGGTCGGCATGTCCGACGGATTGCCGTCCCACTCCAGAACGCGCTTGTCGATCGGATTGACTTCCTGGATAAAGGGCATCTTGAATTTCAGGCCGGCAGTCGTCACGGGTTCACCGACGGGTTTGCCGAACTGGGTGATAATCATCTGCTCGACTTCGCTCACCGTATAGGCCGAACTCATCAAAACATACGCGCCGATGACCACGACCACGAGCACTGCTATTTGACTGATCTTCATGGCTTCGTCTCCTTCTGTGAATCGAGATTCAGCAGCGGCAGAATGCTGCGCGCCTGTTCATCGATAATGATCTTCGAGCGTAAACGCGGCATGACATCCTGCAGGGTCTCGATATAGATGCGGCGACGTGTGACTTCCGGGGCCTTGCGGTATTCCGCCAGTAAAGCGCTGAATCGGGCGACATCGCCTTCCGCTTCGTTGATTCGTTTGAGCCGGTAACCGTCGGCCTCGCGGATGCGCTGGTCCTTTTCGCCTTCGGCCAGCGGGATCACCTTGTTGTAATCGCGCCGGGCTTCGTTGATCAGTTTCTCTTTCTCCTGCTGCGCCTGGTTGACCTCGTTGAACGAAGCCTGCACTGGTGCGGGCGGATTGATGTTCTTTAACTGCACCTGGTCGATGCTGATCCCCATCTCGTACTTGGTTGACAGCGCCTGCATCTTGGCCAGGGCTTCCGTTTCGATTTCCTGTCGGCCGATGGTGATTACCTCGTCCACGGTGCGATCACCGACGACTTCCCGCATGACGGATTCGGAAACATAACGCAGGGTTTCACTCGGCTCCCGAACCTCGAAGAGGAATCTTACGGGGTCCGAGATTCGGTATTGCACCACCCATTCAACCAGTGCGGCATTCAGGTCACCGGTCACCATCTCCGTTTCCCGCTTACCGTCGCGGGGGCTCTGGTACGGATCGCTGGAGCCCGGGGTCGTGAAGCCGAATTCCTGCTTCAACTGCCGTTTGACGGGAACGATCGTTGCCGCATCGATGCCCAACGGCAGCTTGAAATGCAGTCCCGGCGGAACTTCCTTGAGATATTTACCGAAACGCTGCACCACAGCGACCGAGTCACTCGGCACCGTGTAATAGGCCGTCCATGCGCCAAGTACAACCACGGCGATGACGGCAAAGACGATTACTCCGCGCGGCCCGCCGCTTGGCATGAGCTGACTGAACCAGTCCCGCACCTGCCGCAGCAGCTCATCGAGATCGGGTGGCCGCTGATTGGCCCCGCCACCCCAGGAACTCTGGCTACCGTTACCGTTTGTCATTGGAATGTCCTCTGCTGTACACGATCGGGGTCAACCTCAGTGTGTTTGTATTGCCTTCATTGGCATCCGTATTCATATCAAACCTCATAATTCAAAATCGGACTGGCGTTGTGCCAGTGGTGCGTTCTTCAAACGTACTAAATCGGTCAGGTGTAAGCTTCGGGCCAGGTGACGGCAGGTCGGATTTCAGGTGTCATAAAACCCGGTCTCTGTCAGATCAGATGGCGGCCACTCGATAGAGTCGGTGTCAGCGAGTAAGGAGTTATGACGAACAAGTAGGAATATGCTGGATATTGTTCGGCAAGGGGCTTGCGAATTTGCAGATGAATCGATGTGACGAGTCTCCTCTCATTGCATCAAGAAAGCAAATCAGCCGGATGAATCATGGTGAATCATGGACACCCATAGAATAAATTGACACAAACATAGCAAGTTAGTGGCCTTGTATGAACTTAACCGCTAAGGACAGCGCCATGCCAAAACCGCGGAAGACATTGGTATCACTCGATGCAACCCCCTATTATCATTGTGTATCACGCTGCGTTCGTCGCGCATTTCTTTGTGGTGATGACACTTTCACTGGCAACAGTTACGAACACCGAAGGCAATGGGTTGAAGACTGCCTACTGTCACAGGCTAGCATCTTTGCCATCGATATCGCCGCTTATGCCGTCATGCGTAAAGGGTGCCGGGGTGAATTAATTATGGGACTGGTCAAAAATAAATCACTCCGACCCCTTTAGCTCACCCCTTTAGCTTATTGGAACTGGTGCAGTGATTGTGGGCTCGCCAGTACGCTCCGCCGGGAATGCCTCGACTTTCTGATCTCACTAACGGAAAACCACTTGCGTATAGTTTTGAAGAACTGGGTACCGCATTACAATCAAGGCCGACCTCACTCCAGCATTGGGCCAGGAATCGTCGATCCGCCAGTCGATTTCCCTGTTACACTACAAGCACATCGGCACCGCAATCCATGCCACCTTAAAGTTGCGGGTCATCCTGTCTTGGGTGGATTACATCACGAATATAAGCTGGTACCAAAGGCTGCATGAATATTTGCGGACCACAGCGGCAAATATATAACTTAAATTTTGATAAAGGCGATGGAATTGCCATACCAACAAGTCGGTACACAGCAGGTTACTTTATGTCCGAAAATGGTTTAACACTGATAATTCAAGGAACACCGATCTCACCGGGTCTGGCGCAAGGCCTTATCCATGTGCAACACAGCCTGCTTGGTCCTATAGACGCCCCGGTGGATATACAACAGAACAACGTCGAAGAAGAGTTTTCGCGTCTTGATGCGGCTACTTCGAGAATCTCGGTGGATCTCGTCGCCTTGGCTACACGTGTGGAAAAGGAAATCGATTCCAGACTGGCTGAAGTTTTCGGGGCTCATCAACTCATGCTGAATGATTCCTCCTTGAGGGAGGAATTGAGAAAAGAAATCGTGGACAACCTGGTCAACGCGAGCAGCGCCGTGAAGACGGTATTTCTGCGTTGGGAAAAACGCTTCTTGTTGATGGAATCGCAGATAGCCAGGGACAAAGGTGATGACATGCGGGATATCTCGATACGCCTGCGTAGCGCCCTTGCGGGGATTACGGTACACCCATTGGACGAGATTCCGGATGGCTGTGTGCTCGCGATCTTGCGTTTACTGCCATCGGACACTGTTTTTCTCTCTGGTCGACCCACTGCGGCTGTGCTTCTTGAATATGGGAGTACGGCTTCTCATGCGGCGCTGTTTGTGCGCGAAATGGGCCTGCCATGTGTTTCAAGGTTCGCTGATATCCTGACTGTAATGCCACAGGGTGCGTTTGCACTGGTAGATGCGGATGCCGGCATTGTTACGATTCGTCCCCGGGACAAACAGAAAGTCATTTTCCAGAAAAAGACCGCTGACAAAGAGCATGAGTATAGCCTGGCACGATCGCGCGCACTGGGTCCTGCAGTCACAAAAGATGGTGTCACCATCTCCGTACTTGCCAATGTGGGTTGCAGCACTGATACAGAAAAAGCGATGTTGAACGGTGCTGAGGGCGTCGGTTTGTACCGGTTGGAGCAAGCCTACCTGGGCCGTGTGGTACCGCCCGATAGCGATGAGCTCCTCGATGAGATGCGGCAGACACTGGACGCGGTCAAGGGCTGTACTGTCGATGTTCGGCTTCTGGATATTGGTTCCGATAAACCCTTACCCTTTATAGGATTCATGGCGGAAACGAATCCCTCCCTGGGCCGTCGAGGCATCCGTTTTCTGCGCGAGTACCCCGAGCTTTTAAAGACACAGCTGCGGGCCGTGCTGGAACTTGCCAGCGAATTCGACGTGCGTGTGTTGGTGCCTATGGTGACGCTGCCGGATGATGTTTCGGTGGTGAAAGAATGCCTCGCACAACTCTGTTTAGAACTGAAGATTTCTCCTCCACCCAGGCTGGGAGCGATGATTGAGACGCCAGCCGCCGCGCTTGCAGCACAAGCGATTGTTAAGCATGTTGACTTTCTGAGCTTCGGTACCAACGACCTGACTCAATATACCTTTGCAGCGGACCGGGAGAATGCAGCGGTGGAACACTATTACAAGGATGCTTCGGATGTCATATTCAGATTATTGAGGCTGACGCACGATGATGTACCAGATGTTCCCCTTTCCTTGTGCGGCGAGCTTGCAGGTCGGCCAGAGCATATTCCCAGGCTCCTCCAGTGCGGGATAAGAACATTCAGCATCGCTGCACCATTGATTCCGATAATCAAAGAGACTATTCGCAATTCCTGGTGCTCAGCACCGTTGAAACGCAACCAATGAAACAAGGGTGGTGATAACGGGGTTTTCTCCATTCAGCATGCTTTCGACTTCGCTTGTCAGGTTTCAAAAAGGAGAACTAGAAATATTTTGGCATGACGGGATTTTGCGTGTGCTGTCCAACATACTTCACCGCTCGGGATAAACTGTCTCATTAACCTGATTAATTTGCTTTCCAGCTGCAATGAGAAGAGACTGGATCTAGCACCTCGTCTGTCTGTACGAAGGTCTCCCTGCCACACATCATTGACCGAACGGTCATTATTGTTCGTCATACTCCTTTTTCGCTAACTCCGATCTGCCAAACGCTGTTGTGTAATAACTTGCCGTTAGAACAATTACAACAGGTCGGACCTGCCTAACTCACAGAGACTAATGAAGAAAGTGCAAAATAACTGATGCTAGAGCAGCTTGGAACATTGTTTTTCACCCTGAAATGTAACGTCTAAGTAAAGAGGGGTTATTTAGGGTTTATTAGACACATGTTTTCTATATCAAAAACGATGTTTTAAGAACGAATTACACCTGTTTTTCATAAGTAGAATCATATTTTACAATGGCTTGTGCTGGTCCGACCCGGTTCAACCTGGTAATGATATCAATCATTTGCGCAGGTCCGACCCGGACACTTTAATCCTACACCTTTGGCTAAAGACTCGATCAGTTTGGTTAAGCAGTCAATTGGCCGGCGATATATTCAGTATATTAATGAAGTAATTTCGTGTGTGTCTATTAATAATGTTATGGTGGTTATATGTATAGCTTTATGATGCCAAAACATACTGATACATGCATAGCTATGTAATAAATTTATTAAATATTAAATAAGCTGAATAGAGGTGCATGGAAATGGCAGGGAATTTAGCAAAATTATCACCACCTAGAATCAATAATATTTACCAGCGAAAAAGGCTTTATAAGCGACTCGACTCCGCTTGCAAACACTCTGTTATTTGGATTACGTCACCAGCAGGTGCAGGCAAAACGACACTCATTTGCAGTTACTTGCAGAAAAAAAAGCTTGAACCACTTTGGTATCAAATTGATGAAGGCGATGCGGATATCGCTTCGTTTTTTTCTTATTTAGGTCGAGCTGCAAGCCGGCTTATGTTAGAACCAAAGAATCTTCCATTTTTTACCCCAGAATATCTGGCAGGTATCACTACTTTCTCTCGCAATTATTTCAGGCAGCTTTTTAGTGAGATTAAGTTACCTGGTGTAATTGTATTTGATAATTACCAGGATGTGTCTTTAGAAAGCAAGTTACATCAGGTGTTACAGGTTGGGTTTGAAGAGATACCCGACGACATAAATATCATTATTATAAGCAGAGAGAGCCCTCCACCTGAATATTCTCGACTGCAGGCCAGTGCTGACATTAGCCATATTAAATGGGACGAGATGCAGCTGGAAACCGAGGAAACAGAAGCCATTTGTAAACTAAGACTTGGTACTAAAGTTATCGAAAGTCCAGATTTTTATCACTTACATAAACAGTCTCAAGGATGGTTGGCAGGGCTAATATTAATGTTGGAAAATGCCGGCACACCTGGTAATAAATCTGTGATTAATGATTATGAAAGCCAGCAAAAAATATTTGATTATTTTGCAGGTGAAATTATGTTCATGGCAAAGCCGGATATCCAGAAACTTCTACTGACAACGGCATTATTACCCAAGATATCTGCGAATGATGCCATTGCACTGAGCAATCTGCCTGATGCAGACGCCATATTGAAAGATATGACTCAACGAAATTACTTTACGGTTCGTCATTCAGGCAGTGTACCCACCTATGAATATCACCCTTTATTCAGAAAATTTCTTATTGAACAGGGACCAACATTCTTTACAGCCAGCGAGTTACTCAATTTAAGGCAGCAAGCAGCAAGCTTATTGGAGACAGGTGGTTATATCAATGATGCCATTAGCTTATTGCTGGCATCGGAACAATGGCAAGAAAGTATTCGGTTTATTTTGAAGCACGCAAAAGAAATTGTGCTTGAAGGTCGCGGCAAGACGTTATTGGCCTGGATAGAAAAACTTCCGGATGAGCTCATCTATACCATTCCCTGGATAACCTATTGGAAAGGGATGTGCCATATTTCCTTCAACCCTGGAATGTCACGTGACTACCTGGAAAGGGCATTTTATATTTTTAAAAATGAAGAAGATATTAAAGGACAGTTGGTTTCGTTTTGCTCAATAGTCGATACCTATATTTATGAAAGAACAGAAATGCAGTCACTTGATAAGTGGCTTGATGAAGTCAAAAACCTTATCGCGACTATACATGACTTCAAATCCAGTGAGCTTGAAATGCGGGTTACCTGTGCCATGTTTATGGCACTGATTTACCGACAACCTGATCATCCCGATGTCTCAATCTGGGAAAAACGGGCCAGTGAAATTGTATTAAGTAATGCTGACAGCGGTTTACGAATTTCAATAGGCAACCACCTGGTTTTGTATTACATGTGGTGGGTGCAAGATAAAGCGAAAGTTGAGATTATCGTTCATGCCTTGCAGCCAATAATCGACAGTGGAAAAGCACCGCCCCTGGCTCGGATTACCTGGCAAATGATAGAAGCAGGTTATCACTGGATGATAACGGGGAGTGGACAATCTGTTCAGTCTGCCCAGAAAGGATTAGATATCGCTGAAGAAACAGGCGTGCATATATTGGACGTGTATATTCTTACACACGCAGTCTTTTCCAGTTTGTGTCAGCGCGATATTGAGGCGGTGGAATACTATCTTAATAAAATGACACCGCTTATTGAATTACATCGCTACATGGATACGTCCTGGTATTATTATCTCTATGCACGGGGAGAAATCGCTAAACAGGACTATGAGTCGGCTTATCGGTATGCAGAACTGGCCGTGGAGCATAGCCTGAAATCAGGCCGGCCTTATATAGTCGCTCATGCCTATGTCGTATATGCCACGGTGCTTTATCAAAAAGGCTTTAAAGACAAGGCTATGGGCTATATTGAGAAAGCGCTCGAGTTAGCTAAGGCAATGAACTTTCCGGTTATTATCCATTTAGCTGAATTTGCCAGGATGGAGATTGAAATTAGCGAGCACGGCGATAATGCGGATCCTGAACAGCTCAAAAAATGCCTGGAACTCGGAAAAAAAGCTGGAGTATTAAGTGTTTTCTGGTTTTCTACAACCAGTCTGACGAGCTTTTTTTCGCTGGCTTTAAAATATAATCTTGATAGAGATTATGTACAGGAATGCATTCAGAAAGCGGGTTTATTGCCACCGGATAATAACTCTGCCCCGACTGACTGGCCGTACCAGATTAAGATTTATACATTAGGTTCATTTAGGATTCTTATCGATGGTGAACTGCTTAGTTTTACGGGTAAAGCACAAAAGAAAGTGCTGGATTTGTTAAAGGCATTAATCGCTTATGGAGGACGTGAAGTTAATGTCGAAACACTGTGTGACGCCTTATGGTCGGATGTCGATGGCGATACTGCCTACCAGTCTTTTACCATGACCTTGCAACGGTTACGTAAGTTAATTCACCACAAAGAAGCACTCGTATTAAGTGAAGGAAAGCTGTCACTTAACTCAAATTACGCATGGGTGGATATTTGGCCTTTTGAAAATGGATTAGTCGATAGCGATGAGCTAGTGCAGGAACGTGCCTTAAGGTTATATCAAGGTGCATTTTTAGAAAATGAGCCTGAAGCAGTTTGGTCGTTGCCTTTAAGAGACCGACTAAGGCGTAGGTTTTTACGAAAAGTTTTAACACTTGGCCAGTCCCACGAAAAACAAAAAGAATATCAATCCGCCTCAAAGTTCTATGAATGGGGACTTGAAGTGGATCCATTTTCTGAGGATTATTACCAGTTGCTTATGCAGTGTTACATGAAGCAAGGGCAAGAGGCCAAAGCAATGTCACTCTATCGAAATTGCCATTCACTATTTCAGCAACAACTAGGTGTCGAACCTGGTAAAGAACTGAAGAAATTGTATTCCTCGCTTAGTGAAATCTGAAACTATTCATTTCAAAATAGTTATATCTTAATCACAACTCTATAACCCCTGGTTTTGTATTGCTTTTCAGATTTATTTGAAATGTTAGCTATTTGTTAGCCGGCATATTCTATTGTGGTGACAAGTTAAATGTCATTGAAAGGAGTAAATAGATGCCTCACTTAACCAAACTTATGCCGGACGTTGTTCTTATTGCATTAAGCCTCACATATAGCGCCTGTGGTGGCGTTGGTGGTACCGCCACCACCAAGCCGTCGGGTACCGTAAGTAGCCCGGTGCTGAGTTTAGATATCAAAACCTTCCGTTTTAACTGGTGCGATATCAGTGAGACGACTATTTATCGTCTGCTTGAGAACCCCAACGGTAGTTCCGTTTCAGCCAGGTGGGTGGCAATATTTCACAGCGCACGCAAACACTTGATCATGTTGTGCCGCTCCCCACTCTTATCAATGCCAGTTACATCCACCAAAAAGTATTGGGAGTATAAATCCCCTTTACAAAATGCATTCATTAGTAACCGGTCAGGTGTTTTCTGACCACGACTAGTACAGCTGTATCTGAACAGGGCAGAAACAAAAACATAGATAAGGAGATATACAAATGAACACTCAAGTACACACGAATAACCAGCGTAATCCCGTCTCAGCCCCACTAGAAAACTTACTGCTGACAAGCATGCTGATACTTACCCCAACATCAGCTTTC
>Ga0316192_10003342_pt1 | contig 11709 bp, 10 predicted proteins | sample MerIslwburrow_MG_FD_204931 | JGI IMG/M metagenome (GOLD analysis project Ga0316192, IMG submission 204931) | Coastal sediment microbial communities from Maine, United States - Merrow Island worm burrow | ecosystem: Environmental > Aquatic > Marine > Coastal > Sediment | place: USA: Maine...
TTGTCTCATCAGTATAGCCACGTTCTCTAAAATAACTCAAACCTATGGCTTTGCCTTTATTTGAATTTAATAAAATATCATGAAAATAATTGCGTGCAAATTCTGAAACCAAATACATACTCTCACGTTGGCTGGTTTGTTCCTTTTGCTCATCAGACTGCTCGGTCTCTTCAATTTCAATATTGTATTTTTTGGCCAAATATCGGATTGCTTCAGGATAGGAATAATGCTCATGTTCCATTAAAAATGAAATAGCATTACCGCCTTTACCTGAGCTAAAGTCTTTCCATATCTGTTTTACTGGAGACACCATGAAAGATGGTGTTTTTTCATCAGCAAAAGGGCTCAAACCCTTGAAGTTACTCCCTGCTTTTTTAAGTTGTACAAAATCACCAATCACCTCTTCAACACGTGCAGTTTCAAAAACTTTGTCTATAGTGTTTTTGGTGATCATAAGATTATATTTATGATACCGCTTTAAGCTTGCTTAATGTAGATTTAGTAAGTTTGCCCTCAGCATATTTTTTAGTTACGTTCAATACTTTCTCATCAGTACCTGGCATCTCAAACATCGCATCCGTTAATATAGCTTCACATAATGATCGTAAACCTCTAGCACCCAATTTATATTCAACAGCTTTATTTACGATATATCCTAAGGCCTTTTCATCTATAGAAAAATCTATTTCATCCATATCAAACAGTTTCTCGTATTGCTTGATAATCGCATTTTTTGGTTCTGTCAGAATAGCTCTTAAGGTATCAGCATCTAAAGGGTTTAAATAGGTCAAAACAGGTAGGCGACCAATAATTTCGGGTATTAAACCAAAATCTTTTAAATCTTTTGGAACAATATATTGCAATAAATTATTCTCATCAACTTTATCATCATTTTTTGAAGCGCTATAACCTACAGCCTGCATATTTAAACGTTTACTTATCACTCTGTCAATTCCAGAAAAAGCACCACCTGCAACGAACAAAATATTTCTGGTATCTACCTCAACAAATTTTTGATCAGGATGTTTTCTACCGCCTTTGGGAGGAACATTAACTACTGTTCCCTCTAATAATTTTAACAAAGCTTGTTGTACGCCTTCTCCGGAAACATCACGAGTAATAGAAGGGTTATCACTTTTACGTGCTATTTTATCAATTTCATCAATAAAAACAATCCCTCTTTCGGCCTTTTGAACATTATAATCTGCTGCTTGCAATAAACGTGTCAAAATGGTTTCAACATCTTCACCTACATAACCAGCTTCTGTCAATACAGTCGCATCAACAATTGCAAAAGGAACATTTAACATCCTCGCTATCGTTCTGGCAAGCAATGTTTTCCCCGTTCCTGTTTCACCCACCAACATGATATTGCTCTTTTCAATTTCAATATCCTCTTTATCTTTAGCTGGTTTTTGCAACAAACGCTTGTAATGATTATAAACGGCCACCGCTAACACTCTTTTAGCCTGATGTTGACCAATAATATATTGGTCTAGGAAATCCTTTATTTCTACTGGTTTTTTTAATACTAATTCACCCGAAAGACCACTAGCTGATGTTTCGGTAATTTCGTCCAGTACAATCCCATGAGCCTGCTCGATACATCTGTCACAAATATGTGCATCTAAACCAGCTATCAATAAATTGGTCTCTGACTTTTTACGTGCACAAAACGAACATTCTAATTCTTCTTTCTTTGCCATTTTCTAATTAGTAAAGGTTGATAACTAAAACACTAATTAAGCTGTTTTATTACTTTTCTCTGGTTAAAATTTCGTCTATCATACCATATGCCTTGGCTTCTTCTGCTTTCATCCAGTAATCTCTATCAGAATCATTATGAACTTTTTTCATAGTTTGACCTGAATGTTTTGCGATAATTTGATACAACTCATCCTTTAATTTCAAAATTTCTCGAGCTGTAATTTCAATATCAGAAGCCTGACCCTGTGCTCCACCTAATGGTTGATGAATCATAATTCGTGAGTGCGGTAATGCTGAACGTTTTCCTTTCGTTCCAGCACACATTAAAACAGCACCCATGGATGCCGCCATACCTGTACAAATAGTGGCAACATCTGGTTTGATAAACTGCATGGTATCATAAATACCCAATCCTGCGTATACTCCACCTCCTGGAGAATTTATATATATTGAAATATCTTTAGAAGCATCTGTACTTTCTAAAAATAATAATTGCGCTTGAATAACATTAGCCACATAATCGTCAATGGCTGTACCCAAAAAGATAATGCGATCCATCATTAATCTTGAGAATACATCGAAGATTGCAATATTCATTTGACGTTCTTCTATAATATTGGGAGTTAATCCCATTGGATTCATACTACTTACAATTTTATCATAGTAGAGGCTATTTATACCTTGATCTTTTATAGCGAATTTTTTAAATTCATCTCCGTAGTTCATACTTGTTACTTTTTAGATATATTAAGACGGTAAATATACTAACAAATTACCAATTATTGCCTTGTGAGCTTTGAATAAGGGTTTGTTCAGATTTTAATAATAATATGAGAATATAAACAAAAACCCCGAGATTATAACCTCGGGGTTTTTTATAGTTTGAATTCTGAATCACGTTCAAAATGACAATTACTTATAAACCTCTTTTACAAAATCATCAAACGAAACCTCTTTCGTTTTTAATTTTACATTTTCTTTAAAGAAGGTCAATAATTTTTGACTCATTAATTGTTCTGATAGTCGTTTTGCTTCTTCCTGATTACCTAATATTCTACTTGCAATATCTTCCAATTCTTTTTCTTCCGGGTTTGGGTTACCATATTGCGCCATTTGGCTTTTTATAAAACCTTTCGCAAATTCTTTTAACTCATCAAACGTAACTTGTAAATTATTGTCTTTACTTATTTTTCCTTCAATTAACTGGTAACGTAATCCTTTTTCAGAACGGTTATATTCTTCAACCGCTGCTTCTTCAGTCAATGGATTTTCTCCGGCCACTGCCAACCATTTTTGTAAAAATTCAGCAGGAAGATCGAATTTTGTGTTTTCTATCAAACTTTCAGTAACGGCATTTAATAATTGCTGATCTGATTGTTGTTCAAATTGTTTTTCTGCGTCTTCTTTTAAACGTGCTCTAAATTCCTTTTCTGATTTTATAACGTCTTTACCAAACAGTTTATCAAATAATTCTTGATTTAATTCAGTAGGCTCTGTATAGGATACCTCTTCAATTGTAAACTGAACCTCAACATTCAGTCCATGCACATCATCATGTGATACACCCAAATGATTTTGTAATAAATGATCATCAGTAAATAACCCTTTTGTTTTAAGGGAAATGACATCACCAACTTTTCCACCTACAAACTTTTTAAGATTTTGTTTGCCTTTTATGCTCTTTAATTTAAAAGTTGATTTTTTTTCGATCTCCTTTTCTTCATTTACAAAAGTTCCGGTAACATTTGAGTTTTCAGCAATTTCAACTTGTGAAATAATTTTACCGTAGCTCTCTTGAATATTAGATGCTTGATCATCCAACATTTTTTTGTCAGCCACTATTTTGTATTGAGTAATCGCTTTTTTAGGTTGTAAGTTCACTTCAAACTCAGGCGCTAAGCCAAGTTCAAATTCAAACGAAAATGCATCAGCTTCCCAAGAAAAATCCTCTTGTACCTTTGGCAAAGGGTTTCCTAAGACATCTAATTTTTCCTCAACTAAAAATTTACTTAATGATTCTTGTAATAATTTATTTACCTCATCAATCATTACTGGTTTAGCATATTGCTTCTTTACTAAGCTCATCGGCACATGTCCTTTTCTAAAACCCGGAATATTAGCTTTTTTACGATAATCTTTTAAAATTTCGTCTACTTTATTTTGATAATCATCCTGAGTAATGTCAATTTTTACAATAGCATTTAGGTCGTCAATATTTTCTTTGGTAATGTTCATTTTCTACTTTATTACTGTGTTTTTCTTTACTTAAAAATTGAGCGCAAAATTAGTAAATTTCTGTTACAAAACAACTTATGAATGCTTTTGTTTTTTCTCCTTTAATAAGGAAAATAATATTGACTGGAAAAATGATAGTAATAAACTAAATAATAGCGCATACCAAAATCCGTCAACCTGAAATCCATCTACTAATTTACCTGCTAATAAAATTATCAATGCATTTATCACAAACAAAAATAATCCTAAGGTTACTATTGTTAAAGGCAAGGTAAAAAATATAAACAATGGTTTTACAAAAACACGCAATAATCCTAATACAATCGCAACAATTATTGCAGTTATATAACCATCTACGTGAATTCCTGGTAACAATTGAGCTAATACTACAACTGCAATAGCTGTTAATAGCATTTTTAAAATAATTTTCATCTTTAAAATATTTATTCGATAATTTGAGGGTATTACAATGTTGCTTGGCTCCTTGTAAAACCAGAAGCTATAATTATGCCAAGATATTAATTATTTAAAAAGCTGACAACAAAGTCATAAAAGTCATCAGGATTCTCAGCATGTAACCAATGACCTGCATTTTTGACAGTTTTAATCGACGAATTAGGAAAATGAGCTTCTATCAATACCTCATCATCTTTGCAAATATAGCCGGAATTTTCACCTTTTAAAAATAATGCTCTACCATCAAAAATTGTCAATGAGGGCAGCGCCATTCCAATTTCGTCTATGTTTTCAATTAAACTTGCTAAATTAAATCGAAAACTTAACTGATCTTTTGACTTCCAATATACACTTCTAACTAAAAATTGTCTGACACTAAATTCCGGAATATATTCACGTAAAGTTTCTTCCACTTCATTTCTTGAATTTATTTTAGAAAAGTCTACCCCATTCAATCCTTCTAATATTAAATCATGATGTCTTGGATAAAATCTCGGCGCTATATCTGCAATTATTAAAGCATTAACTTTGTAGGGGAACGTAACAGCAAATAGCATCGCTACTTTACCACCCATAGAATGGCCTAACAAATTTACTTTCTCTATTTTATAATGATCCATATAGAATAACAAATCATCAACCATAACTTCATAGTTAAATTCATCAGAATGAAAACTACGTCCATGATTACGCTGATCTATCAAATGAACTTCATAATTATCGGCAAAATGATTCCCCAAAGTTTTCCAATTGTCGCTCATACCAAAAAAACCATGAAGAATAAATAATGGTTCGCCTGATCCAACTATTTTTGAATGAAGGAGATTCATTTATTCAATCTATATAAATACATTGGAATTATGTTTTGCAATCCCAGATATAAAGATTCAGCAATCAAAGCATGACCTATAGAAACCTCTAACAAATTTGGAATGTTTTCAGCAAAAAACTGAATATTATTTAAATTTAGATCGTGGCCGGCATTAATTCCTAACCCAAGGTCTGTCGCTAATTTAGCACATTCAGTATATGGTTTGATGGCATTTTTATTACCCAGTTCATACTGATTAGCAAATTCCTCAGTATACAATTCTATCCTGTCAGTTCCAGTTTTTGCAGCAGCTTCTATCAGTAAAAGATCGGGGTCCATAAAAACAGATGTTCTAATACTATTTCTTTTAAACTCAGTAATAACATCAGTTAAAAAATCTTGTTGGTTTATAGTGTCCCAGCCAGCATTTGAAGTAATTGCATCAACAGCATCTGGCACTAATGTGACTTGTGTAGGTTTTATATCTAGAACTAAATCAATAAACTTTTTAATAGGATTCCCTTCAATATTAAACTCAGTTAATACTATTTTTTTTAAATCATATGCGTCTTGATACCGAATATGTCTTTCATCTGGTCTAGGGTGTATAGTAATTCCTTGCGCCCCAAACTCCTGAATATCAATTGCTGATTGAACTAAATTTGGCGTATTTCCTCCTCTGGAATTACGAAGTGTAGCAATTTTATTAATATTTACGCTTAATTTCGTCATCAATTTGTATTATTTAAAATGATAAAAAATAAAAAATTACGAAGGCAAAATTAGTGTATTTGTATTTTAATTTTACTTATTTTGCAACATATTATGCAGACTAACGATTACATTATTAAAGATATAAAAGCTTTATCTACTTCTGACAAAGTTAGTAAAGCCAAAAAGTTATTTAAGGAACTAACATATACACACCTACCAATAGTAGATGAAGGTTTTCTTTTGGGTTTAATTGCAGAAGCAGACATCCAAACTATCGAGGATGAAGATAAACTTATCAAAGAGTTTAGTTTCGTATTTCATTTATTTTTTGCTGACAAAAAAACTAATTGGTTCGAGCTATTAAAAGTATTCGCTTTAAATGATACCAACATAATTCCAGTTCTAGATAAAAATCAAAAATATTTAGGCTATTACGAGTTAACTGATATTTTACACCTTTTTAATAGCACTCCTTTTTTAAACGAGACTGGTGCTATTTTAGTGGTTTCTAAAGGCATTAGTGATTATTCGTTCAGTGAAATTTCTCAAATCATCGAATCGAACAATGCGACACTTCTAGGGGCGTTTATTTCTAAAATTCATGACGATATTGTTGAAGTAACGGTTAAATTAAGTGATCATGACTTAAATAATACGATACAAACATTCAGAAGATATGACTATTCTATTCTTACTGGTTTTCATATGGATGAATATTTAAATACTTTGAAAGAGCGTTCAGAATATCTTCAAAAATACTTAAACATATGAAACAAGTATGCTAAATTTAATCGCCCAACAAAATGATTCATAGTAAGTTACATGTGAACATTGAAAAATAATAAATAAAAACACATGAAAGTAGGTATTTACGGACAATATTACAAAGGGGAAGCCATAAGCTACATTGAATTTTTGTTAAAGACCCTCGCTCAAAAAGACATTGACGTTGTTATTGAAGAAAATTTTTACGACTTAATAAAATTAAATAAGTTTCCTGAAAAGGAATACCAAACTTTCAGTGATTATAGTGATTTAGATAACTCTTTTGAAGTAATGCTTACCGTTGGTGGAGATGGTACTTTTTTAAGAGCAGTAACTTTTGTAAGAGATCTGAACATTCCTATTTTAGGGATTAATATAGGGCGATTAGGTTTTTTGGCTACTGTTCAAAAAGAAAATATTTCCGAAGCCATTGATTTATTACTCACTAAACAATATAAGATCGAAGAAAGGAGTTTATTAACGGTTTCGATCAGTCAAAAAAATTCTGATTTATCAGACATCAATTTTGCTTTAAATGAAATTTCTGTAAGTAGAAGGAATTCAACTTCAATGATAACTGTAAAGACTTATTTAGACGAAGAATATTTGACATCTTATTGGGCCGACGGCCTAATTGTTTCAACCCCAACCGGATCTACCGGTTATTCATTGAGTTGTGGAGGTCCAGTAATTACACCTAATACCAATAGTTTAGTTTTAACCCCAATAGCCCCACATAACCTAAATGCTCGACCACTTGTTATACGAGACGATACTAATATTAAATTAAAAATTATTGCCAGAGAAAAACAGGCTTTACTTTCGTTAGATTCAAGAATAACTACAATTGATAGTGAAACTGAGGTTTTTATTAAAAAAGCCTCTTTTAAACTCAAAACAATTCAGTTAAGCCATCAAACCTTTTTAAAAACCCTTAGAGAGAAGTTACTTTGGGGAGAAGACAAAAGAAATTAGATTTAAAACTTACTAATAAGTTAAGCTTCTTTGCAACAATATTTTACACTAAAAACTGTTTATCAAAAAAGAGGAATTTATTCCTTAAAAACCATATAGTTTTAATTATATTTGCAAACCATTTTTAAAAATGAAAAAACAAATTTTTATATACATATTTATATTAACGACATCTGTTGTTTCTGCTCAGTTATATGAGGTTGGTGCTTTTTTAGGAGGAAGTAATTATATAGGTGATATTGGTTCAACTCAATATATCAATCCTAATGCCATTGCTATTGGTGGAATTGCTAAGTTTAATTTTACACCCAGAATAACCTTTAGAGGTACAATGACCTATACAAAACTACAAGGTGATGATAGTAAATCAGGTAATGATTTTAGAATTAATAGAGGAAGAGAATTTAAAAATAATATAATCGATGCGGCCCTAGGGGTTGAATTTAGCTTCTTTAAATATAGTTTATCAAAAATCGGGTTTTCTCAGACTCCTTACATTATTGCACAGATAGGAGCAGTTAACTATAGTCAGTTTTCCGATGATGCAGTCGCTGAAAGAGTGACTTCACTAGTGATCCCGTTTGGATTAGGTTATAAAATGAGACTTGCGGATAATCTGGGTATAGCTTTTGAAACCTCTTTTAGATATACACTTAAAGACAATATTGACGGTAATAATCACAATTTAGAAGCTCCTTATAATTTTGGCAACCCAAACAACGATGATTGGTATGTGTTTACGGGTATTACCATTGTTTATGCTTTTGGTAGACCGGGTTGTTATACTGGTGAATTTTAATTAATGGATATACAATCTCAAATAAATGCACATAAACTTCCGAATCATGTTGCCATAATAATGGACGGTAACGGTCGGTGGGCAAAACAAAAAGGATTGGCAAGAGTATTTGGACACCGCAGTGGTGTAAAAGCTGTTAGAAAAACAGTGGAAGCGGCATCAGAAATTGGTTTGAAGGTGCTAACTTTGTATGCGTTTTCAACAGAAAATTGGAACAGACCTAAAAAAGAGATTGATGCTTTAATGAATATTCTAATAAGTTCCTTAAAAAAAGAACTTAGCACATTCCAGAAAAACGATATAAAACTTCAAACTATCGGTCAAACTAAAAACTTGCCGTTAAAAGCCCAAAAAAAACTTCAAGAGGTTATAGATAAAACAGAAAACAATGCTTCGATGATTCTTAATTTGGCTTTAAGTTATGGTTCTCGAGAAGAAATTGTTAATGCAATTAAAAATATTTCTAAAAAAATTGTTAATAAGGAGCTTTCAGTAGAAGAAATTGATGAAAAAATAATAAATAATCATTTATATACATTTACTTTGCCCGACGTTGATTTTTTGATACGTACTAGTGGTGAAAAACGCCTTAGTAATTTTTTATTATGGCAAATAGCATATGCTGAATTATTTTTTACGGATGTGTTATGGCCAGATTTTAGAAAAGAAGATTTTTTTGAAGCAATACTCAATTTCCAGCAACGGGAGAGGCGCTTTGGAAAAATTAGTGAACAAATTGAAACTGATAATGGATAAACGAAAAGTCAACCTTTTACTCTTATTATTAACCTTTACACCGTTATTAAGTAAAGCTCAAGAAATAATCCCCGAAACAAAAACAACTAACGATAGTATAACCGTTAATCAATCAATTGATACAATTCCAAAGAAAGAAATTTCTTTGAGTGACATTAACTTTAGAAAAGTTAATTCTTACACTCTTGGTGGAATCTCTGTTAAAGGAAACCAACAATTTTCAGATCAATCTATAACGGTTTTTTCTGAATTGGTTGTGGGACAACCAATTAAAATACCTGGAGATAAGCTTACTGCTGCCATAAAGAAATTATGGAATTCAAAACTTTTCAGTAATGTAGATGTTTACGTTGTTAAAATTGATGATAATACTATTTATCTTGAATTTGAAGTTCAAGAATTATCTAAATTAAGTACGGTAACTTTTGAGGGAATTAAAAAGAGTAAAGCAACAGATATTCAAAAAGAAACGGAGTTCCAGAAAGGAGCCATGCTGACTGAAAATTTAATTACAACAACCAAAAACTATATTAAAAAAGAATATGTTGATAAAGGTTATTTAAGGGCGAAGGTTACAATTAATACAAAAATTGATACTACCAGTAACAATTCAGAAAAAGCTCTAGTAGTAATAGATAAAGGAGAGAAAGTTAAAATTAAAAATTTGCGCTTTAATGGCAACTCATCATTTAAAGATAAGCGGATAAAAAAGTTGCTTAAAAAAACAAAACAAAAAAAAATTACTCATTTCTTTAAACCATCTCGTTATCGTGAAACAGAATATAATGAAGATTTAGAAAGTCTTATAGAAAAATATCGTGAAAAGGGCTTTAGAGATGCTCAGATTTTGAAAGATTCGATTTCATGGAATGATGATAATACCATTAATTTAGATATTGATATAAACGAGGGTAATAAATACCATATTGGGGACATCAAATTTTTAGGCAATACGGTTTATTCGGATGAACAGTTAACTGGATTTTTAGGACTAACTAGAGGCGATGTATATAATGGTAAAGTATTAAACGAACGTGTGAAAGGTGACGGTTCCCCAGATTCGGAAGACATAACTAACACTTACTTAAACAATGGATACTTATTCTCAAGTGTAACTCCAGTCGAAACTAATGTAGTAAATGACACCATTGATATTGAAATTAGGATAAGAGAGGATGAACCTGCCAATATTAGAAAAGTTACTTTAATTGGTAATGAGGTTACGAATGATCATGTCATTATGAGAGAAATACAAACCAGACCAGGAAGCTTATTTAGTAGAAAAGATATTATACGAACAATTCGTGAGGTGGGTCAATTACCATTTATTGATGCAGAAAATATTGTGCCTGACGTTAAACCTAATTATGGTGATAAAACTGTTGATTTAGAATACAGCGTTGCCGAAAAAGGTGCGAGTCAAATTGAACTCCAAGGTGGCTTTGGTGGAGGATCGTTTATTGGCACTTTAGGACTATCTTTTAGCAATTTTTCTGTCAAAAACCTTTTTAAGGGTGAAGAATATAGACCCGTACCAAGAGGTGACGGGCAAAGCGTAGCATTAAGGGCATCAGCAAGCCGTTTTTCTAAGACTTATAGCTTTTCATTTACAGAACCTTGGTTAGGTGGTAAAAGACCTAGGTCTTTGTCATTTTCAATTTTCAGTTCAAGCCAATTTAGTTATAATTATGTTACCAGAGATGTTGACAAAAGTCAAAAATTAAATATTGTTGGGGCCACCATTGGTATCAGTCAACGTTTAAAATGGCCTGATGATTATTTTACCTTATCAACTGTTTTAAGTTATCAACGTTACACTTTAGAGAATTTTTTCTTAGGATCCTTCGGCTTCAATAATGGAATATCCAACAATTTATCATTAGCTGTTAATTTTGGTAGAAATTCAGCTGGGCCAAACCCAATATTCCCTACAACCGGTTCACAATTTAATATTGGAGCTAAAGTCACTCCTCCATATTCATTATTTAGTGATAAGGATTATGCTAACCTAACGGAAAAAGATCGATTTGAATTGTTAGAATTTTATAAAATAAATTTTTCAGGAAAATGGTACACTGCGTTGGCAGGGAAACCGGGGCATCAATTTGTTTTAATGTCTAATGCAGAATTTGGATTTTTAGGAGCTTATAATAGCGACTTAGGTATCTCTCCTTTTGAACGTTTCTATGTTGGTGGAGATGGTTTATCGACAGGTCAATTTGACGGTAGAACAACTGTTGGCTTACGTGGTTATGAAAACAATAGTTTGTCGTCTAATTCAGGTGGTACTATATATAATAAATTTTCGTTTGAACTACGATACCCTTTAACATTAAAACCTTCTGCATCCATTTATGCTTTGGGTTTTTTAGAAGCAGGTAATTCATTTGACGGTTTTGATAATTTTAAACCTTTTAACTTAAAACGATCTGCTGGATTGGGCATTAGGATATTTATGCCAGCTTTTGGTTTGTTGGGTATAGATTTTGGT
>Ga0316192_10003343_pt1 | contig 11707 bp, 9 predicted proteins | sample MerIslwburrow_MG_FD_204931 | JGI IMG/M metagenome (GOLD analysis project Ga0316192, IMG submission 204931) | Coastal sediment microbial communities from Maine, United States - Merrow Island worm burrow | ecosystem: Environmental > Aquatic > Marine > Coastal > Sediment | place: USA: Maine...
CCAGACATTTGCCGCCAACGGCTTTCACAGCCCGTTACACAGTGTACGAGCGGTACTGGACAGCCAGGGTGCGCCACTGAAACGCTACGAGCTTGACGTTAAGCGCGAAACTGATCCGGCTGCAATCGCCTTGATTAATTTTGTATTGAACAAGGTCACGCATTCGGGAACCGCGAAAGGTTTATCGCAGGCCCTGGATATCGAGGTAGCAGGTAAAACAGGCACATCGGATAATCTGTATGACAGCTGGTTTGCAGGTTTTTCCCGCGAGAAGGTGGCGGTGGTATGGCTTGGTTTTGATGATCAGCGTCCGACAGGTCTGACGGGTTCAAGCGGTGCCATGCGCGTGTGGAAGCGTATCTTCAAGGGTATATCGGCCAATTCGATCAACCTCGAGATGCCAGAGGAAATAAACATGGTCTGGATCGACCAGCCAACGGGACTGCGCAGCGATAAGCACTGCGAAAATGCGGTAGAATTACCGTTTATCAGGGGTTCAGAGCCGCAACAGTATGCGGGTTGTGAAGCCGGATCACCACTGGACTGGTTAAAAAATATATTCAAATAATGTTCCGACAGCTTATTTCAACGGCCATTGCCGTAATCATCCTGGCATTGATGTCCTGTGCGCCTGCGGGTTATCAAAAAACGGAAACCGACGCAGTGCCGACATTGGCCATGGCCACAGAAACCTGGCAGCAGTCTACCGGTACCGCGCTTCCTGCCGTTGAGGATTTAATGAAGCAGGCTGATGCGCAGATAGCCATGAGAAACTGGGACCTGGCATCTGAAAAACTTGAACGCGCACTGCGTATGTCGCCAGACTATGCGCCTGCGTGGAGCCGTTTGTCGCGCATCGCCCTGTCTAAAGCAGATCCGGCGCGTGCTATTCAAATGGCCAAACGCAGTAACAGCCACGCCAGTAACTCGGTTGATTTAAAACTGCTGAACTGGCAATTCATACGTGATGCCAGTGAAATGCAGGGTGATATCGAAGGCGTGCAGAATGCCAGCAAGGCTATATATATTCTGCAGAACCTGTAGATGCCAGACAGACCATGAGCAAGCCTTCAGAACTGCTGGGTGAGAGCGGACCCTTCAAGGAAATCATTGATGGCTACCAGGTTCGGGCCAATCAGCAGGCCTTGAGTGATGCAATTTTCAACTCAATTGAAGACGGCACAGTACTCACTGCAGAAGCGGGTACGGGTATCGGCAAGACCTTTGCATATCTTGTTCCAGCCATACTGTCTGCAAAGAAAGTCATTATCTCGACCGGCACCAGGCACCTGCAGGATCAGTTGTATCAATCTGACCTGCCTGTCGTACTCAAAGCGCTGGATGTGCCGGTAAAGACAGCACTATTGAAAGGGCGTGCAAACTACCTGTGTGTGCATCGACTCGATATTGCTCCGCACCTGGGATTCATAAACAAGACGACACAACATGATTTACGGATGGTCAGGGAATGGTCTGGCATAACCCTGACGGGTGATGTATCAGAGCTGGATACCGTGCCCGAAGATTCCATGATCTGGTCAATGGTCACATCGACCACAGAGAACTGTCTGGGGGGGGAATGTGATCACTGGAATGACTGTCATATCGTCAAGGCAAGAAAGCAGGCGCTGGAAGCAGATTTGCTGGTCATCAATCATCATTTGTTACTGGCTGACATGACATTGAAGCAGGACGGTTTTGCCGACCTGCTGCCGGGTGCCGAAGTTTTCATTGTTGACGAAGCGCATCAGTTGCACGAGGTTGCATCCAGGTTTTTCGGTCGTTCCGCCAGCAGTCGTCAATTGATCGGTCTGGCAAAAGATGCCATTGCCGAGCAGGTCAGTGACGCGCCGGATATGGCCGAGATTCGCGAGTACGCAGAGTCAATGGAAAACTGCGCACGTGATTTCAGGCTATCGTTGGGTGAGGCCGGTCAACGGCAGGCATGGGCCCAGATACAGCACAAGCCGGCTGTAAAACGTGCACTTGATGCTTTAATGCAGACGCTCAAGGAATTATCCGGGGTATTGAGCATTGCTTCAGAACGAAGCCGGGGCCTGGACCAGTGCCATCAGCGCTGCACCCTGTTGTTGAACACGTTAACAATGTTTAGCGATAACAACAGCGCAAACAAATCTGCTGCTGATGACAGTGAGGATGTCGCTCAATCAGTGCTCTGGTTTGAAAGCTGGTCACGCAGTTTTATGCTGAATGCCACGCCTGTCGATGTGTCAAAACTGTTTCGACAGCATACCAATGATTTTTCCGCATCATGGCTGTTTACTTCCGCGACCCTGCAAGTGAATAAAAATTTTTCGCATTTTGCCAATGGGCTCGGGATTCATGACTACCACAGCGGCACCTGGGAAAGCCCGTTTAATTATCAGCAACAGAGTTTGCTGTATCTGCCTGAAGCAATGCCTGAACCATCCGATTTCTCATTTAACGAAAAACTCATTGAAAAAGTCAGGCCGGTCATTGCAGCAAGTGAGGGACGCGCCTTTCTGCTGTTTACCAGTTACAAGGCCATGCACGCAGCCGAGAAGCTGCTGCAGAATACAATTGATTATCCGATCCTGATGCAGGGCGAGCATCCCAAGCATCAGTTGCTGGAGCGATTTAAAGAAGCAGGCAATGCGGTCTTGCTTGGAACATCCAGTTTCTGGGAAGGTGTTGATGTGCGTGGAGAGGCCTTATCCTGCGTGATTATCGACAAGCTGCCTTTCGCTTCGCCGGGTGATCCGGTGATGCAGGCACGAATAGATGCGATTAGAAACAATGGCGGACAGCCGTTTATGGACTATCAGCTGCCGCGTGCTGTGATTGCACTCAAGCAGGGTGTTGGCCGCCTGATTCGTGATGTCAGTGATCGCGGTGTTGTTGTAATAGGCGACCCGAGAATTACCGGCAAAACCTATGGAAAAATCTTCCTCAACAGCTTGCCCGCGATGCCGGTGACTTCGCGACTTGAGGATGTCGAGCGATTTTATTCAAGCCGCATAGAGGAAGCAGTGGCATGAAAATACTGGCAATAGATACGGCAACGGAGGCATGCTCGGCCGCTTTGTATTTTGACGGTGAAACCAGGCAGCAATATCGCGTCGCGCCCAGAGAACACAGCCACATCATCCTGCCGATGATCGATCAGTTGCTCGCCGAAGCCGGCATCAGGGTATCGGATCTGGATGCGCTGGCATTCGGCCGTGGACCGGGGTCATTTATGGGCGTACGAATAGCTGCGGGCGTCACCCAGGGCATCGCCTTTGCCTGGGACCTGCCGGTGGTGCCGATCTCGACGCTCGCTGCTATCGCGCAAACAGCTTACACCGAGACAGGTGCAAGCAGCGTGCTATCGGCGATCGATGCGCGCATGAATGAAGTCTACTGGGCCGCTTACAGGCTGTCTGAAAATGGCTGCATGCATCTCGTCGGAGAAGAGAGTGTGATTGCGCCTGATCGAGTAGCGAAGCCCGGCGAAGGCGGCTGGATGGGTGCGGGCAGCGGCTGGTCTGCATATGGTGAAATTTTAAAAGCCGCTATTGGCCCTGGAGTGTTATCCGGGCAAATGAATGAATGCTTCCCCTCGGCAGAGTCCATCGTCAAACTGGCAGTGGCCGAATATCAGGCGGGTCGCCATGTGGCGGCATCGCAAGCCGTGCCGGTTTATCTGCGGGATAACGTGGCAAAAAAATCCGCCGCCTGAATTCCTTGCAGAATCAATGAAATATAGTTCGTCTTCAGGTAAGATTTGCGCCTTTTCTAATGTTTAAGTTACATTGATGGAAGTCAACACAATAACCAACCAGATCAACGACCTGCGTGAGCGTTCTGCATCGCTCAGGGGGTATCTTTGACTACGATACACGAAAAGAAGAACTCGAAGAAGTAATCCGCGAACTCGAACAGCCGAATGTATGGGACGATCCGGAGCATGCACAGAAGCTGGGCCAGGAAAGGGTGCGCCTGGAAAAAATCGTGCTTGTGCTGGAGCAGCTTGAAAGCGGCCTGAATGATGCCGGCGAACTGCTCGATATGGCAGCGGAGGAGAACGACGAAGACAGTGTTGAAGCGGTGCAGGCTGATTTAACGGAACTCCAGCAAGAAGTTGAAGTACTCGAATTCAGGCGTATGTTCTCCGGTGAAATGGATGCAAGCAATGCCTTTCTCGACATCCAGGCGGGTTCCGGTGGCACCGAGGCGCAGGACTGGGCCGAGATGCTGTTGAGAATGTATTTGCGCTGGGGTGAAGCCCACGGCTTCGAAACCGAATTGATCGAGGTTTCGGCCGGTGATGTCGCAGGCATCAAAAGTGCGACCATCCGTTTTGCCGGTGACTATGTATTTGGCCGCTTGCGCACTGAAACAGGCGTACATCGCCTGGTGCGTAAATCACCGTTTGATTCCGGCAACCGGCGCCATACATCGTTTGCAGCCGTGTTTGTATCTCCGGAAGTCGATGATGATATCGACATCGATATCAACCCGGCAGACCTTCGCATCGATGTTTACCGCGCGAGCGGGGCCGGTGGACAACACGTTAACCGCACAGAATCCGCTGTGCGCATAACGCACCTGCCCACGAACACGGTTGTTCAATGCCAGAACGACCGTTCACAGCATAAAAACAAGGCAACAGCGATGAAACAGCTGCAAGCCAAGTTATATGAGCTGGAAATGCTGAAACGCAATGCCGACCAGCAGGCGGTGGAAGACACCAAATCGGATATTGGCTGGGGCAGCCAGATACGCTCCTATGTACTCGACCAGTCGCGTATAAAAGATTTGAGAACGAATGTAGAAACAGGCAATACCCAGGCGGTACTGGATGGTGGGATAGATATGTTTATCGAAGCCAGCCTGAAAAGCGGGTTGTAATCTTATTACTTAGACACCGTTCGTCCTGAGCCTGTCGAAGGACATGTACATGGAGGTATGCTGTATGTTTTGGATTTACATTCTGAAATGTTCAGATAATTCGTATTACACAGGACACACAGATAATCTTGAGAAGAGAATATCTGAACATATTAGTGGTGAAATACATGGCTATACTCATTCGCGAAGGCCGGTTACATTAGCATATTCAGAATGTTTTCCCACTCGTTATGAAGCACTCTCTAGAGAGCGCCAGCTAAAGGGCTGGAGTAGACGTAAAAAGGAAGCCCTGATAAACAGCGAGTGGGAATTATTGAAGAGATATTCAAAATCTAGCCCTTCGACAGGCTCAGGGCGAATGGAATAAATAGAAACAATATACATAATACATAGAAATGACTAATCAAGATAACAAAGAAATAACACTGACACAGGAAGACGAAAACAAGCTCATTGCGCAGCGCCGTGAAAAGCTGACTGCTTTGCGTGAGAACGGTACAGCGTTTCCCAACGATTTCCGACGTGATGCCCTGGCTGCGGGTTTGCATGGTCTGTATGAAGATAAAACCGCAGAAGAGCTTGAAAGCATGCAAGTCCGCGTTTCTGTGGCCGGGCGCATGATGGCCAAGCGTGTCATGGGCAAGGCCAGCTTTACCAAGCTGCAGGACATGTCCGGACAGATACAGTTATTCCTGCAACGCGACAACCTGCCGGAAGGTGTTTACAACGAAGGTTTTAAAAAGTGGGACGTCGGCGACCTGATCGGTGCCGAAGGTGTCATGTTCAGAACCAAGACCGGTGAACTGTCAATCAAGGTCGACAACGTGCGTTTATTAACCAAGGCGCTGCGTCCCCTGCCTGAAAAATTCCATGGGCTGACAGATACCGAGACTCGTTATCGCCAGCGTTATGTCGATCTGATCATGAACTGGGATGTGAAGGAAACGTTCAAGCTGCGAGCAAAAATCATTGCCTTCATCCGCGAGTATTTCAACACGCATGACTTCATGGAAGTTGAAACGCCGATGATGCAGGTGATTCCCGGCGGTGCAACTGCGAAGCCGTTCGAGACCTATCATAATGCGCTTGATCTTGCGATGTATTTAAGGATTGCACCGGAACTGTATCTGAAGCGTCTCGTTGTTGGCGGCTTTGAAAGAGTGTTCGAGATCAACCGCAGCTTCCGTAATGAGGGTGTCTCAACAAGACACAATCCCGAGTTCACCATGCTCGAGTTCTACCAGGCCTATGCGGATTACCATGACTTGATGGATCTCACCGAAGACCTGCTGCGCAGGCTGGCAATTGATGTACTGGGTAGTGCTACTGTTAAATACCAGGGAGATGAACACGACTTTTTACGGCCATTCAAACGCATGACCGTGTTTGATTCAATAATCGAGTACAACAATGATATAACAGCCGCGGCCATATCAAGTGTCGATGCCGCGCGTCATGTTGCTGAAACCCTGGATATCCCGATGAAAGACAGTTATGGGCTGGGAAAGATACAGCTGGAGATATTCGAGAAAACCGTTGAACACAGACTCAACGACCCGACTTTTATCACCGAATATCCAAAAGAAGTTTCACCGCTGGCAAGGTGTAATGACATAAATCCATTCGTAACCGATCGGTTTGAACTGTTCGTCGGCGGTCGTGAAATTGCAAACGGTTTTTCCGAGTTGAATGATCCCGAGGACCAGGCGGAACGTTTCAGAAAACAGGTTGTGGAAAAAGAGGCGGGTGATGATGAAGCCATGCATTACGACGCTGACTACATACGAGCGCTGGAACATGGTATGCCGCCAACCGCGGGCGAGGGCATTGGCATTGACCGCCTGGTCATGCTGCTAACCGATCAGCCATCGATCCGTGATGTCATACTGTTCCCGCACATGCGCCAGGAAGCTGAGTCGCAGGATTAAGCAGGAAATATTACCGCAGAGGCGCGGAGACGCAGAGATTATTTCGATTATGCGTAGGAGCGGCTTTAGACGCGAACGATGACAATTCGCGGCTAAAGCCGCTCCTACGGTTATGACGCACCTGCAACGCTATACAATTATGGCCTGCAAATCTAACAACTAACATTTTCTCTGCGTCTCCGCGCCTCTGCGGTGAATATTATGTGTTTACCTGGTCATCAAACGCATAAGGCAAATCCAGCACCGTCACATCCGGTCCTTCAACATCACCCAGTTTTAACTGGTTGTTTTCAGCATCACTCACCTGAATCACCGCAAGTGCTTCATAATTGCCATCAGGATTTTTCTGTGCGCTGAGCACCGTGCCGATGTACTGGCTTTCCGTTGATGTTTCAGTCACCAGTGATGTGCCTGTCTTGGGTTTATCATTGGCATCGAAACCGATGCGGTACATGCGTCTTTTCAGCTTGCCGAGATAATGCATGCGCGCGACGATCTCCTGGCCGGGATAACAACCCTTGGTAAAGCTGACGCCATTGATCAAATGCATGTTTGCCATCTGGGGGACGAAGGCGTCGATCGTGCCCGCTGTGATCACTGGAATTCCGGCCTGGATGTTTAGCAGCTCCCATACCTCTGCGCCTACCGGTGTGGCATGAACATCAAGCGCCTGCCAGAGTTTTTTCATGGGCTCGAGCAGGCCATAGATTTCAAACCGGGGGAAGATACCGGCAACCCGAATGATTGTATAGTCGCGGTATTCAACAGACTCATCAACTTTGTCGGGCAATGTGCCGGCAATATCACCCAGGTGATCAACCATCTTGCTACCGCTTGCACCGATGCCAATCAGTGCATCGCTGGCGTCTTCCAGGGTGACCTTTGAGCGTAATACAAACATGCGCAGTCTGCTCAATGCGGCTTCCAGCAGCTCGTACGGCAGCACCAGGTAATAGGTCTGTTCGCGTCTGAAGATGCGGAAATTGCACAGCATTCTGCCCTTGGGTGTGCACAGGGCGCTGAGCTGGCTGTGTGCTTCGTCGACCTGGTTAATATCATTGGTGAACTGTGCTTGCAGGAATTCGGCCGCGTCTTCGCCGTAGGCTGCAATAATGCCAAAGTGTGACTGGTCACAGAACAGATCGCCGGTATGTGCGATGCGACGCTCTCGCTCGGGATTGCCGAATGTTGCCACGCAGTCGTTTTCAAATTCAGCCCCGGCGTTTTGCAGGAAATCTTTCCACTCGTGTTTCATGTTTATCCGCTTGTGTTCGTTTACCCTATCTTAGTCAAAGCTTGAGACTAATTCATTACAGAATATGTATGGATTTGTCTTGCCTGACCTGCATCCAGCATATTAGACTGGGCGCACAAAGAACCGTTCGCAATTATGAATGTCCAGGTATCTTACAGAGTGCCCAGAGGCACACCAGAATAATCCCAGAGGCACACCAGAATAATAAAGGATACACAGTTGACTGTTAAAAGACCGGTCTATTTAAACCTGTTCAAGATACGCCTGCCAACCACAGGTATCGTATCTTTTGCACATCGTGTGTCAGGCTTTCTACTGTTCCTGGCGATTCCTTTTTCGATCTATGTTCTCGATCTTTCAGTCACTTCAAGCCAGGGCTACGAGCAAGGCCTGCAACTGCTGCAACAACCCGTTATACGAATAATTCTATTGCTTTTGGTATGGGCTATAGTGCACCACATGTTAGCCGGTATTCGCTACCTGTTACTGGATTTTGATATCGCTATAGACAAAGCCGGCTCAAATATGACTGCATGGACAGTAATCGTTGCCGAGGTCTGTATTATGGCTGTTTATGTCTGGGGAGTGATGCTGTGAGCAGCGTCTATGTATTACACGGCCTCAAGCCCTGGCTGATACAGCGTGTCAGTGCGGTTTATATCGCATTATTCGTTATCTATAGCGTTTTCTCACTCGCAACAGCAGGCGATGCCGGTTATCTGCAGTGGCGCGAATGGCTATTGCATCCGCTAAATACCATCGCTGTCGGCCTGTTTACGATCGCACTGTTGTTGCATGCATGGGTTGGTATGCGTGACATCATTCTGGACTACGTACATAACACCCTGATCAGGATGATGGCCTTCACTCTGGTGATCGTGGTGCTGATAAGCAGCGGAATCTGGAGTGCAAAAATCCTGCTGCTTTCTGTAGTGATATGAGTGACAAGACGATGCCTGATATACCCAGAAGACAGTTTGATTCACTCATCATCGGCGCTGGTGGCGGCGGCCTGCGTGCCGCGCTACATCTGTCCAGCGCCGACGCCAGTGTCGCCGTGGTTTCGAAAGTATTCCCCACGCGTTCGCATACGGTTGCAGCCCAGGGCGGTATGAACGCTGCGCTGGCCAATGTATTGCCTGACAACTGGCACTGGCACATGTTTGATACGGTGAAGGGCAGTGATTACCTGGGTGACCAGGATGCCATTGAATATATGTGCCGAGCTGCACCCATGGCCGTATATGAACTGGAGCATTTCGGCGTGCCTTTTTCACGCATGGAGGATGGCACCATTTATCAACGGCCATTCGGCGGGCAGAGCCAGAATTTCGGCGGCGACCAGGCCGCCCGTACCTGTGCAGCAGCTGACCGTACCGGTCACGCGATTCTTCACAGCCTGTATCAACAGAACATACGTGCCAAGACGCATTTCTTTGATGAATACTTTGCTGTCGACCTGCTGAAAGATGAACAGGGCTATGTGCTGGGTGCGCTGGCCTTCAATATTCACAATGGCGAACCGGTTATCATAGAAGCGAAAACGACCTTGCTTGCAACCGGCGGTGCTGGACAGCTGTTCAGAACAACAACCAACGCATTGATTAATACCGGTGATGGCATGGGCATGGCCTTACGCGCCGGCGTGCCGTTGCAGGATATGGAGTTTTTTCAGTTCCATCCGACGGGTATTGCCGGTCGAGGCATGTTGATCACCGAAGGTGCGCGCGGTGAGGGTGGCTACCTGGTGAATGCAGATGGCGAACGCCTGATGGAGCGTTATGCACCCAAGGCAAAAGACCTTGCCAGCCGCGATGTGGTCAGTCGTGCGATCGCAACCGAGGTGCGTGAGGGGCGAGGCTGCGGCCCGAACAAGGACCACGTCATGCTCAAGCTGGACCACCTGGGTGAAGCCGTGATCCAGAAGCGCCTGCCCGGAATACGCCAGACCTGCATTACTTTTCTTGGCATCGACCCCGCCGAAGCCCCGGTCCCGGTATTTCCCACGGCCCATTACACCATGGGAGGCATACCCACGAACCGTCATGGCCAGGTCGTAATCCCGGTAAAAGACACGCCCGAAGAACCGGTTCCGGGCCTCTATGCCGCCGGCGAGTGTGCCTGTGTCTCGGTTCACGGCGCCAACCGCCTGGGCGGTAATTCACTGCTGGATATCCTGGTGTTCGGCCGCGCCGCCGCCAGTCACATCATCGACTATCTGGCGGAAAATCGCTATCACCGGCGCATGGACAGTGACAGCCTGGAGTCAGCGATAAACCGCATGCAGCGCTGGGACAGAACCGGCAATGGAGATGGCGAGTCGGTGAGTGTGCTGCGCGATGACCTCAAGGCAGTAATGGAAAACCATTGCAGCGTGTTCCGTAATGAAGAGGTGTTGAGCGAAGGTGTTACCAAAGTCGAACAGATTGCCGAGCGCTTCAAACATGCACGCATCGATGACCGAAGCTCGGTGTTCAACACGGCACGTGTAGAGGCGCTGGAACTCGAAAACCTGGTTGGCGTTGCACTTGCAACCATACATTCAGCCTATGCCCGCAACGAAAGCCGCGGCGCACATTCAAGAATGGATTACACCGAGCGTGATGACATCAACTGGATGCGCCACAGCCTGTACTCTTTAGAAGCCGGTGTTGACTACAAGCCGGTACGCACCAAGCCAATCAGTGTTGACAGTTTTCCGCCGAAGGCGAGAGTCTATTAGTACAGTGGCGAGTGAAGAGTGGCAAGTGGTAAGTGTAAATATGTAGCCTGGATGCAGCGAAGCGGACTAAATTCGGTTGGACCGAATTTGAACAGCCACTGGCTGACCCGAAGGGCATAATACATGGATGTATTATGTAATCCGGGAGAGAATTCATAAATTCGTTTGAAGTGAATTATGAGCAATGAATAATGAGGTCATATCTTGAATACTCTTACCGTCATTCCCGCGACAAATCCGAATGGATCGGATTTGAACGCACGAAGTGCGGCCCTAAGGGCGAAAGGCAGGAAGCCTTTAGTAACGCGGGAATCCAGTGTCTTTACGGTATGGTAAGGAGATGATCCTATGAAATTCCGCATCTACCGCTACAACCCGGATATCGACAAAAAGCCCTACATGCAGGACTTCGAGCTGACTGAAGTCGAGCCCGGCATGATGCTGCTGGCCGCATTGCTTAAAATAAAAGACACCATGGATGAGTCGCTGAGCTTTCGTCGTTCATGCGGTGAAGGTGTCTGCGGCTCTGATGGGATGAATATCAATGGCATTAATGGTCTTGCCTGTATTACCCCGATCGCGAGCCTGAAACAGCCGATCGAAGTCAGGCCCCTGCCGGGACTTCCGGTAATACGCGACCTTATTATCGACATGGAGCAGTTTTATCAGAACTACCGTGATGTTAAGCCTTATCTCATCGTTAACGATCCCATGCCGGAAGTGGAGCTGCCGCAAACCCCGCAGCAGCGTGAAAAGCTCGATGGCCTGTATGAATGCATATTATGCGCCTGCTGCTCGACGCAGTGTCCGTCATTCTGGTGGAATCCTGATAAATACCTGGGACCTGCGGCCCTGTTGCAGGCATCACGTTTTATCGAGGACAGCCGTGATCAGGCCACTGAAGAGCGGCTTGCTGCACTGGAAGGC
>Ga0316192_10003346_pt1 | contig 11705 bp, 14 predicted proteins | sample MerIslwburrow_MG_FD_204931 | JGI IMG/M metagenome (GOLD analysis project Ga0316192, IMG submission 204931) | Coastal sediment microbial communities from Maine, United States - Merrow Island worm burrow | ecosystem: Environmental > Aquatic > Marine > Coastal > Sediment | place: USA: Maine...
GTGGCGCAAAATTTTAAGATCAGTATCCATCGAACGATCGATAATTTATACATTCGTTTGATGGGCGATTTTGACGGCAATTCGGCCTTTGAGTTGCTGAACGCACTATGGGAAAACTTGAACGGCGCTAAATTCATCCTGATTGATACCTATAACCTGAAAGAAGTCTATCCGTTCGGGCGGGAGGTCTTTTATTATAATTTTTTAAAAATAAAAAATCAGCGAAAACGCATTCGGTTTGTCGGCCCCAATGCTCTGCAGCTAGCACCGACTTGATTCATTTTCATTGAAGGCTCGACAGCCTTGATTAGAGCCTGGGAAAGATTTACCCATAAAAACTTTGATAGGGATCAAAGATGAACATCCACACAGAAAAAAGAACTTGTGAACGTCATTGCTATTCCGCCGATATTGCGGTCTCATATTTCAATAAAGAGCATTCTTATGATGCTCACACACTGAATATCGGCACGGGCGGCATGTGCTTTAAATCGAATTTATTTCTTCAACCCGGGGCCACCCTTTATGTCCGCTTAAAAGAGACCCATCCGAATAGCTCCTGCAGCGGCTTTTGCGAGGGGCTGCGCCTAGTCACCCTGGCGGAGGTAAAATGGTGTCGAGAAATGAACGGTGCCGAGGCCTTTCCGTACGGCGTCGGCATAAAATATTTTGAAAGTGCTTATTAGCTGTCCATAACAGTATAGCCACCAAGACACCAAGTCACAAAGAAAAGAATGGATAACATTTATCATATCAGTGAAGACGATCCCAAACTGCCGGTCGATGACATCGAGATGATTGAGGATGGTTGCCATCCAAGTGGAATGGATGATTCACTACTGATGGATTTGGATGACTCAATTGAGAAAATGCGGATTGAGTATCGATATCACCAACGATTTCAACTGGACAAAGATGCTTTTGCATTGATCCGGTCCATCTCCGCTGCACCCCTGAAAATTAGCGGTAAGAGCATGGGCTGCATCGCCTGCGCGGTGTTAAATACCAAGCCGGTCAAGCTTGGTAAAATCGATAACATCAGCATGGGCGGACTTATGTTTCATCATGCTGATAATAAGGAACAATTAAGGCAGGCACTCGTACTGGATATCTTATTGGCTGATTGTGGATTTTACCTGGCGAATATCCCGTTTAAAACCATCACCGACGTTGTGATACCGGACGAGGTCTTCGACGATGCGATTGAGATACGGCAGGTTCGTCTGCAATTTCAGAAGCTGAACGCCATTCAGCAAGCGAGGTTGAAGGATTTCATTAAGAACCACGGCACGGAAGAAGAATTTGAATGACGAATGACGAATAGGTTTCAGGTGTCAGATTTCGGGTGTCAGGAGGGCGAGTCGCTAAATCCTGAAACCTGAACATTGACACCTTCAGTTTCTGACAGCATGTTGTTAGAAAAAATGGACCAAGGGCCTAATACCCAGTACCTTAGGTGATGAAAAACACTCATAACGTGGCTTTAACTTTGATCCAGTTTTTATTCCAGTTAAATCAGATTTTAGCAGCAATTTTAGATTGTGGATTTTGGCCTCCGGCCCGGAAAGATTGCGGATTTGTTGTATCGCTTTGCTCTATCATTTTTTATTAAATTGGCAGAATACCTTAAATCCAAATTCTAAAATCCAAAATCCCCAATCTATGAGGAATAAAAGTGGGATCAATTGTTAAAGGTAATATTGAGAAAGAAAGCATGATTTTCGCTAGCCCACCCAGTAACCAATACCTAATGCCCAATACCCAATGTCTAATTATTCAACCCGACCTCGTATTCTTTTCGTAACCCCTGAAGTGGTCTTTGTGCCCGAAAGGGCTGGAAACTGCGCCTATTATATGGGTGCCTGCTCGGGATCCTTCGGCGATTTTCCGGCAGAATTGATCAACGATCTGATAAATCTGGGTGTCGATGTCCATGTGGCACAGCCGGATTACCGCAAATTATTTAAGATGATATCTCAAAACGAACCAGCCAAGCAGAGCATCAGACTACCGACCGATCGGATTCACCTCGCCGAAGACCGGTCATTTTTCTATTCAAATCCCATCAATTGCAATAATAAGTTGGAAAATCTTGAGATCTCGCTGAACTTCCAACGGGAGATCATCAATCAGATCGCACCCAGGGTTCAACCGGATTTAATACACTGTCACGATTGGATGACCGGTTTGATTCCAGCGGCGGCCAAGGAATATGAGATGCCCTGTCTTTTTACAGTCCAAAACGCTGAGTCCGCCAAGAGCCGGCTTTCCGATGTCGAGGACAGGGGAATCGATGCAGCGGCATTTTGGCGACGTCTGTTTTATGATCGATTTCCCGGCGCATACGAAGATACCCGTGACACCAACCCCCTGGATTTGCTTTTGAGTGGCATCCTGGCCGCCCGCTATGTCGAAACGGCAAATTTCATGCTATTGCCGAATTCTACCAATGGTCGAAGCCAAGCGTTTTATACCTGCCTGAGACAGGTGCTGGCTGGCAAATATGATGCCGGGTGTGCTTGCGCAATGGCCGGTATACCCGACTCCTCAACGCACACCACGAGTGAAAAATTGCGGTATCGCCAATATGGGCCAAATGAGCATCTCGCCGGGAAGCAAAAAACGGGGCCGGTTATGGGGCGAAGCGCTCCTTGGTTTGATCATTGGGAAACGACATACCGCTACGTGGATCTGTATGAAAGGATATTACAGCGACCGTTGGTAACTCCGGAAGAGGAAAAAACCCGCGCAATAGATAGAGATGGCCTGACAAAAGCATCAGACAGCCAAGCCGTTTTTTATCGAAAAGTGTGGAGCATCAACTCGCACGTACCATACAACGAGCAGATCTCAACCCCGGCTATGGCACCCATCTGAGCCAGTCGTTCTGTATGAAATTAGAAAAAAATATCTGGAGAAATGACAAAGATGCCGATAAATCGGTTTCTTCCCCATACAGAGATAGCGAAAACTCGGTCATCGTTATTTAACTTATTTGAGAATAGATAACCAAGCTAATACTCAATATATTTGGTTCCCGCTTTATTTTTCTGACCGGATCAACTGGATGGACAGGATATCTCCAAACTAAGCAAAAAAAAATATACTGTAAATCCTGTCTAATCCAATCTAGTTTACCCCTCCACCGATTTTCTCCGCGCGATGAATTATTCTGTGTTTGACCCTATGCGAAAATTTTAAATCAACGATTAATAGTGTCTGCGCCAGTCTGCGTGTGTCTGCGGTTAATTTGGTCCCTCTGCCACAATTTTAAATCAACGATTAAAACGGCGAAAGCCAATTTTGAAAATTTGCGAAATTAACTTTCGAAATTTTGCGAAAAAGATTTCGCAATTTTTCAAGCTCTGTCTTGTTTCAAGAAGGTATCACTTGCAGGTTAACTATTAACTGCCTAATTTTGTATTGAAAGGTTCTTTTTGATTGGCTGGCACAGTTAATGCACAAGCACTAGATAACGAGTAGTTCATCACTTGTATCAGGATATCTTTCAAGTTTTAAAATGAAGGAGGTAATGTCAAATGACAATGAAAAGCCAAAGCGGCTATGCTGAAGACCGCAAGGCGCAGAGGGAAATACAAAACAAAGAAATAGCCGAAACATTGCGACGCATCAAGAATAAAATATTGGTCATGAGCGGCAAAGGCGGTGTGGGAAAAAGCAGTGTTGCCGCCTATCTTTCCGTGGCGCTGGCCAAGAAAGGCTTTCGGGTGGGTCTCATGGATGTGGACCTTCACGGCCCCAGTATCCCTCGCATGCTGGGTTTGAAGGGTCGCATTGGTTTCGGCGGTCACGAAAAGAAAATGCTACCGGTCAACTACCTACCGAATATGGAAGTGATGTCAATTGAAACCCTCATGGGAGAAAACAAAGATGCGGCAACGATATGGAGAGGGCCGCTAAAGATCGGCGCCATCAGACAATTTATCTCCGATATCGATTGGATGGAATTGGATTATCTGGTGATTGATTCACCGCCGGGAACCGGTGATGAGCCCTTGACCGTAGCCCAGACCATTCCGGATGCCAGAGCCTTGATTGTGACCACCCCGCAAGAGGTTTCATTGGCGGATGTGAGAAAATCGATTAACTTCTGCCGCCAGGTCAAAATGGAAATTCTGGGTTTAGTGGAAAATATGAGCGGTCTAAAGTGTCCATACTGCGGGAAAATTATCGAGGTATTTAAAACGCAGGGTGGAGAGGTAACCGCTCAAAAAGAGGGCTTGCGGCTTTTAGCGAAGCTGCCGCTTGAGCTTGAAGTGGTCAAGGAAGGGGATGCGGGAGACATCAGCCTTCTGGATAACAATGCGCTTTTAATTACACAGGAATTCAACAAAATGGTCGCTGAAATTGTGAAATTGACAGATCCGAGGACATCTTCTGCGGGCCACAGTGATAAAGAATATGCTGGAAAAAAATCAGGAACCGGTTGAACCGATTGGGCACTGTAAAAATTGAAAGCGAACAAAAGGAGGCATACGATGGCTATAAACAAACCAAAACTGAAATATGTCCCGGGTACTCATGGCAAGAAAAGACCGGACGCCGCTAATCTGGCTGGCCAATTCATCAGGGAGTGGCATCAAAGGCATCTCAAACTGAAGGGAAAAAAAATTGTACCGTCAGAGATGCGCCCTGCAATTTGCTTTTCGCGTAAAATCGGCGCCGGGGCCCTGGAGATAGCAGATCTTCTATCTGAAAAAATCTATTGTCGGGTAGTGGACCGGGAGTTGCTGGAGCATATCGCCAAAGATAAGGAGTTGAGCAAAAAAACCGTTGAATTCTTTGATGAGCGTTATCCGGGGGAAATGTCAGAGCTGGCGGCAATGCTTTTCGGTGAAAAATCGTTTATTATGGGCGATTATGTTAAGAATTTAATTAGTGCCGTATTTACATTTGCCAATATGGGTTCGAGCATATTTGTCGGCAGAGGAGCCCATCTGATCCTGCCCAGGGAGCGAGTGTTGGCGGTCCGCATTATCTGCTCGAATGAGTATCGTATCACGCGATTGGCCAATATATTGGATGTTGAAGTAACCGAGGCTGAAAAGCTGTTGCACCAGATCGATCGGGAACAGCGCGCTTTTTTTAAAAAGGCCTTCGGCAAAAAAGACGCATCTCCCTATGAGTTTGATTTGGTGATAAACAGCGATTTCATAGCCGACCCGGATGAAGCGGCAGAAATTATTAAATGTGCTTTTAAAGAAAAATTTTCAGTGGAATTGAAAGGCAAACCATTTGTAGATAAAAATGCTGCCTAATGAACAAGCCGGTTAGATAATGAAAAGAAGCCCTCGAATTCTAATGGCGATAGACGGTTCTGAGCGATCATAATGATACGATTGTGGTTGGGAGGCAAGGACGGACTGATGTTAGCGAGTTCAAGATGGGGCGTGTAAGCAGAAAAATTCTGCATTTTGCTTATCGAAGCCCCCTGTGGATTGTTGGTTAAGTAGTGAAGAGAGGTTTCCTTAATGAGCGCTTCAAATGGCTTCAAAAACAATTTTAAAAAGATCAATGACGATTTCGGACATCAGATTGGTTATAGGCTTTTGCGTTCGGTCGCAAATACGATGGAGAAAAACATTCGTGCAATTGACCTGATTGTGCGTTTCGGCGGCGATGAATTTGGTATTTAATTAGCAGAGACGAGCGCGGAATCGGCTACCCGGGTCGAAGGCAAGCTTAAAAATAAGCTATTAAAACTTGTGCGGGACAATGGATGGCCGGTTACGTTTAGTATCGGTGTGGCTACTTTTATAAATCCTCCCGCCAGTATCGATGAAATGATAGACGCAGCAGATGCGCAAATGTATTTCGCCAAGCAGAATGGGAAAAACCGGACTCGATATAAAGTAATTGTCGAAGAAAATAAAAGTTATAGTCCTTTGGAAACAACATCATAATAGGAGCGATTTTGGCAACTGGTTAATTTAAAATTAACCATAAAAGGAGGCAGTAAAATGAGTGTGGAAACGACGTCTTATGAAAGGCCGGGTTTTTATTCGCTCAAACAACTTGATGAGGTTGCCACGCTCAAGCTGGGCAAAAATTTCCTGTCTAATACAATTGATCTGGCGATCAAAAATTCCCTGTTTGATGTATTTGACCATATTTCTGATAACGATGAGATTAAGGTCCTGGTCATTATGAACTGTCTCGAGCAGATTGGATGCGAAGACTATATCGACTTTTGCCGGCAAGTCCTTAACACTGAATTCGACCGCAGATCGATCCAAAGAATGTGCAATATTTTTGATCAGTTAATACTAAAAATCGTAAGGCTTGAAAAGCCTATTGTTTATGCTGACTGCGACGAAGTTATACCGTTGTTTCTGAATATGAGTCTTGCCTGTGATTATCGCATCGTTGCGACTGATACAATCTTCCAGAAGCCTTATTTTGAATTAGAAACATTGCCCAAGGGGGGTAGCGCCTTCTTTCTTTGCAAAATGCTTGGATATAGTAAAGCGAAGCAATTGCTCATGTCTGAAAAAAATATTGACGCCCTTGAAGCTCTTGAAATGGGCATCGTCGATCAGGTGGTACCGTATAATAAACTGGAGGAAGCGGCAAATCAGATTGCTTCTGATTTGGCAAAAAGGTCGATACGTTCCTTGCAGGGAATAAAAAGACTCATTAATTATACTATGAAAGATTTTCAAGACTACCTGGAATTCGAGAGTTTTGAGCTGTTAAAAACTATGGGTGTATAAAATGCCGATCTAGTGTTCTGCTCTCGCGACGGTTTGTTTTTTCAAATACGGCCATAGATGGAAAAGACAGGCAGCCATGTCCCGACCTGGGTGGAGCCCAAAATGATGCTGCTCTTCAACAAGTATCTGGGATCCGACTGGTTGGAGAAACATGACGACCCGTCCATATGGGAACTGATTGATGATATTCCGGATGAAGAATTATGGCATATCCATTATTGGCCGAAGGTGAAATTGATCAATAATATCCGGGAATGTGTGCGCAAACATTGGGTAACCCCTTATGGAAAACACATTTTGGACAGCCTTGGGAGCCAGCTCTCTGGCTGCAATAGTAACCACGATAGGCATCTATGTCATCCGTCGTTTCGAGTGCTGGGGACGCAAAAATAGCATATATTTCATCTGTTTTGCCGCCGGCGTACTGATTTCGGTGTCATTCCTGCACATTATTCCGAAAGCTTTTTCAATGAATCCGAATGGCCACATCTACCTGTTCGCCGGGTATCTGTGCCTGCATCTCTTTAACCGGTTTATCAACGCGTTTGTGTGCGATAAGGTCCCGGATTCGAATTATGAGATCGGCCTCGTTCCCATGCTCGGCATCGGGTTTCACTCATTTATCGACGGTTTTATTTTTTCCATTACGTTTACAGTGAATATTTTTACCGGGGTCTTGACAGCCACCGGGATGGTGCTTCATGAGTTTCCCGAAGGCATTATCACATATCTGCTGTTAATAAGAGGTGGTTTTAAGGAAAGGACATCGCTGATCCTTGCCTTTCTGGCCGCTGCCCTGACCACGCCCCTGGGAATGCTCGTGTCCTACCCGTACATCAGTCAAATTGACGAACCGGTTCTCGGCGCCTTGCTTGCATTTTCCGCCGGCGCCCTCGTTTATGTAGGGGCCACCCATCTTTTGCCTCAGGCTGAAACCGAGCATAAGAAATACAGCCTCTTTGCTTTGGGCGCCGGCGTTTTAGTGGCCTTGGCTATTATCCTTTCCAAGGCATAGGTCTGCTCTGGGGTGGTGAATAAAAGATACGAGAAAAAAGAAATTGTGAAGCAAGGCAATATATGGGAACGATCGAGTTGATACAAAATTTAAATGATAAATCCCATCAGAAGCACACTGGTAAAGAACTACCGCAAAATCCTGCTTATATGAGGCGAAACGTTGGTCGAGTCATTGCAGAAAAAGAACACGTATGGAAGACACTAAATGAATCAGCAATGCATATGTATCCAAGCACCACCAATTTCTTGTTAGCTAAGACAGACATTCCCGACCTATCGAGAAAATTGGATGACATCGGCATTCAATTTTTAAGTTAACTGGCTAAATTCATTTTACCTTTCATTAACTTGAATCAATGACTCACGGGCTCGAAGACTTCGAAAAAGGTTTTTTCTCCGATGAGAGAATCTATTTTGCCTTGAATATCCCTTCTTTCTTTGCTGTGCAGCCATTTATCCCAGTACTCAACCGTCTCCCATTCGCATCTGACCAGGTATTCTCCCGGATTATCAAGGCTTCTTAATGTCTCGCGAGAAACATGACCCGGTTGTTCTTTTGAACGGGAGCTTAATTCCGCAAGAAGCGAAATCAGTTTTTTTGTCTCCTCAATTTGGAATTTCCGTATACTCATAATGTGAACAGACATTTCGTCCTCCTTTCATGTTGTTTTATTGAACATGCACCTAACCGCTGGTTTTTTTTATGAGCAATTAGCATGCCATAACTGATTAAAAATATAATTCTCACAATATCAACATGTTATTTTTAAATTAACCATTATGACAGTCTGTAAACCAAAAAGAATTTGAAGAATATAGAATTTTCTTTTGTAAAAATTCGAAATATTTAGAGTTTTTATTTCGAAATTATCCAAAATCAAGATCCAAAGAAAAGTCTCAAGAAATTTTCAAATCTTTAACTACCTAAATTTAAATGGCTTAATCAGATAGAAAAAGAATGGCATGTAATATGCAAAGATGTAGTCGTAGAACGAACCATAACCAATTTTAAAGCTGAATTTTATGTGTAATCAAAATGGATGTTTTTGACAGAATAAAAAATATGAAAATCTTACTTGTCGACGATGATGAGTGGATTAGAGATTCGCTGAGCTTATTTTTTGAAGCCGAGGGATGTAATTTGCTGACATTTGAAACCGCTGAAGAAGGTCTGGAAGCCGTCAGGAAGCAAGCATATGACATTGTAATCTCAGATTACAAATTGCCCGGTATGGACGGTTTGGAGTTTCTTAGAAGGGTTAAAGAAAAACAACCGAACGCCTTTGAGATTCTTATTACGGCTTACGCGAATCGTGAGATTTGTGAAGAAGCAAAAATGGTGGGTGTTCGGGATATTATTCCAAAACCCTTTACATCTGAAGATGTTGAGACGTCTTTGTCCCGAATTATCGGAAAAAGTACCTAAAAACAGTTGTCCTGTTGTTTATGCAATTTTCGGGTAAGCGTTGCACCCAGGCCGAAGGCCACCGGAGGTGTGAAATGGATAAATATAATCGGCGCCATTCACCTCGGCAAAGAAAAGAAGCCACTATTCAGGTTGTACTTGCTTCCTACGACCCCGAAGGCCATATGGTTAGTAACGATTTAATCCCGGCTAAAATATGTAATCAAAGCGATGAAGGCCTTTATATTGCAGTTGAGCGTGCCCTCATGCCCGGGTCGAATGTCAGAATCAATATGGTCGCCCCGGAAGGATATCATCCGGATGAAGCTTACTATATGCGCGATGGACGGGTTGTAAGGTGTGAAAAAATCGATGATGCAACCTCCCGTTTCGGGGTTGGTATCAAAATTTTACGAAAGGTCATCCAGGCCCATGTTCTGACTTCCCGTTTTAAATAGACCGGCATGAGTTCAATGAATTAATTCCCATTTTGGTGATTAACAAAAAAATGTAAGCTTCTCTTCACGACATACCCAAGGTAGAATTGCACGTCACATTGAAGGTAGGCTCGAACTGAAATTCTTTTTTTACTAGAACCCATTTCCTAAGTTTTACGATATTGTATTTATGAATCTAGGTACTTAGTATCAACTCCTTCCATCTCACCCCCGGATTCCATTTTCGCAAAATTACGAATTAAAAAGTTGAAATTTTTCTAAAATTTAATGTTTTGAAATTAACAACGCTATCCAAATTTTTCTAATATGTTGAATTTAAATTAGAAATTTAAAATGCAACAAATTGGCATGCCTTATGCTCTTATAAAGCTAACAAGGCCAAGATTCTGTCATTTAATCATAATAAAGGGGGTTCAAAATATGCTAGTAAAAAATTGGATGAGTAAAAATGTTATTACCGTGGATGTAAACGATTCGATGCAAGATGCTATGAAGAATTTAAAGGAGCATGACATTCGTATGTTGCCGGTTATGAAAAAAGGCAAACTTGTCGGCATCATAACGGATCGCGATCTTAAGAAGGCATCGGCATCAGATGCCACCACTTTGGAAGTTCATGAACTTCTGTATCTCCTGATGAAGATCAAAGTAAAAGACATCATGACCAGAGATGTGATCACGGTGCCGCCGGATTATACGGTGGAAGAGACCGCTCAGGTGCTGCAGAAAAATAGAATATCCGGTGCGCCCGTGGTCGATGCAGACGGACAGCTCGTTGGTACAATTACCCAAACCGATTTGTTCAGAGTTCTCATTTCACTTACCGGGGTAGGCAACGGCGGAATTCAGTTTGGCTTTCAGGTGGAAGACAGACCGGGATCAATTAAGGAAGTTGCTGATATTATCCGCATCTATGGTGGGCGGATGGTGAGCATCTTGACTTCCTATGACAATGTACCGGAAGGCTATCGCAAGGTGTACATTCGCATGCGCAGCATCGAACGTGCCAGGCTTCAAATGCTGATTCAAGACCTGAGGACAAGAGCAACGTTGCTATACATGGTGGATCATACAGAAAATAACAGAGAAATCTATGCAGAGAAAATCAATTAGTGTCCATCCGAGAAGGGGATTTAACAATGAAAAAAAAGAAAAAGCAGAAAATTCTGGTGCCTGTAGACGGTTCGGATCGGGCCTTGAACACGGTCAAATATGTCGCAAGATTCAATCCATTTCGCAATATGGATATCGTTTTATTCCATGTCTTCAGTTCCGTACCTGAAGGATATTGGGACCTGGAAAAAGATCCCAGAAGCACTTCGACAGTCAGGCAGGTCAAGTCATGGGAAGTCCAACAACGGAAGAACATGGAAAAATTCATGGAGAACGCCAGCCAGGTCTTGCTGAAGGTAGGTTTCTCGTCAGAATCCATAACTATTAAAATTCAAAATAGAAAAAAAGGGATTGCAAGGGATATTATTCGAGAAGCCCGGAACGGTTATGCCGCAATTGTCACCAGGCGGCGAGGTATGACAGGTTTGAGGAGAATCGTTCTTGGAAGTATAGCTACCAAATTAGTGGAGAAACTTACTTTTGTACCCCTTATTCTGGTCGGGAAACGGACACCGAACAATAAAATTTTGTTGGCCTTTGACGGATCAGAGAACGCTGCGAGTGCCTTGGAATTTGTCGGCTCTTTATTTGGAGGATTTGATTATGAGGTGAGTTTGTTTCACGTAATCCGGAGCAACGGGGAAGGGCAACCTGAATATCAACACATTTTTTCCTCAAAAGAGTATACCAGAGCCGCCAGAAAAGAGATGTCTGAAACACTCAAGGCTGCTCAAACTAAATTGATTGATATGGGTTTAACAACCGATAAGGTTTCAACCCAAATTGCCGAAAAAGCAATTTCTCGTGCCGGAGCCATCGCCGATAGGGCTAAACAAGAGGATTTCGGAACCATCGTCATGGGAAGAAGAGGGCACTCCCGTATCCGCGATTTTTTCATCGGTCGTGTAACAAACAAAGTCATCCATATGGCCAGAGATAGGACGGTGTGGGTGATAAGGTAGCGTGGGTAACGAATGC
>Ga0316192_10003348_pt1 | contig 11702 bp, 17 predicted proteins | sample MerIslwburrow_MG_FD_204931 | JGI IMG/M metagenome (GOLD analysis project Ga0316192, IMG submission 204931) | Coastal sediment microbial communities from Maine, United States - Merrow Island worm burrow | ecosystem: Environmental > Aquatic > Marine > Coastal > Sediment | place: USA: Maine...
AGCCGGCAAGTGTGACTATAGACAGCGCTGCCACCATCATCGTCCGCATGACGGTATCCCCTTGTCTGAAATCGATCATCAACGGTCGCTTCCTTTGGGAAGATCCTATTCTAGCCTGCTCACTTCCAATGCTGGACGCGACCACCTCATACGCTGCCGCCTAACGCTCGCGTTCAGCGGCGCCACGCTTCGTGGTGTCCGCTGCAACGCGTTGTTCGGTTTTGCCATTTCGTTCCACAGTTATGACTATCTTTCCTCGGGCGTGACCTTCATTCAGATACCGAAAGGCCTGAGGGGTCTCACTAAGCGGGTACGTTCTGTCGATGACCGGTGTGACCTTGCCTGCCTCAATGAGCTCCTTCAGAACAACCAGGTCCTCGTTCTTCGGAATCGAAAGAAACAGACGTACCTTCTGGCGCACGAACGCTGACAACACGAGCGCCTTGACAATGTAACCCAGGCCGCCATTACCGCTGTTAGGTATAAGAGTCCCCTGGGGGGAGAGCGCGCGTCTGCAGTCTGAAAACGAACGGTTCGCCACATTATCGAGGATGAGATCGTAGCGCTGCTTACTTAGCGTGAAGTCCTCTTCGGTGTAATCAATGACATGGTCTGCGCCGATCGACCGGACCATGTCCACGTTCCTCGTGCTGCAGACTCCGGTCACTTCCGCTCCGAACGTCTTGGCTATCTGCACGGCGAACGTACCCACACCTCCCGACGCACCATTAATCAAGACCTTATGCCCTGGCTGCACCTTCCCCGCATCGCGAAGACCATGGATGGCGGTGAGAGCGGACATAGGAACGGCCGCAGCTTGCTCAAGCGTTAGGCATGCCGGCTTCAGCACAAACTCGTCTTCTGCGGCACACACATACTCGGCGCAGGTGCCGTTACACTCACCGAATACCTCGTCACCTGGTTGAAACCGGGTCACGTTTTTACCGATCTCCTCGACGTGCCCCGCCACATCGTATCCCGGAACATGGTTTTTTGGCTTGGGCCACCCGGCAACCAGACGCACGAGGTACGGGACTCCTCTCATAATGAAGTAGTCTCCTGCATGGAGGGCAGCTGCGTGAACGCGAACCAGCACATCGTCCTCCTTCTTGACAACCGGCTTGTCGATTTCCTTGAGTTCGAAAACATCCGGTGAGCCGTAATCGTTTTGAACGATCGCTTTCATGAGTACTCCTGCTGATCTACTTTGATTTGGTCATCCCCCGTGTAGTTCACCGAAATCTATCCTAGGAGTCAGTAAGACCTAACGGTCCGAGTTCAGCGGACCGAACCCCGCAGGGGTGAGGGCCCGCTGGAACGAGGTTTTAGGTCGCCCTGATTCGTTCCAGGATCTCATGCATCACGTGCTGGTTCGCGTAGAGCTGCCAGACAGCTACTCGGTCCGAATTGACGACGACTCGCCACGCCGCCGGAACACTCCAGTGGTTGTCCGGCTTCAGCTCTCCATTCTGCACGAATGTGCCGCTGGCGCGACCCAACAGAATCACGGTATCGTTGTTCCCGAATCGGTCGGACACCTCGATCTGGAAGTCCGGCACAAGGTAAAAATACCCCTGCCAGCCTGAGTTCATCTGATCCCTCCCCACATGCTCAGAGCCGTCCGCATCGACGAACATGTGTTCCGGAGTCATCAGGCCAACCAAACGACTGACTTCTCCCGAATTGATCGCCGCCACGAACGCGTCGGCCACTTGCAGAGGGGTCACGGTCCTTCGCCTCCTTTCTGGCCTAACGGTCCGAGTTCAGCGGACCGAACCCGTAGGGGTGAGGGTCCGCTGGAATGAGGTGTTAGGTGCGGCATTCCCACGTGTAGAAATTCGGTATCTGCCGCAGGGTGATCTGTTCTTGCCACTGCTGAAGACAGGGCAATCCTTGTTTCCATAGTGGTTTGCATTCCTCTAAATACTGATGAACTTGTTCACGTTCACCAATCTCAAGCAACGTGCGCGCAAGGTTGAAATCTGGTGTGAACCAATCTGGCTGCGCCGGGATCGGGACCTGCGTGGCCGCGTGAAGATGCGCGATGGCTGAGGTCTTATCGCCCTCCAACAGGGCAAGTCGCCCCAGCACGATGTTTGCGATGTGGACTGGGATTCCTTGATCCGATTCAACCTCGATTCGTTGGGCGAGGGCGAGCGCCTCCAAAGCCATCTCTGACGCGTGCTCGAGATCTCCATCCTCAAACGTACATTCCGCGACCCAGGGAAGGAGACGGAGGCGAGTCGTGTCATCTCGAGCGCTTTCCAACCTCTGCCGGTGTGAAGCGCAGTACTTCTTGTGAGGATCATCGTCGATCCACCAGCAGCCGCTGAGAAGCAGGAAAAGTGCGAGAAACATCGCTACTGGGCTTCTCATATTGATTTCCGTCCTTTTGGGGGCCACCTAACGGTCCGAGTTCAGCGGCCCGAACCCGGCACGGGTGAGGGTCCGCTGGAATGAGGTGTTAGGTGATTTGACAGTAGACTCAAAAATCATGGCGGTGGAACGACCTGGCGAACGACAGCCAACAGGTACTCAAACAACAGCAGGAGAGACATTGCGCCGCCGAGAATAACAGCGAGCCTCAATCGACGAGAAAATTCCGCGACGTTGTGGAGACCCTGCCCGCCCGGCGAGGCAGCGAGATGCCGAGCGATCCGGATAAGCTGATACCCGGACAGGACAGCCAGCGCGCCGACGGGGAAGTTGAGGAGTTCCCAGAAATACGTCATATCGTGAGTACCCACAACTGCGGCGACAAAAAGGGTGTAAATTGCGGTTATGAGTCCGAAGGCAACGAGCCCACCACCTGCAACCAGGAACCAAGGCCAACTCCGCGCGATAGGGCTAAGCTGCTTTCGGAGGTCAGGGTCAAACATCATCAAAAACCTAACGGTCCGATTTCAGCGGCCCGAGTACGCGCAAGGCGCGGACTTGGTTCCGCTGGAACGAGGTGTTAGGCGTTATCTTCACCGAATCTCCTCTCCGATTGTCTCGGCAATCCGCTCTTGCATGTGGATGAGCATCGCAACTGTTGGTCCGCAAACGAGTATGTCGAAAATGACCTGCAGCGGATCGAATCGGCCCACGTCGAACAGTTCTGTAGAGGGCTGTGGAACGACCGCCAGAAGCTGCAGGTTTCGCACTGTAATGAAAACACCGTTGCAGGAACCACAGGCTTTGAACGGTACAGTCTTGAGCGAGCCAGGACGGAGAGAAGGAACATCGCATCGTGGGCAAGTTTCGTCGGAGATCGGACCGTATAACTTGAAATGGACGTCCGTCGGGATTTCCACGAGCCGATCATCGTACGTTTTTCGAAAGACTGTTTCGACTTCTCCTGGGTCAAACCAAAGCGCTTCGCAATCAGCACACACGTCGACTGCGACCCCCGAGATCAGGTGTTCACTCATGGCCCCTTTACAGTCGAGACAATTCATAGAATTGGGTTCCCTACAGACATTACGTTCGCCTAGCGGTCCGAATTCAGCGAGCCAGACCCGGCATGGGTAAGGGTCCGCTGGAACGAGGTGTTAGGTCGTGTTCGTGTATTCAATTCTATCCTGTTGGTTTGACGCCCAATACCGCGTTCCAGAGTTCCCGCGTCACCGGAATCGACTTCGCGGAGCCGTCTTTCTTGATGATCCGGAGTTTGCAGTGGGGAGACGCTTGGACCAGTTGGCAGCGCTCAACATCTGTGATCGGTATTAACCAAGAGAATCGGTCAATCGGTGATCGAATCCCGAATCCATCAGGACCGACGACGCGAACGGTGTTAGCGTCAAGCCAGATACCCACGGCGAACAGAGATGCCATGAGGATGGCTATGGGGAAGGCGGCGAAGCGCCAGTTCGGGGGCAGAGAGAATGCAGCGGCCAGAAAGGCGATGGCCGTCATGAGCACTGCCTGGAACAAGAGCATTCTGAGAGCGCCTGAAAGTGGCTGACGGTACGAGCCGAAAATCGGTTGCATCTCTGATGGAGTCACCGACCTGACTTCCCCGATAGATCTGAATCCAGTCTTCATTTGTAGCGATTCATGGCTGACCTAACGGTCCGAGTTCAGCGGCCCAGACCCGGCACGGGTGAGGGTCCGCTGGAATGAGGTGTTAGGCCACGCGTACCGGTTTGATCTGCCGAACATCGTCTTTGATTTCATTCTCGGCTTCCCAAAGGTCAACTGCACGCTGGAGATTCAACCAGAACTCGGGCGAATTCCCGAAGAGGCGAGAAAGGCGCAACGCCATTTGGGGACTGACTGCCCGACGCTCGCGAAGAAGCTCGTTCACCGACTGACGCGAAACACCGAGTGCGGTTGCCAACCCAGAAACCGAAAGACCGTAGTCCGGAAGGAACTCCTCTCGAAGGAACTCACCCGGGTGGATGGGTGGTCGCTTTGGTTTTCTGTTGTTCGGAATACCCATCGCGCACCTCGTTCCTAATGGTAGTCGCATATTTCGACGTTGAAGGCGTCGCCGTCCACGAAACGAAAGCAGACTCGCCATTGTTCGTTGATCGAAATCGAATGCTGGCCTTTGCGATCACCTCCGAGACCATGCAGCCGGTTGCTGGGGGGGACCTTGAGGTCGCAGAGAGCAGTTGCCGCGTTGATTTGCTCGAGCTTGCGTATGGCCCTGACCAGGATCTCCGAGGGTAGCCTTCGCGCCTTGCCCGTCACGTACAGTTGTTGGGTTCGCTTGTCTGCGAAGGTCTTGATCACAATTCAAATGTAATGTGTCACGTGACGCTTGTCAAGTGAAAATAACGCGAGGCCGGTGCCTAACGGTCCGAGTTCAGCGGACCGAGGCCGCGCAAGGCGCGGACTTGGGCCCGCTGGAACGAGGTGTTAGGCGGCATACATACATCGTGGCGCGGCAATCACAAGATCGTCTGAATGATCTGAAGCGCCCGGCCACGCATCCACGCACGTTGATGCTACTGCTCAAGCTCTTCAAACAGGCTGAGGATGGTCGACCGCACTTCGCGCCATACGTCCGTCCCAGGGACTATAGCTTCGAAGTGCGAGGCTCCCTCCAGGGTGACTGCCGTCACGTCGTGTCCGGCCGCAGCTGCCGCAGCAGCGAAAGCGTCGGCAAAGAGCGGCGGCACCGCAGGATCATCCGCACCCGTCAAAAGACGCAACGGAACTGCGACCGGTAGCATTCGGATGGGCGAGCCCGCTGCGTAGTTGTCAGGCACCTCTTCAGGGGACCCTCCCATTAGCGTATCAATTACGTCGCCACCGCAGACTTCGTTGTCGGTATCGCGCAGCGGCGCTAACTGACCCGGCCCGTTAAGGCTGACCGCGCCCTTGATAGCCAAGGGCGCCTCCAGATAGAGAGGGCTCTCCTCGGGAACGTTTGGTCGTCCAGCTGCCCACAAAGCCAAATGCCCCCCGGCCGAGTGCCCTGCAACAACTACCTGACTCAAGTCGAGATGATATTCCGACTGCAGAAATCGCAAGTAGTCAATACCGTTCGCAACATCGAGAAACGTGTTGGGCCAGCCACCTCCAGGACTGTCTACACGTCGATACTCGATGTTCCACGTCGCGACTCCAGCTTCTGACAGGTCAGCAGCGAAACGGCTCATGTACTCCAAGTTGGCGAAAGACAACCAACACCCGCCGTGGATGATGACGAGAACTGGGAATGGGCCTGAGCCATCTGGTAGACGCAGGTGACCGTATTGTTCTGGCGCTTTACCATAGGCCAACACGAAGTCGGGCTCGACTGGCTCCGAGCTCAGAACATCCTGAGCTGACAGGTACTGAGCATTCAGCAGAGCTGGCCAGAGACACAAAGTGGCGCCAATGGCCAAGGCCGAAGCGGTGATTCCATGCCATCGAGCTTCCATCTTGCTTCTCCTTGGGCTGCCTAACGACTGGAGTTCAGCGGACGCGGCCCGCGCTCGCGCGGGTCGCGGTCCGCCTGAAACGAAATGTTAGGTCGGGCCTTCGATTGGGTCATTCCGTTGATTCCCTGTTTGACTTGTTCTGCGTGAGCGAAAGCAGCAGGTTTGCTGCAGGATCGTCTCTCCAGTGAATCGCTGCAAAGACCTCGCAACCCAGACCTAGGAGGAACAGGCCGGCAGATAGAGCGCATGTCCGAACATAGTTTCCGAGTAGACCGAAAGCCACTGATGTGCGGATATCCGGTTCGTCCGGGAAAACCTCATAGAGCCCAACCAAATCGGGCGCTACGAATATGGGAACTAGCGCCCCGGAAAGGGCAAGGACTAAGCCGCCGAACAACAGAAACCAACGAAGTTTTCCCCAAGCCTCTTTCCGTTGTCGAAGTTGATCGATGAACTGCATCTGATCTGGGGACAGATTGTCGAACATCCCAGGATGCCTCCTTCACAAAACCTAACGGTCCGAGTTCAGCGGACCGGGGCCGCGGCCGCCGCGGACTCGGGTCCGCTGGAATGAGTTGTTAGGCCAACGGTGGTTTCCGAGTTCAAGGCAAACCTCCTGCCATATCAGCCCAATAGTCGACAGTTCTGCCGACCTCGCTCTTGGGTGCACTATCTGCGATTATTCTGCGGAACAGATTGTCGGTAATCAACATAACGGCCATGCCCATATCATGTCTGAACCCAGCGACTATGGGCATGTTGCATTCTGCTCGATCCGGCGGCCCGGTGGACCAATGCAAACCTGGAATGGTCTCTACGAAAGACCGTCCCAGATAGTAAGCGCACCTTAGGACAATCGCTCTCGAAGGTTCATCGAACTCGAAGTTGCCGCTGGCATAGGATGGCGTGTCGGTGATCCAGGTTGGCAAATCTGAATCTGTCGCAGCGGTACTCCATCGGAGACTCTCGATGGCCCAGCCAAAAACAGGCTCGATGGATGGGATTGAGTAGTCCGCCTCAATCCCGTCGTTCAAAAGATCGAGGACGAGCTTTGTTACTGCTTCCGATTCAACCTGGAGAAACCTCTCAAGATAGTCTTTGGCTTGAGTTGCTGTGAGCGACTCAAAGAACCGGAAATCCATGAGCTATTTTTGAACCCTCATGTTGGCACCCGATACTACTCGTTTCCATTTAGCCTAACGGTCCGAGTTCAGCGGACCGAACCCGGCACGGGTGAGGGTCCGCTGGAACGAGGTGTTAGGCATGAGGTTCACTACTAATCGCGCCCGGATATGATGGCAATACTGGCAACCGACGCTTCCCGCCGATGTCGTGCGAGCTGTTGATACTCCGGTGATTCGTACCAGCGACGCAGCTCTTGGTCATCTGGAAACTTGATCAGGACCGTACGTTCGGCAGGCCACTTTCCTTCGAGCACCCTTGGGTTGTCTTCCACGGAGACAACCTGACCTTCATACTTTTCAAACGCCGCGTCGAAACCAGCCAAGTATTGCTCGTACCGCACTGGATCATGGATGTTGATCAACGCTACGAAATAGCTACTCACTACCGAAGCCTCACTTCCCTACAACTGAAAACCGTCCCAATGAAGGCCGCGCTAACGGTCCGCGTTCAGCGGACCGAACCCGCCACGGGTGAGGGTCCGCTGGAATGAGGTGTTAGGCATTTTATTCTGGAGGATCATCGGTAGTCACTTGTTGTGAGTTCGTCAGTCTAAACACTACCTCTTGGTACACCCGCTGAGTGATGTCTCGCGGATCAACGGCACTGAAAATGATCGCGCTACGGTCACTGCTATCGATAACGAGGTCGAAGCCAAGCTCGAGGTCATCAATGATAACGAGAAGTTCTCGCTTCATCTCGTCTCTCAGCTCTCGGCGTCTAACATAAGCCTCTGATTCAGCCATCGCCTTCTTGAAATCCACCTTCACCACAATGTTCCCTTGTTCGTCAGTCTCGGGTTCAGGCGGAACAGCTAAGTCCGGCGAAGCCTCAAGGCTCTGCTTCAGATCTGCATTCCTGGGCTGAGACAGAACCAGGTCTCTGAGTACTGGCTCAATGGATTCGAAATCCACGGTGGCGATTTCTGTCGACCGTCCTGTGGCTGCGAACGAAAGCAGAATCAGCAATGTGGTGAGGGCTCTCACTTTCACCTCCTGTCTGAGTTGCCTAACGGTCCGAGTTCAGCGGACCGAATCCGCGCAACGCTGGATGGAGTCCACATATTGAGGCACTAGCTACCGCAAGTTGATTACTGGCGCAATCAACTGAGTTCATTGTGTTTAAGCGCGTGGTGCGCATTTTCGCGTAGTGGGATGCCTTCGAGACAATGATAGCGCGGGAGTTTCTAGGACGCAAAGCGCTTTTGCAATCGAACAGGCTGTGGAGTTTTGAATCTTCGATAGCGATAGCGATCCCGATAGCGATAGCGAACTTTGATCCAGGTATCATCAGCGCATGCAGGCCACTGCCATCGCCCACCCGAACATCGCCCTGATCAAGTACTGGGGCAAGAGCGATGTCGAGCGGAACATCCCGGCGGTTGGGTCGCTGTCGATCACGCTCGATGGTCTGACCACGACGACCTCCGTTTCATTGAGCTCAGACCTGGAAGAGGACGAGTTCCTCCTCGGCGGTGAGGCTGCGCCGGAAATGGCCGGCCGGGTGAGTCGCTGCCTCGATCTGGTGCGGGAAAGGGTCGGCGTCCAGACCCGGGCGAGGGTGGAGAGCGACAACGATTTCCCGACCGCGGCCGGGCTCGCCTCGTCGGCTTCGGGATTCGCCGCCCTGGTGACCGCGGCCGACGCGGCGTTGGGCGCGGACATTCCCCAGGTCGTGCTTGCGGACGTGGCGCGGCGAGCATCGGGCTCGGCTGCCAGGTCGCTCTTTGGCGGGTTCGTCGAGCTGAGCCTGACCCCGGACGGCCCTCACCCGACCGAGACCCGGCAGATCCTCGAGCCTTCGGAATGGCCGCTCCGGGTTGCGGTTGCGGTGACCGAGACCGGCCCCAAGGAGATCGGTTCCACCGAGGGCATGGTCCGCACCGAGCAAACCTCTCCCTACTACGCGGGCTGGGTGAGCTCGTCAGAGGATGATCTCGCCGAGGCGCGGGGCGCGATCGCGCGGCAAGATTTCGAAGCGCTCGCTGAGGTCAGCGAATCGAGCTGCCTCAAGATGCACGCGGTCATGCTGTCGGCGCGGCCGGGACTCGTGTACTGGAACGGGGCGGCGGTCGAGTGCATCCGGAGGGTGCGAGAGCTGCGAGCCGACGGCGTGCCGGTCTTCTTCACGATAGACGCCGGACCCCAGGTCAAGGCCGTCTGCGCCCCCGAAGCGTTCGATTGGGTGGCCGCGCAGCTTGCGGAAGTAGAGGGCGTGCACCAGGTGCTGCCAAGCGGGCTCGGCGATGGGGCGCGGGTGGTCGCTGATTGATGGACCTGATAGAGGTTTCCGCCCCCGGAAAGCTGGTTCTTTTTGGCGAGTACGCAGTTCTCTTCGGAGCCCCGGCCGCGGTTGCGGCGGTCGACCGGCGGGCGGTCGTGACCATCCGTCCCTTCGCAGGCAACGGGTGGGAGGTTGCGGCGCCGGGTCTCGTTGCCCAACGGGCACGGCTCGAAGTGGAGCCCGACAACACTGTGCGCTGGCACGATGAAATGCTCGGGCGCGATGCATACGGTCTGATCGACAAGCTGCTGCGGGGGATCGGGGAGTCCGGCTCGATCGATCTCGTGAACCTGCCACCGCTCGAGGCGATCCTCGATACAAGAGCATTTTTTGAAAGTGCGGGTGGTTGGGAATCCAAGCTCGGCCTTGGTTCGAGCGCCGCCCTGACGGTCGCTTTTGCGTCCGCCCTCGAGGTCTGGGCCGGCGGTTCGCCGACCGCAGAGTCGGAAGGACGTCTCCAGGAGTTGGTGGACCTCCACCGAGGGGTCCAGGGTGGGGCGGGCTCCGGGATCGACGTCGCGGCGAGTCTCCTCGGGGGAGTCATCCAATTCCAGCTTGCCGGCGACGGATCGGTGGCGGAGGCGTCCCCTCTGGTCCTGCCGGAGAACCTGCGAATGGTCTTCGTGTGGACCGGACGCGCCGCCAGCACCGGAGATTTTCTGGGACGACTCCGAGCCCGCCACGAGGAGGAGCCGCAGGAGGTCAATCCCGTTCTTGACGAGCTTGGTGCCATTTCTTCGGATGGCGTCGAAGCGCTTGCCGAGAACGATGCCGACGGTTTTCTGAACGCCGTCGACGCTTTCTGGGGAGTTCTCGAACAGCTCGGCGATGTCATTGCGATGCCGATTCTCTCTGAAGAACATGGCGTTCTTCGGCGGATTGCCGTTGACTGCGGCGTCCGCTATAAACCGAGTGGGGCCGGCGGTGGAGATTTCGGGATTGGATTCACAACCGACCCGGATGCGGCCTCCTCGTTCGCGAGCCGTGCCGGGGCGAGCGGCTTCCATGTCCTGGAATTGGGTCTTGATCACTCCGGTCTCCAGAGGTCCTCGGCGTGATCCGGAATCTCCGCAGGTTCGGCGCCTATCTGGTCGGAAAATCGGATGAAGTCCAGGATCTCGACCTCAAGGATCTGTTGATGGCCAAGGTCATCCTCGATATCCATCGGACTCGAACGCGCAAGGAAATCGTTTTTCTTCCCCTCGGCAACCTCAAACCGATCCACACACTCGACCGCCCCAATGCGATCCGGGCAACCGAGGCGAGGGTCGAAGCTCTCGGGCCGCATCGGGAGCGACTCCTTGCCGCCGGACGGTTGACCTGCGCCGATCTCGCAGAGGTTCTGCCGTCGGTTTCCTGGATCAAGACCGTTCGCGAGAATGACCAGTCCTATCTCACGTACGAGGGGAACGGCCGCCTGGCCGCATTGCACGAGATGTTCGGGTCCGATGCGGATCTCGAGGTCGAGGTCGAGCTCTACCACTTTCGGAGACCGAAGAAAATCGTGCGCCGGCTGAACCGTCTGCGGCGGCTGAACGGCCTTCTTTGAGCTGGATCCGAACTTCGATTTCGTGACCGATCGGGTCGTGACGGTGTACCCTTTCGGTGTACTTTTCGAGGGGGGCAACATGAAGGTCGAGAAACCCAACAGGGTCAGCCGCAGCTTCACACAACATCTGGACTCGCCACCGGCGGCGGTCTTCGAGCTGCTGTGCCCGGTGCGAGAGGCCGAATGGGTCAACGACTGGAGACCGAAGCTGGTGCTGACGAACTCGGGCTACGCAGAACCGGGCTGCATCTTCATCACACCGGGGATCCCCGAGGACGCCCTGTGGTTGATGACGGAGTATGATCCCGACGCCTTCCGGCTCGAGATCATCAAGATGATTCCCGGGGTCGTGGTGGGGAGGATCACGATTTTCCTTACGGCAGACGGCGACGACGGCTGCACCGCCGAAATCACCTACGCCTACACCTCGATCTCCGACCACGGTGACAGGGCGCTGGAAGAGTTCACCGACGACCATTTCAAGGGTTTCATGGAAATCTGGGAGAAGGAGCTCAACCACTTCCTGAGTACGGGCACCAAGTTCGAGATCCTGGAGTGAAGGCCCTGCGCCTCACGGTGTTGCCGGGTGAGTTTTCCGTGTGGCGCCTCGCCGCGAACGAACCGTTGCCTTCGATAGAAGGCGGCAGCTTCCTCTCCATGACCCGAACCGACGATGAACTGTCGGTCGTGTCTGCATCAACGGACGTCCCTGCGGGGGCCAGGGCCGAGACCGGATGGCGCTGTCTGCGGGTGGAAGGCCCGTTGCCCTTCGAGATGACAGGTGTCCTCGCCGATCTCAGCGCGCCGCTGGCAGAGGCGGAGATACCGATCTT
>Ga0316192_10003349_pt1 | contig 11701 bp, 11 predicted proteins | sample MerIslwburrow_MG_FD_204931 | JGI IMG/M metagenome (GOLD analysis project Ga0316192, IMG submission 204931) | Coastal sediment microbial communities from Maine, United States - Merrow Island worm burrow | ecosystem: Environmental > Aquatic > Marine > Coastal > Sediment | place: USA: Maine...
CCTGAGTTCGGGCTTCACCCACGATAAATCCGCTCATTGGATTGCCTACTCAAATTGAAAGCAGGATTATATCTCCAACTGAGTTTTCACACAGCCTGGGTCGTTTCCTGAAGTGCAGTGGACTCTTATATAAGGATTTCATGTGGTTCCGGGTTTGACCGGTAACCTGCCGTTCACGGCAAGAGTAGAGGCACAGCTTGACGCTGTTGCTAACGCGTACTTCCGGCCAATATAGGTCCTTTACCAAATGCATGCCAACGTCCGTTGATACTGAACGCAGACGTTCAGGGTTCGAGTTGTTTCGGTTGTTTGGTGTCAATCTCATGATAAATACATATTTCTCGTTGATCTACCAAAAGAGAGCCCATTCTTAGCGCCCCAAGCACAAATAAAAATGCCGATAATGCATAAAGCATTTGCACCTCGATCTCATGCTTGAACAGCGCGATCATTATTTCACGAATCACAAATACAATCGCAGCATCGACAATAAAAGAAAGACGAATCTTACGAGTGTCGAAGTACTCTACTAGAGATCGAGATAGCTCAATCAGTACGTATAGTGTTAACACGTCGGCAATTAGATCAATATAGTGGCCAGTGATGCCTTCAAATTTTAACAACCCCCATGTCGTAATAAATAGCTGGGCTGTTCCAATTACAATGCCGAGAATAATGAATGCCAGTATTACCCCAAATACAGCACATACTACACTTTCAAAAGCTATTTGAATTTTACCGGCCAACATTTATATTATTCGCACCTAACAGCTGTTAAAAGGAAAAGGTCACTATATGCTAAATAAGTTACTTATGAAGTACATTGGATTATTCCAACCAGGTTAATACATTACCACTCTATTATCCGAATATGTAAATATGCAGCTTGGTTATCTGTATATATTCATCTTGGTGCTAACCTTAGAATTCGGCAAAACTCAGTGCGAGATATACACCATAGCCAGCCAAAAGTATTCCACCTTCCAACCGGCTTAGACAGCGCCCCGTATACAAAAACAGCAACAGCAGCAGAGACGTTCCGAGCATTACCCATTGGTCGAATTGCAGAATTCTTGCATGGACTGGAAGCGGCTGAAGCAGAGCGGATACACCTAGAATTCCAAGCAAATTGAAGATATTGCTGCCAAGTACGTTTCCAACGGCCACATCTGCGTGCCGACGCAGCGCTGCAATAACCGAAATCGTAAACTCTGGGAGTGATGTACCAACTGCTACCAATGTCAAACCGATAACTGCCTCGGAAACCCTAAAGTGTTCTGCAATTCCGACGGCTCCCATAAGTAGCACCTGTGACCCTGCAATTAACAGCAGTAGACCAGTAATCACTGTCGTGACAGTCCATACGACTGACTTCGGCAGAGCGGTAAGTTCTTCGGCTTCGGCTTTGTGTAGTTCCGCAGAAGGTGAGGCGTGCAGACGTTCGCTCCAATAAGCCCATACCAGGTAAGCCACCAGTGATATCAACAAAATCGCTCCATCCACAGGACCCAGAGCACTTCCACCCACCAAAACAATAAACAATATGCTTGCTGCTACGACTGTGACTGCGTCCCGCCGTAGTGCCATTGGCTTGACTGCCAGAGGCGTGATCAGGGCGCATGTTCCTAGTATCAGCAAAATATTGCCGATATTGCTACCCACGACATTACCGATAGCAATATCCGGTTGCTGATTTAGTGCTGCATCTACAGAAACCACCAACTCTGGCGCCGAAGTGCCGAAGCCTACGATAACGAGGCCGCTTAGCAGTGGCGATACACCGAGACGCTTGGCGGCAGCCAACGAGCCTCGAATCAATGCTTCACCGCCAACGGTAAGCAAGCCCACGCCAAGCACCAAAAACAAAATATTTACCACAGTTCAGAACTTCGGAGCATAGGGATTAATAAGATCACAGCGAATATATTGAAAGCCTAAATCGTCGGCTGCAGCAATTTGTTAGATTTTTCTCGTTCACCGATTATCCAACGAGGGGGTCCCCAAATCCCCAGAGAAAAGTTCCGGTCATCAGAAAAGATACCTCGAGTGTTCCAATCGACAACCGTAGGCTTTGCGTCGTTCCAGAATCTGATTATCGAAGGCTTCATTAGACCAGTATTTTTAGTGCGCGGATCTTTAGTCAAGGCCAAACAGTCGGCGGAAAAACGGGAAACGATTTTCCGTCTTGCGCATGAGCAGTGACTCCAGCTCGCCGTGGTCAAAAAATACGCCTGCACATATGGTGCATCGGTCGACCTCAATACCATCCAATTGCTCGGCCTTCATATCCATGCCGCATTGGGGGCACTTTTTCCAGTGTGCCAGGCGGCGCTTTTCGCGTTCCGCTTTCTCACATTCTATGCGGTAGGCTTCGAGGCGTTTTTCCCGTTCTTTGCGCGCCAGCTCTAACAGTGTGCGCTCATTTTCAAGAAACCACTGGTTTTCCTTACTATGTGATATGTCTTTTGTCATGTTATTGTGCCAGGCCATTATCCTCGCTGGCCTGCTTTTCGATTTCTGCCTGGTTGGCCGGAGCCGAACCTCTCGGAGGAAACTCTTGCAGCGTTGCAAGATGTTGCAGTACAAGATTCTTCGCTGGTCCGAACGCCCACATTTTCTTACCCATCCACTTCGTGTACATACCTGACTCTTCGGCCGTTTTCTCGTAAGGATCTCTGCGCAGATTGAACAGCAGCGGTGCGTTCAGCTCCTCCCTCGGTCCTGCCCAGCCATGGTTTTGCACGACAAAGTGGGCCTTCCAGTCACTATAGCGTACAGCCTGCAGGTGAGGTCCCGCGTAGTAGAAAATTTCCTGCCGGTTGCTGTCAGTTTCACCTTTCAGAAACGAAAGTTGATTATAGCCATCGAGATGGACTTTCTTGCCCTGGTAACCGGCTAACAGTTTCTTTGGAAGGTCCTGCGGACCGCCCGCCGCAGCGATGAAGGTCGGCATCCAGTCCATGCCGTCAAAGATTCCATTAAAGACCTTGCCCTCTGGGAAATGACCGGGCCAGCGTGCGATAGCTGGCACGCGGAAGCCGCCTTCCCAGGTGGTGCCTTTTTCGCCATGGAACGGCGTGGTGCCACCATCGGGCCAGGTCATCGTTTCCGGCCCATTATCCGAGGTAAAAACAACGATGGTGTTATCGGCAATACCCAGCCTGTCGAGTTCGTCAAGCACCTTGCCGACGTTATCATCCAGCTCCTTCATGATGATGTCTTGCAATCCCTTGCCACCACCCAGTTGCTGCTCGTACTCCGGTTTCAGATAGGTCCACACATGAGCCCGTGCCGGCGCCATCCAGACAAAGAATGGTTTTTTATTTTTTACCGCGCGATTAATGAAATCTAGTGTGTGCGTCGTCACTTCGTCATCCAGCCCTTTCTGACGTTCGGGTGGAGCCGGACCATCATCAACTATACGTTGCTTGCCAGCCGCTCCCCAGCGCTTGTCGACTATTCCTTTATCGGTATCCGTCGCGTAGGAATGAATAATGTTTCGCGGGCCGTATTGATCATTGAATGCTTTGTCCTTGGGCCAGTCCGGGTCGACCGTATACTCCATAGCGTTCAGGTGGTACAGCCAACCCCAGTACTCGTCGAAGCCCCGGTTGGTGGGCAACACCTCGTTCAAGTCTCCCAGGTGGTTCTTGCCGAACTGGCCAGTCATGTAGCCCATCTTTTTGAGCAGTCCAGGGATTGTCGGATCATCTTCGTGCAGACCCTTTTTTTCTCCTGGCAGACCCACGGTATGCATGCCCGTCCTGACGGGCAACTGACCTGTTATGAATGCCGCACGTCCCGCCGTACAGGATGGTTGTGCATAATAGTCAGTAAGCCTGACGCCCTGACTGGAAAGTTTATCCAGGTTAGGCGTTTCAATGCTCTTCACACCCTGGTGATAGCTGCCGAGGCTGGCCCAGCCGACATCGTCTGCCATGATGACCAGGATATTCGGTTTATCGGCGGCGAACCCGTTGATAGTGCTGCTCAAAAGCACGGCGGGCGCGAGGAGCTTGATCGCAATAGTTGTAAATATTTTCTTCATGAGGATTTTAGATAGCCTTGAAATCGCGGAAGCGCTTTTATAACAAATCTTATTCACTGGCGCCAACAATTGGGGAGACTTCAATGCCGATAGAAAACATCTTTTTGCTACTGGCGGCGGGCCTGACGCCAATTACCCTGTCCTATGCTCTGCTGTCTCAGGATACGTTCCAGTCATCGAACCTGAAAATCAGTACGACCGTTTTGTATATGGGCTCCTCCTGTTAAGCAAACAGTTTTGTCACAGATATCAGACGCGTACGTATATTCGGCATTTTAGTGGAGACGCTATCTCCTCGCCCACTATGTATGCGCACCCCGGCGCCTATTTGGGTCGATGGACTCTATGGCCTCAAAACGGAACTGGTTTCACCAGGGCGGATATCTTTATCTGAACAAGGTCTGTTTGCTGAACTCATTATGGTTATATCGCTATGCGCACAGATTTATGCTGCGGCAAGTAATTCACCATGATCTCTGTCGTATGCCGCCCCCTGCGTAAGCAGGGCCGAAGCGGTACGTGCATTCTTGTTCGCCAGTACAACCGCCGCACGGCCATACCCGGCCCGCTGGATCAATGCCCAGAGCCAGCGCTCCTTGGGTGTCTTGGGGTCCTTTAATCGATGCACGTATGCCCTGGCTCCCTGGATGAGTACGGAGCGCAATCGTTTATTGGCGACATACCGACTGATTCCAATCAACACTGTCTTGCCACCGCTGCTGTATTGCTTCGGTGTAAACCCCAGATACGCTGAGAACTGATGGCCATTCGCAAACGCTTCACCGGTACCTAATGTTGCGTACAGCAATACCGAACTGATCGGGCCGACACCTTCAAGCCGGGGCAGGCGATCACGGGTGGCATTTTGTTTCACTAATGTGGCAATTTGCTCATTAAGCATATCGATATCTTCCTTGATCGTGATCAGTCGTCCGTAGAGCAAGTTCAGTGTGGGGCGGTAAAGATCGGGCAACTCATTCTCAGCATCCTCGAGTACCTCGGGTATAGAACGATGAAGTGCCGCAAACCCCTGGGGTATCACAATGCCAAACTCCATCAACAGGCCACGAATGTGGTTCGACAGTGCCGTTCTGTCATGGACCAGCAGTTCCCGTGATCGCTGAATGGCCTGTATGCCCTGTTGCTCAACGGTCTTCATTGGCGCTTCTTTGATATTCGGACGACTCGCTGCTTCTGCAACGGCCAATGCATCGTTTGAATCGGTCTTGTGACCTTGCCTGAAGGGCGTAACAGCCTTGGCGGGAATGATCCTGGCCGTGTGGCCATACTGATGAGCCATGCGGGACCAGTAGTGGGCTGTTGCACAAGACTCGAAGGCAACCAGACTCGGCTTCTGTCTGGCCAAAAACTCCGCAAACTTCTTTCGGGTTAATGCCTTGTTCTGCAGTTCCTTCATGGCAGGGGTGACAACCGATACTTGAATAATGTTTTTTGCCAAATCGACTCCGACTACGTTTAAATTGTTCATGTATGGACTCCTCTTAGCGTGTTTTCGTCAACACTCAACCTACGTAAGTGGGGTGGAGGAGTCCATACATTGGGTCGGTTTCTGAAGTACAGTGGACTCTTATATAAGGATTTCATGTAGTTCCGGGTTTGACCGGTAACCTGCCGTTCACGGCAAGAGTAGAGGCACAGCTTGACGCTGTTGCTAACGCGTACTACCGGCCACAACTTGTCATTCCCGTGCAACCAACGAACGGAGAAAATGCAGCAGAACTTGCCATTCACCTCATGCGATCAGTACTACCAAGTACGGCCAAAATTTGTCGTTGCCGATCAGAAAATGGATTCGGCCCCTTTTTAATTTTTATAGCGAAACCTCAAGGCCATCATAGGCACACAACACTTCCAACGCTGATTCCTTGCGCATCAACCCTTCGTATCGAATCGTATCAAGATGCATCTTCCGAATCGTATCATCATCAAAGATAGGTTCGTGATGGAACATCGCCAAACGTCTGGCTTTCGCCCGATGGCACAGATCAACTGCAACCACGTTACTGGAATGGCCCCAGTCATCTTTCATCGATACAGCATCGGCAAGTGAATACATGGTATCCATGATGACAAGATCAGCATCACGGAAAAATTCGACAAACCGCTGTATCGATATTCTATCGTCAAGCTTATGCTCCGAATCGGTGCTGTATACCACCGACTTTCCATTACAGGAAAATCGATAGCCGTAAGAGTCGTTGTCATGATGCTGCCGTATCAACTCTACCCGGCACCCGGCGACTTCCGCCACTTCTCCAGGTACCAGGGTGGTAAACTTGAAGCGGGCTTTCAGAAACCCGAAAGGAACAGGAAAAGAGATTTTTTCCTGTTGTCGGCGCAACGCCTGCTCGATCGTGTCGTGGCCGCCAAAAACGCGGATAGTAACATCCGGGTCAAACGCAGGCACAAAGAATGGAAACCCCATGATATGGTCCCAGTGTAGATGGGACATGAAAATGTTATAGGTTTTCCCCCTTCCCTCCCTGCTTCGCCGTATTGCATCCAGCCCGAATTCGCGCAGACCGGAACCCATATCACACACAAGGTATTCATTACTTGCACCATCCAGTTCCACGCAGGAACTTGCCCCGCCATAGGTAGCCCTGATCGGAAAATCAAGTTCATTGTCGATGAAATTCCCTATATCGGCATCCGACTGGAAATGTCGGCCATTCGCTGCCTTCAACGCACCAATCAACTTGTCCCGAACTTCGCCGGACCGTATCGCTTTCGGCAGTGAACCCCTGGTTCCCCAGAACCTTACCAGCACGGGAAGAACCTCGCTGTACGTTTCATATCCGGGTAAAAGATTCCATAGGCAAATCAGGTGGCCGAAGTGCTGGCCAGGGCCAACTCCAGACTTTCGTGAATGACAAACAGTTTTTCAAATCCACTGATATGGAAAATTTCCCGCATGGTTTCATTCATCCCCGCCACAAGAATTTTTACAGAAGCCGGCTCAGCCACCTTCAAGGCCATCATTAGAGCCCTGAGTCCAATGCTAGTCATGTAATCCACATTACGGAAATCAATGATCAGGTTGCCACCGGACCTTGACGCTTCTTCAACCGAGGGGATAAGGCGGGATTCGAAATCCTCGGCATTCTCATAGTCCACCGGTCCGTCCGGAAAGACGATGACATTTCCCTGCCTAAGCTCTTTGGTCCAGTTCATGATCGGGTTGCTCTAACGTGCATGATGTTGTCCCTCTGTTATGCAATTCGCCCCGCGTTTCCTGGCATAGATCCCAGAATACCGTAAAAGGTCGGCCCGATTACCTACTTCAGGCTCAAAATATACTTTGTAATCCGAAAATGGTTTCTGTCGGCCTTGCGAGTATATTCTTGTTGATTTGTCAGCTCTCTGACCAGTTGTACCCCGATACCGCCCGGGCCCTGATTATCGACTAACTGCCCTGCAGTCACTCTACCGACCTCTTTCAGTGGATTAAAAGGTTTTCCCGAATCGATAAACTCCATATAAACTGCTGCATTTTCCCGGTTCACCTTTATTTCAATCGTATCCGAAGCCTCATCACAGCATCCATAACGTACAATATTTACCAGGACCTCCTCCGTGACCACGAGTAGTGTATTGCGGACTTTGTCAGGGAACAGACAGTCCCGCAGGTACTGATCCAGTTCATTACGAATTTTGGTCAGCTCGCAGAGCCGGGGTGACAATGTCAATCTGAGAGTATCTGGTGCCTTGCTCATCTGGCAAATCCTGTGTTTAAAGATGCTGTTCGCCAATACAGACATTGTTCATGAGGCTCGGCTTGCTTGAATCACGACCGAGCTCGCCGGCGGAACCAGTGGCGAATATACCTCATTGAGAATGAATAGAAATTTCATGTGATTTAATAATTTCCGTATCTCTTGAGTCTAGCATCTTGCATAGGTAAGACTAAAAGGTTCTCACATCAAAGTGCTCAATGAGAAACAAGCGAGCTGAACGTTTCATTAGCTGCAAGCAGTCATTCCCGGGCTGGACTCTGGTCGGCAAGCTTCGAACCAAACCGGAAGTGCGGCAGATGTGACTGTCTGTCTGGTGAGCTGCTTCCAGATGTTTACGCCGGATTACAAAACTACTGATGTCAACCAAAGCAGCCTCCCGATAGGCTCTGACAACCGCTGATTGTAAATGCTGAACAAATTCTGTTACCCGGTACCCGGAAGCCCTGCGCCTTGATTCGTATGCGGTGGTCAGGGCAGTATTAATACCAGAGTATGGTACATGTGGTGCTACCATGCAGACACGGTTTACGGATATACAGAAATGCCAAACCAGAGAAGACATATTGCGTTCATCTATACGCAGGAGAGCATCGGCAAACTGGAGCCGGTATCGAAGCATTCACCAGGTGTAATTATTCAGTCATCATTACTTGATGACTTTCTACAGAATCCGGATACATTCACTCGCAATGCGGATCATATTGTTGTGTCCGCACCGATGGTCGGACTCAAATCGGTCATCAGGATTGCCATTGAGCATGACCTGAGCATCGGCATACTGCCACTGAAGTCACAGAAGGCCCTTTCCAGATATTTCCGGTTGCCCGACGATCCCGCAGACCAGATCGAACTGGCATTGCAGGAGAAAGGTCAGACACGGGATCTTATCCTGTGTAATGGCGAGTTGGTGTTGTTCAAGGCCGTTATCGGTCGTATTCCCGTTATCGACTTGCCTGACAGTCGGAGCCCCTGGAAAACGCTGCGAAATGTGCTGGCCAGGTTCCGTGGCATCCGCTTGCTGGGCTTTACTTTCGTTACGGCGAGCGGCAGGAAAGTAGAAACGGCTGCTGCCGGTTGTATGATCGTCCAGCATCATGCGGGCAGTCTGGCCTCCAGGCTGATCGCCAATGATGGCAGTTCCCACGATGGCATGATCTCCCTGGTCATTACCGCACCGCTATCAGTGCTCGACTATTTCCGGTTTCTTCTCCAGGTGCTGAAGCGTGATCTTGCACCGGGCAAGATACCCAACACCCTCGGCTATATCAAATCTTCCCGAGTGATCATCGAGTCCGAAGAGTCTCTGGGGGTCGATATCGACGGTGAAGAAGTCACCAGGACGCCGGTGGAATGTGAGGTCCGGCCCGGTGCGCTCTGTGTCAATACCGGCCCGGAAACCGATACCAGGCGGAGCCATCTTGGTGATTCGAATGAATACTTCAATATTAAGCATCTTCCGATTGATAATGAACTGAGCAAAGCGAAGAAAAAGGCCATCCCGTTCTTTCCCTATGCCTCAGAGGAGCGTTTCAAGGACCTGTTTATAGCGTTACGTGATGATGCGCGCATGAGTAGTGCCTACGTGATGCTCATGCTTCTAAGTACGCTTCTGGCAACTATCGGACTCTACCAGAACAGCACCGCCGTGGTGATCGGCGCCATGCTGCTTGCGCCGCTGATGTCACCGATTATTTCTTTCGCCATGGGAATATTGCGGTGGGACCATGATCTTTATTGGCACTCGGCATTCAAGATCATGATCGGCATCGCGCTGGCGCTTGGTTCGGCAGCACTGGTAACCTTGCTTTTCCCGCACAAGCCGGTCACAAACGAAATGCTGGGGCGGCTCAGTCCCAGCCTGCTGGATCTCGGCGTGGCTATATTCGCCGGTATTGCCGGCGCCTATACCAAGTCATTCAAGGAAATCCTGCAAAGCCTTGCCGGCGTTGCAATTGCGGTTGCACTGGTACCACCACTGGCAGTTGCCGGTATTGGTCTCGGCCGTGGCGACCCATACTTTTTCGCACAGGCCTTCCTGCTGTTTTCGACCAACCTGGTCGGCATTATTGTTTTTGCCGCGCTAACCTTCAGGGTGCTGGGCTATTCCGCAGCGATCAAGGGCAAGCGCAGTATGGGATACGTGGTAGTGGTGCTGGCATTGATTACGATTCCCCTTTATTTCACCTATGAAGATTTTGTTGAAAAAAACAAGTGGGAACAGAGCTGGCAAAAAGAACGCTTTCTGGTCAACGGGAAATACATTATCGTCAGCAAAGCCGAGATCCTGCGTCAGGGTGACCGGGATATTGTTCTGATGGATATCATGGTCCGTGAGCGGCTGAGCCGTAATGACCTGGATGATTTCAAACAGAAGGTGCAGACCAATTTCTCCAGGAAGCTGGTTATTCGCGCCAATATTATCTATATCCTCTGAGGTCGCTATGAACCGTTTGCTGAGCGCCATATTTGTGACCCTGTTTTTCCTGGTATCAGGATGTGATGGTCCTTCTCCGGTCGTGCCCGGTGACGGGGTGGTGAAAATTGGCTTTATCGGGCCAGGTGATGGCTCTAACCTGACTCAGGGTCAGGACACGCTGAAAGGGGTGCTGTCAGTAAAGGCTATCCTGCCAATGCTGAATAACGGCGACAGGATTGAAGTGATTGCCGAGGACAGTGGCGATGATCCGGCTGCAACACGACGGGCCATGCAGAAGCTTGTTCAGGAAGACGCTGTATCGGTCTTGCTGCTGGGACTCGACAGTGAGCGTCTGCTGCAAGTGTCGCAGTTTGCCGAGTCATTACAGACGCCGGCAATTGCACTGATTGCAACTCATCCCGATATCGTTTCCGGATCAGCCTATATGAATCAACTGTGTTTTGATGATGATACCCAGGGTGTTGTTGCTGCCACATTTGTGCGCGACGAGTTGCTGATCAAACGCGCGGCAGTCATAGCTGATCCTGGTGAGCCGCATTCAAAATATTTGCAAGTGGCATTCGAGAAGAAATTTTCCGATACTGGTGGTGTACTGACCGGGTCGCATGCCGTGACCGAGGTAGATGAAGTGTTGCTGCGCAACCTGCAAGCACAGGAAACCGAGCTGTTGTATTTACCGGTCTCGGCGCAACCCGTATTGCAGGTACAGTCTATCCTGGACGAAATTGACTGGTCGCCGGAGATTATGGCTGGTGACGGTCTGCTGGCCAGCGTGATCGGCAGGTTCCAGGAGCAGGCCGGTAATGTTGAGGGGATCTATGCTACTGACCTGTTCAGCGACAGGGGCGATTTCGTAAGGCACCGGCCACTGGGCCGGGCTGCTGAAACATCCTTCGAGGACCTGTTTGACAGCGAGGAGAGCACATTCACAAACCTGGGTGTGGAGGGGTATGCAATCGCGGTGCATGCCATGAACCAATGCCTGCCTGGAACAGATCGTCAGTGCATTAACAGGGCAATACGTTCAATCGAAAATTTCGAAGGTACCATGGCAAAAATCAGCATCGACTCAAGCGGCAGGGCAGCGCGGCCCGTATATGTGAATACCATCGAAAACGGGTTGCTTGATTCAGTCGTGAAGGTTTACTAAGGGCTGCTGTATTCCCGGATCATCGCAGTTGCCTGGCTCTTCGGCTCCAGCCTGCTGGGGCTGATTGGAATAGCCAGGAAGAAAACGGCATAACAGTTAAAAGTCAGGTGCTTCCGAGACAAGCACATCTTTAGAGTTAAATGTCTGCTTTTCACTGGCGTTCTTTGTCGTTAAGTACGCCTTCAGTGAGCCATGCCCATAAAAAAGGCTTCCTGAGATCAGGAAGCCTTTGATGTAGCTGGAGCCGGCGAGAGGAGTCGAACCCCCGACATCTTCATTACAAGTGAAGCGCTCTACCAGCTGAGCTA
>Ga0316192_10003351_pt1 | contig 11695 bp, 6 predicted proteins | sample MerIslwburrow_MG_FD_204931 | JGI IMG/M metagenome (GOLD analysis project Ga0316192, IMG submission 204931) | Coastal sediment microbial communities from Maine, United States - Merrow Island worm burrow | ecosystem: Environmental > Aquatic > Marine > Coastal > Sediment | place: USA: Maine...
CCAGTTAGGCAGGCCGGCGATTTCGGGATTTGCCAGTACCATGATGTCCTTGTCCACTTTCACCATTTCATTGGTCTTAGGGTCGGCATTGTAGGTAATACGGCCGTCACCGTTTTTGTCCTCGAACTTCAGCAGGCCGGTAGTTTCCCATTTGCGGAACCAGTCCGGACGTTCTGCATACAACAGCTCTTCACCACCGGCAGGATGAATGGTTTCGTGCAGGTTGAGGCGGGCCATGGCGGCAACACCGGGTGCCGTTGTGTACAGCAGGGTAATGAATATCAGTGCCCAGCCGGCTGAGATACGTGCATCACTCACCTTGGGCACGGTGAAGAAGCGTATGATCACGTGCGGCAAGCCGGCGGTGCCGATCATCAACGACAGGGTATAGACAAAGGTATTCAGCGTCCCCAGCCGCGACGTCGTCGTGTATTCGTTAAACCCGAGTTCCGTCACCACCTGGTCGAGCCTGTCCAGCAGGAAGGTGTCGGTGCCGACCATGGTGCTGCCGAGGCCAATCTGTGGTATCGGCATACCGGTCAGGTTCAGTGAAATGAAGATCGCAGGAATGGTGTAGGCAGTGATCAGTACGCAATACTGTGCAATCTGTGTATAGGTGATACCTTTCATGCCGCCCATAACGGCGTAGATGAAGACGATGCCCATACCAACGACCAGGCCCATATCGTAGCCGACTTCAAGGAAGCGCGAGAAAGCAACGCCAATGCCTTTCATCTGCCCGATTACATACGTCACCGAGGCGACAATCAGGCAAATGACAGCAACGATGCGTGCCGCTTTTGAGTAATAGCGGTCACCGATAAACTCGGGCACGGTGAACTTGCCGTACTTGCGCAGATAGGGCGCCAGCAGCATGGCCAGCAACACGTAGCCGCCGGTCCAGCCCATCAGGAAGACTGAGCCACCGTAGCCGTAGAAGGCGATCAGCCCCGCCATGGAAATAAAAGAGGCCGCTGACATCCAGTCCGCTGCCGTGGCCATGCCATTGGCAACCGGATGAATACCGCCACCGGCGATATAGAACTCACTGGTGGTACTGGCACGCGCCCAGAAGGCAATGCCGATATAGAGGGCGAAGGTCATGCCGACGACGATAAACGTTAATGTTTGAAGTTCCATGATTTTCCCCTTTATTCGTGTACGCCGAATTTACGGTCGATTACGGCCATGCGGCGCGCATAAACGAAAATGATAATAACAAAGCCATACATGGAACCCTGTTGCGCAAACCAGAAACCCAGTTTGTACCCCCCGATATGAATAGTGTTCAACTGTTCTACGAAAATAATGCCCGCGAGATATGAAATCGCGAACCAGAAGATCAGCGATATTGCTGTTAGCTTCAAGTTTGCCCGCCAGTAGGCTTTTCTGTTTTCTGATTCGGCCATTTTTCCACTCCTAGGTTTGTTATCAGGCCAATTTAACAACACAGTTATGAATACACTCCGCGACTTTAGTCTATAGCTAGACTAAGGTCGTAGAAGTACAATGGCAGCCTGTGCTTGCAAGCGATACATGCCTTCGGCACGCAAAATGAGAACAAACACGGGAGACACAGTTTGTCACCAGTCACGCTTGTCCTGACCTTAACGGCCTACCTGGCGCTGCTGTTCTGGATCGCACGAATCGGCGACCGCCGTCGCTTCAGCCTGTCCGGCTGGGCGCGTCATCCCCTGGTTTATACCTTTGCGCTCGGCGTCTACTGCACATCCTGGACCTTTTATGGCCTGGTCGGCACAGCCGCCTCGCAGGGCTGGTACTACCTGCCGATACTGCTCGGGCCGGTATTGCTGTTCACCTTTGGCTATCCCCTGCTTGAGCGCATCTCGGCTGTCTGCCGACAGGAAAACATTCACTCGATTGCCGACTTCATTGCCTCACGTTATGGCAAGCGCCAGTCCATTGCCGCCATCGTTACCCTGATCATGCTTGCCGCTACTGTGCCGTATATTGCGCTGCAGTTGAAAGCCGTTTCAGACACGCTGCTATACAGCGTCGATAACATCGCATTCGCCAGCCAGGACATGACCCTGCTTGTTGCTATTGCGATGATCATGTTTACGCTGATATTCGGTGCAAACCGCCTTGATGTTTCCAGCTACCATTCCGGGATCATGGTGGCGATCGCGTTCGAATCACTGATCAAGGTCATCGCACTGGTCGTGATTGCGATTTTTGCGTTGGGCCTGTCGAGAGGTTTCGACCCCGGTGAAATCACCAATAGCGCAAATGTTGTATTCCAGAAGTCGACGCTGACACCTTCATTCTGGGTATTGACCCTGGTCTCGGCAGCGACAATTTTCTGCCTGCCGCGCATGTTTCAGGTCACCTTTGTCGAATGCCTGAGTGAAAATCATTTGAAATATGCACGCCGCGGATTCAGCCTGTACCTTGCTGCAATCGCGACTGCCGTGTTTGTTATTGCCTGGGTTGGCAACCAGGTTCTCGCCGGCACCAACGTCCCCAGTGATACCTTCGTCCTGGCCCTGCCGCTTGGCACTAACAACATACCGCTTGCGCTGCTCGCCGTTATCGGCGGTTTCTCCGCAGCCACCGCGATGATCATCGTGGCCTCGGTGACGCTAAGCCAGATGTTGAGCAATGACGTCATCCTGCCACTGCTGATTCGAAAACAGAAAACCGGCAGCCCGATCCCGGATTATTCCCGGGCGCTGATTTTTACCCGCCGATTGACGGTCATCGTTATCGGGTTGATGGCATGGATATACCAGCTCAGCCTTGCTGAGAATGCAGCACTCACCGATATCGGCCTGATCGCGTTTGCGCTGGCCGTACAGCTTGCGCCGGCTATATTGTTCGGGCTTTTCTGGCAACGCGCCAATGCATGGGGTGTTTTTGCCGGGCTGGCCTCCGGCACACTGATCTGGTTTATCACCCTGATGGTGCCATTGCTCAGTAATGCCGGCCTGATCGATCAGGGCGTGATTTTACATGGCCTGTTCGGTATTGAATTCCTGCGCCCTGACCAGCTGTTTGGATTATCGTTCAGCGATGCCTACACCCACGGCGTGGTGCTTAGCATCAGCGCCAACGTGCTTGCTTTTTACTTTGTATCCTCGATGGATAAAACACGCCTGTCGGATCGTATTCAGGCCATTGCCTTTGTCAACAGAAAACGCGCAGAGCAGCGCCCGGTGACACAGGGCCTGCAAATCAAGAAAGGGGACCTGACCGCGATGCTGACGCAGTTCCTGGGTGAGTCCGCGACCAGTCGCCTGCTGGAAAGTGAAACACGTCCGGAATTGCTATACGTCAGTCCAAAACTGCTTGATGAAGCCGAGCAGGCGCTTGCCGGTGTTGTCGGCGTTGCCTCGGCTCGAGCCATGCTGACCAATTTAAGTGGCGGTGAGAGTCTTGGCGTAGAAGACGTGGTCAATATTTTCGAAGGCACCACGCGTAAACTTCAATTCAACCAGGAAATGCTGTTTGCATCGTTTGAAAGCATTTCATCGGCAATCAGCGTGGTAAACGCCGATCTGGAAATCGTGGCGTGGAACAAGCGCTATGAGCAAATGTTCAATTACCCTGAAGGCATGTTGCGTGTCGGCCGGCCTGTCGCTGACCTTGTGCGTTTCAATGCAGAACGCGGCATGCTCGGCGCCGGTTCTGTTGAAAAGCACGTACAGACACGTCTCAGCCACCTGATGGCCGGCAAGCCCTACCGCATTGTCCGCACCCACAACGAGGGCATGATTGAAATCAAGGGGCGCCCGCTGCCTCAAGGCGGTTACGTCACCACCTATGATGACATCAGCGATTTTATTAACACGCAGAACCAGCTTGAAAAAGCCAATCTCAACCTGGAACAGCGTGTGCATAAGCGCACCGAGGAAATTGAAAATATTAACCGCTCATTGCGTGAAGAAGTCGAAAAACGCAAACAGACCGAAGCGGAGCTGATTAAAGCCAAGTCAGCTGCGGAAATTGCCAATGCGACCAAGACCCGCTTCCTTGCACTTGCCAGTCACGACATATTGCAGCCCTTGAATGCAGCCAATCTCTATGCCAGCGCATTGCTTGAGAAACCGAATGCCGATCCCGGGCTTATCGACAACCTGCATCATCTGCATGGTGCAATCTATTCTGCCGAATTGATCATCTCCAACCTGCTGGAAATTTCACGCCTCGATACCGGAACACTGACGCCGAATAAAAGCTGTTTTGCGATAAATGATATTCTCGAAACCCTGGCCAATGATTACCGGGTGCAAACCGATATCAATGTCAGTTTTAACTGGCAAGGCACCTCGTTGTGGACAGAGTCCGACCCCAACTACCTGCGACGCATATTGCAGAACTTCCTCTCAAATGCAGTGAAGTACACCAGCAAGGGCAAAATCCTGCTGGGGTGCCGGCGCCGCGGCGAATATATTGAAATCTGTGTTTACGACACCGGACCGGGAATCTCCGACGCCCATCAGCAACGCATCTTTAACGATTTTTATCGCATCAACAAGGATGCCAATGTCGAAGGCGCAGGTCTCGGCCTGGGTATCGCATTACGCTTCGCAGTGCTGCTCGGACACAAGATACGTGTATTCTCCAAAGACGGGCGCGGCAGCCTGTTTTCACTGTTCGTGCCCAGGTGTGAAAAACAGACCCAGCTAATCAGTGCGGCCAGGGTAGCCGATATCACGGCAGGGCTTGAAAGTCTGAGCATCTTTTATGTTGATGATGACGAGAACAACATCCATGCGCTCGGCACGCTGATGGAGAACTGGGGCTGCCGCTATGCCAGTGCGATCAGCTTCCAGTCTGCCATCGATTACGCACAGTCGCACCCGGCGCCCGATGCCATACTAATGGATTTCCAGCTTGACCACGACACCAACGGTATTCAGCTGGCGAAAGCTTTACACGAACAATGGCCGGGTATTCCGGTATGCGTTGTTTCAGCTGCACCGGATGAAGATCTGTCGAGTCTGATTAAAATGCACAAGTATGATTTTCTGCGAAAACCCGTCAAACCCGGAAAGCTGCGCGCCCTGCTGGAGCGTTATTCACAGAAGAAGAACAGGTAACGCAGATGCGCTCAAACTTATACACAATAATAGTTAGCCGCAAACAACGCAAAAGGCGCGAAAATCAAAAACAAGTCTTTGTTACATAAACAATAACCAATTTGCGCTCTTTGCGTTTTTCGCGGCTAATAGAAAAACCAACAATGCCCTGCATGCGTTGGACTACGAATTGGCTGATTATCCGACCATAACACTATTCATTTTGCAGCGACATTTGGCTGAGCATGATCACGGCCTGGGTCCGGTTGGTTGTTCCCAGCTTGCGGAAGATGGCCGTGATATGTGCCTTGATGGTTGCCTCGGTCACGCCGAGTTCATAGCCAATCTGCTTGTTTAACCAGCCTTCGCGCAAATAGCACAGCACACGGTATTGCTGTGGTGTCAGTGTGGCGATTTTTGCCGCCAGGTCTTTTTCTTCGCTCGTCACCGGCGTGAGGCATTTACGATAGTCCTCGGGTACCCAGCGATTACCGTCGAGTAAGGCATGAATAGCCTGGAAAATGACCTGCGGTGAACAGGACTTGGGGATATAACCGCTTGCACCGTGGCCCATGGCGCGGCTGATGGTATTGACGTTTTCATCCGCCGAGATGATGGCCACCGGGATGCCGGAGAATTTTTCACGCACCGTGATCAGGCCAAACAGGTCCTGGCTGCCCGGCATGTGCAAATCCAGCAGCAGTAAATCGATTTCATGGTTGCGCTCGAGATCACGAATCGTGCTATTCAGATCCACCGATTGCGCAACGATGGAATCCGGATAATTCTGTTTTAATACTTCGAGAAGCGCATTGCGAAATAATGGATGATCATCCGCAACATGGAAATGGTACATATTAAGGTCAATCTCCCCTGATCAGCGCCTATCATAACCTAATAAAATGACGCGATCTAACTTTCCCTGCGCCAGTGGCAATATGAGGACTATCGGTTGAGCCGACCTTCGATCAGAGCATCGACCACGCCCGGTTCTGCCAATGTTGAAGTATCACCCAGGTTGGAAAAATCATTGTGCGCAATTTTACGCAGAATGCGGCGCATGATTTTACCCGAGCGCGTTTTCGGCAGCCCCGGTGTCCACTGTATCAAGTCGGGTGATGCCACCGGGCCAAGCACCTTGCGCACATGGGCACGCAGCTCGGTAGTGGTTTCATCGTCGGGTTCAACACCGGCAATGGGTGCGACATAGACATATATCGCCTCGCCTTTAATATCATGAGGATAACCAACCACAGCCGCTTCGGCCACGGCAGGGTGAGATACCAGTGCGCTTTCGATTTCGGCCGTGCCCAGGCGATGGCCTGACACGTTGAGTACGTCATCCACCCGCCCTGTTATCCAGTAATAACCGTCTTCGTCGCGGCGCGCACCATCGCCGGAAAAATACATGCCTTCGTGGGTTGTGAAATAGGTCTGGATAAAACGCTCGTGGTCACCCCAGATCGTGCGCGCCTGCCCGGGCCAGCTGTCGAGTATCACCAGGTGGCCGCTGTTCTCGCCATCGACGATATCACTGTGTTCATCGACGAGTGCCGGCTGTATGCCAAAAAATGGCGTGGTTGCCGAGCCGGGCTTCAATGCGGTTGCACCGGGCAAGGCCGTGATCATATGGCCACCGGTCTCTGTCTGCCACCAGGTATCGACCACCGGGCACTGACCGAGACCGAACTCATCATGGTACCAGCGCCAGACATCAGGGTTGATGGGCTCGCCGACGGTGCCAAGTATGCGCAGCGATGAGCGCTTGCTGCCAGCCAGCGCGGTTGCACTGTCCGCCATCAATAGCCGCACCGCGGTCGGTGCTGTGTAAAACTGCGTCACCTGGTGCTTGTCGATCACCTGGCCGAAACGGCCGAGATCCGGGTAATTGGGCACGCCTTCAAACATCAGCGTTGTTGCGCCGGCAGCCAGCGGCCCGTAAATTATATAACTGTGGCCGGTAATCCAGCCGACATCGGCCGTACACCAGTAGATGTCGCCATCCTGGTAGTCGAACACATAGCGGAATGTTGCGGCCGAATAAAGCAGGTAGCCGGCGCTGCTGTGCTGCAGGCCTTTGGGTTTGCCGGTGGATCCCGAGGTGTAGAGGATAAACAGCGGGTGCTCTGCATTGAAGGATCTGGCCTCGTGCTGATCACCTGCACTGGCAGTGATGTCCCCGTACCAGTGGTCACGACCGTCCACCCAGTTAATGTCAGCACCGGTGCACTTCACCACCACCACACTGTCCACACTGTCGGTGCCATCGAAGCCGAGGGCTTCATCGACGCTGGCTTTCAATGCCACGGTTTTCGAACCGCGGTTGCCCTGATCAGCCGTGATCACAGCTTTAGCGCCACAATCCATAATCCGGTCCGCGAGAGCATTGGCCGAGAAACCGCCGAACACCACCGAGTGCACCGCGCCGATACGCGCTAAAGCCAGCATCGCATAGGCCGCCTCGGGAATCATCGGCATGTACAGCATGACGCGGTCACCCGCCTCGATGCCCAGTGTTTCCAGTGCATTGGCCAATTTACAGACCTCTGCGTGTAGTTCCCGGTAGCTGATGTGCCGGCTGACATCGGGCTGATCGCCCTCGAAAATAATCGCCGTCTGCTCGGCCCTGTCAGCCAGGTGGCGGTCTACGCAGTTGACACAGACATTGAGCTCGCCGTCTTCGAACCAGCGAATATGCAAATCATCTTTTGCAAAGGAAACATCTTTAACCGTTGAAAATGGTTTGGCCCATTGCAGCGAACCGGCCTGTCCCGCCCAGAATTCTTCATTATTCTCGACCGACTGCTTGTACAGTTCTTTATACTGAGCTTTAGACACCAGCGGCTTTCGATCGCTGCTGTTGTTATCTTTAACAGGATATATCGATGTTTTGGCGGGGCTGGCGCTGCTCATTATTTACCTTGACGCTGTCAGTTGAAAAATACATAAATAATTGATGCTGACGTGTATTGAAACAATTAGACCATCGTCGGTACTACGACTTTAGTGGAACTTAGACTATGATCTAATAGCGATATACATCTTCAGGGGTGAATCTTGTCGCAATACCAACAACAGGGGGCTCATTAAATGACACTATTCAAACAAACAATATTCCAGGCGGGGCTGGCCAGTGCTGCATTGTTAACTGCTGTCAGCGCGCAGTCGGCAACGATCGGCACGTTCAACAACACCACGGTGAAGATCGGTGGTTACGTCAAGCTGGATGCGATGTTCACTGACTTCGGTGATGGTGCACTTTCTGGCGGCAGTTTTGGCCGTGATTTCTACGTACCAAGCTTAACGCCTGTTGGCGGCACCAGTGAAAACACCGTATTTGATATGCATGCCCGGCAGACGCGCGTCCACCTGGCCACCGACAGCAAGGTCGGTGGGAAAAAGCTCAAGTCCTACATCGAAATTGATTTCATGGTTACAACTAAAAATAATCCGAGTACTAATGGTATTACAGCTGATGAACGTATCTCTAATTCCTACGCACCCAGGCTGCGCCATGCATTTATCGAGTATGACAAGTGGCTGTTCGGCCAGACCTGGTCGACGTTCCAGAACGTGGCCTCATTGCCCGAGACCGTCGACTTCATCGGCAACACCGACGCCGGCATCTTCGTGCGCCAGCCGCAGGTACGCTACACTAACGGCCCATGGCAGTTCTCCATCGAAAATCCGGAAACCACGGTAACTGCTGGCGGTGGCGGTACTTTAATTGCCGATGACAACGAGTTGCCCGACTTCGTTGCACGCTACAACCTGAAGCACAACGACCTGTCGCTGGCCCTCGCCGGCCTGGTGCGTCAGTTGACCTATAACGATGGTGGAAACATCGATGACTCGACTGTAGGGTGGGGTATCAGCGTTACCGGCAAGTACATGCTCGGCAAAGACGACATCCGCTTCGGTCTCAATACCGGCGGCGGCCTGGGCCGCTACATCGGCCTGAACGTCGCCAACGGTGCTGCTGTGGACAGCAGTGGCAATCTGGAAGCGATTGACTCCCTGGGCCTGTTTGCCTCCTATCGTCATATCTGGAACCAGAAATACCGCAGTAATTTCACCTACTCCATGATCGATATCGACAACAACACAAGCCTGCCCGGTGTCGGTGGTGGCACAACACAAGGCACCTGGAGCGCCCGCGCCAACCTGATGTTTGACTGGGTCAAGAACCTGACCCTGGGTGGTGAGCTCGCACTTGCCAACCGTGAACTTGAGTCGGGGGTTAACGGCGACATGACCCGGCTGCAGTTCATGGCGATGTATAAATTCTGATAAATAAATAATTATCAGAATATCATTACACAGGGGACAGCAATGCTGTCCCCTTTTTTTATAACCATTGTCCACAAATGTTTTTTTACCGCAGAGGCGCGGAGTAAAGGACATAGCACGTAGGGTGGGCTTTGCCCACCATTATGATCACGGTGGGCAAAGCCCACCCTACAAGGCCATATCTCACTAACTGTTTTTCCTCTGCGTCTCCGCGCCTCTGCGGTGAAATATTTATATCGATACATAGAAACGAGAAGACGGCCGTGATGGTGACATGACCCGGCTATAGTTCATGGCGATGTATAAATTCTGATAAACCAGGAAATATCAGAATGTCGTTACACAGCGGACAGCAATGCTGTCCCCTTTTTTTTAACCGTTGTCCATAAATTTTTCTTACCGCAGAGGTGCGGAGTAAAGGACATAGCACGTAGGGTGGGCTTTGCCCACCATTATGATCACGGCGGGCAAAGCCCACCCTACAAGGCCATATCTCACTAACTGTTTTTCCTCTGCGTCTCCGCGCCTCTGCGGTGAAATATTTATATCGATACATAGATACGTAGGCCTGGATAAGGCTTTGCCGTTCCAGGCGATAAGTAAGAATATGGCAGCCGCCCTGCCAGATGGCTGTATTAGAACTATAATTGACCAATCACGCGGATAACACGAAGAATTTAATTCTTGTGTTATGGCGATAACAAGTGACATGATCAACAACAGTGGTCTGATCTTTATATCGTCAGCAATCTCAACAACCACCAGATCGTTTGCTACATGAATACATAAAGAACTATTAACCCGGCCAGGCTTCAAAACAACAAAGCCGGCAGATCCTGAAACAACTGTTTAAAGGGGAAAGATAATGAGCGAACACACCGTTACCATTACCGATAATAAAACCGGCAAGCAGATTGAACTGCCCGTAAAACAATCGACGCTCGGCCCACACGCTGTAGACATTGGACATTTTTTTCGGGAAACAGGCTATTTCACCTTCGACCCGGGTTTTCTTTCAACCGCCAGTTGCCAAAGCGAGCTGACCTACCTGGACGGTGATAAGGGCGAGTTGCTTTACCGCGGTTACCCTATCGAACAGCTGGCAGAACATAGCAACTTTCTCGAGGTTGCTTACCTGATGTTGTACGGTGAGCTGCCAGGCAAAGATAAGCTGGATAGCTTCAACAATATAATTGTTCGCCACAGCATGCTGAACGAATCATTAAAACGACTGTTCGGCGGCTTCCATCATGACGCTCACCCGATGGCCACCATGGTAGGCGTAGTGGGTTCGTTGTCCGCTTTTTATCATGACTCGACCGACATCATGAATATTGACCACCGCGAGATCGCCGGTCACAGGCTGATCGCAAAAATGCCGACCATAGCAGCGGCAAGTTACAAACATTCTATCGGCGAGCCCCAGGTCTATCCTGACAATTCCCTGAGTTATACCGGTAACCTGCTGAATATGATGTTCTCTATACCCTGTGAGCCATACGAGATAAACTCGATTGCAGAAAAGGCGCTGGACCTGATATTCATTTTGCACGTCGATCACGAACAGAACGCAAGCACCTCAACCGTGCGCCTGGCAGGAAGTTCACTCGCCAATCCTTTTGCATGTATATCCTCGGGCATAACGGCTTTATGGGGCCCGGCACACGGCGGTGCCAATGAGGCTGCACTGAACATGCTCGATGAGATTGGCGACATCAGCAACATTCCAAAATACATCGCACGCGCCAAGGATAAAAACGATGAATTTCGCCTTGTTGGGTTTGGCCATCGCGTTTATAAAAACTATGATCCGCGTGCACGCCTTATTCGCAAGATGTGCCATGAGGTGCTGGAGAAGCTTGGTGTTGAAAACAACCCCACCTTTGAGCTGGCACTGAAACTGGAAGAGATTGCACTGAGTGACGACTATTTTATCGAGCGCAAACTCTACCCCAATGTTGATTTCTATTCCGGCCTTATCTACAAGGCAATTGGTATCCCAACGAATATGTTCACGGTGATGTTTGCCATCGCCCGCACTGTCGGTTGGGTGGCGCAATGGAGCGAGATGATAGCTGAACACAACCAGCGCATCGGACGACCGCGGCAAGTCTATGTGGGGCCCACAATGCGTGACTATGTCGATATGAATGAACGCTGAATACACAAGCGCCTGAGAAAGGGCGAGATTTATTTATTTTTTCTCTCGCAGAGGCGCAGAGGTCGCAGAGAACTTCATTGTTTAATCTGTTCTTACCCCAAACACCTTTGCGGGCTTTGCGTCCTGGCGAGAGTTAATTTGTTTTTTTTCTCTCGCAAAGGCGCTGAGTGCGCAGAGTGTGTGATATGTTTTCCCACCCAAA
>Ga0316192_10003353_pt1 | contig 11687 bp, 11 predicted proteins | sample MerIslwburrow_MG_FD_204931 | JGI IMG/M metagenome (GOLD analysis project Ga0316192, IMG submission 204931) | Coastal sediment microbial communities from Maine, United States - Merrow Island worm burrow | ecosystem: Environmental > Aquatic > Marine > Coastal > Sediment | place: USA: Maine...
CGCCTCAATTCGTTCGGTCAGGCTTGCGACGGTTGACTCAAGTAGTTCGGGGGTGACCACCCAGCGTCCGGCCACCGGCTCTACGTCGACACCGCTGATGCGGGCAAGATGGTCAACATCAACCCAACCGCGCTCTGCTATCAACCGCCCTATATGGCGCGATGGTGCTGCCTTAGACGCAGGAAGGAGGGGTTCAACGTCGAGCAGTTCGCCGCCCCCTACGGTCTCATCCCGCCCGCTTTCTCTCAAAATGAACCGGTCGCCCGGCAATAGGGGAAGACTTCGAGGCAGATAAAGGCGAACAAATCCTTGCTCGCCCGGAAATAGCTCGCGTTGGCCAAGCACCCGGACCTTTGCTGAAAGCTCGGCCGAGCCTATATAGGCCACATAAGCGCCGCGCCGGGTAACGGTGTGATCCAGACTGTCAAGTACTGCGAGCGACGCGTCCACCATTGTGGTCTGATGCCAGGATCCCTCTGTGATCAGTACATGACCTCGCCCGACCCGGTGGTGAGCTACACCAGTGAGGTTGACCGCGACCCGATTGCCAGCCGCCACCGTTTCCACATGGTGATTATGTTGCTGAAGCCCCCGCACACGAACCTTGTGCTGGCCGGGCGTGATTATCAACTCGTCGCCAACTGACAGGGTGCCGCGAACCAGGGTGCCGGTCACTACTGTGCCTGCCCCAGAAGGGGCGAACGCACGGTCCACCCATAGCCGAGGAGTTCGAGCCGTATCAGGGGCGGGCAACGCCGCCGACAACTCGTCCAGAGCCACCTTCAAGTCCTCAATGCCAGCCCCGGTTGGGGCCGCCACTGGTACCACCGGAGCGGACTCCAAAAATGTGCCCTCTACGTGTTCCTCAATATCCATCTGGGCTAGCTCGGCTAGCTCCTCGTCTACCTGATCCACCTTGGTTAGGGCCACAACACCCTTGCTGATTCCAAGCAGCGACAAAATCCGAAGGTGTTCTTCGGACTGGGGTTTCCAGCCGTCGTTGGCAGCTACCACAAACAAACACGCATCGACCGCGCCCACTCCGGCCAACATATTGCGCAAGAACCTGGTGTGTCCCGGAACATCAACCAACGACAAATCGGACCCAGACGGCAAAGTGAACTTGGCGAATCCTAGATCAATTGTGAGGCCCCGGGCCTTCTCCTCATCCCATCTGTCAGGGTCCACCCCTGTAAGGGCACGTACCAAAGTAGATTTGCCGTGGTCTACATGGCCTGCAGTGGCGATGACGGTCACGAGAGTCCTTCCTTGGCGTTGGTTTGGGCCCCGACAATGCTGGCACCCAACGACTCCATTGCCTTGCCAACAACCCAGTCGTCGTCTGGGTTGATGGTTAAGACATCGATGATCGTTGCCCCTTTGTCAACCCTGGCTATCACCGGCGGGTCGAATTCGCGTAGTTGGGAGGTTTGGTCTGCGTTGATGCGAACCCCTCGGCTCGGTATTGACACGGTCGGTAGTGTGCCGCCCCCGGGTACGGCGTGGGTATCAATTACTGAGGTTGAACCAAACCGGACGGCCAGGTCATTGGCGCGCCGTTCGAGTTCGTGAACTGGTGTGGCGGCCATCCGCCAGAACTCAATATCGCCACCGCGCCGGTCGAGGTACGCCATGGTGGTGGTTTGTAAGGCGTCCAGCACCAGGCTGCCGGGCCTTAGTGCCCGGGCCAACGGGTGTCGACCACATGCGGCAACTAGTTCGGCTTTGCCAGCGATAATGCCGGCCTGGGGCCCACCGAACAGCTTGTCGCCGCTGAACGTTACAAGGTCGGCGCCGTCACGAAGGGTTTGTCTGGCAGCCGGTTCGCCTTCGAGCCAACGAGGCGGGGGGCCATCAAGCCACGGGCAACTAGAATCGAGCAAACCCGACCCAATATCGGCGATCACGGGAACATCCACGGTGGACAACGCCCGAACAGACGTCTCCTCGGTGAAGCCAACTATGCGGTAGTTCGACTGGTGGACCTTGAGCACAGCATGGGCTCCTTGGTCTACTGCTTTGCGGTAGTCACCCAATCTGGTGCGATTGGTGGTACCAACCTCAACTAGTTCAGCTCCCGATAATGCCATCACGTCCGGTACCCGAAACGCCCCACCAATCTCCACCAGTTCCCCTCGGCTAACTGCCACTGAGTGGCCACCCGCTACGGCGGCCAGAGCCAACATTACTGCTCCTGCGCAGTTATTAACCACCATGGCGGCCTCTGCTCCGGTCGCGGTAGCCAGAAGCTCCCCAATAGCGGCCTGACGACTGCCTCGCGCCCCGCTGGCCAAATCCAGCTCCAGGTTGGTGTACTGAGCATCGCCCTGATGGGCAAGGGGAGCCCGACCCATATTGGTGTGGAGGAGAACGCCGGTGGCGTTAATCACCGGAGTAAGCAACCGGCGGGTTCTTGAGCGCACCAAATCGTCGGCGTCATCGACGCACCGGTTGGCGATAGCGGATCGGGCCACCTCCACCAGCAGGGGGTGGGGGAGTCCGTGGTGAGCCAGTTTTCTGGCCAACTCGTCAACCGATGGTGGGCGTTGCACTAGTGGCCTCCAGCCGAGTTAGGGGGTTATTGAGCCGATGGGGAAGCTGATGCGGCAACAATCAGCCCTTGGCACTGGCAATGAGCGGCGAAGGTTCGGCTAGACTGGTACAGGATGTTTTCCAGGGTAGCGATTGTATCGTTCGTCGTGGCGGTAGCCGAGTACGTAGTGTTCCAGCGCGCCAGTGCTGAAATTGGTGTTGGGAACACGGTTTTCGTGGTTGCTGGTTCAATGATGGTTGGGTTCGCCTCGCTTCGCGCCCAGTTTGCTCGACTAGCTGCTGAACTGGCCCAACGGTTCAATGCGCTTGGCGGCCTAGACCAACCCAACCCAGCTCCAAAGGCCGACACTGGCAAGGCTGCCAGGGCCACGGTGGGGGTTGTGGGTTGTGGGTTGCTCATAGTTCCAGGACTTCTAACCTCAGCGGTCGGCCTTGCATTCCTGATACCCGCTATCCAAAGCTTGGTTGCACCATTGCTGCCACCCATTCGTCTTCTACAATCTTCCACCGCTATATTCGGGTCCGGTATTTCCCGCCGACCCCGACGGGCCGAAGACGGCATCGTAGATGTCGATGTTGTATCCACCGAAGGTCGATCCGCATCATCGGCAGACGATGACGACCCGCCGCTCCCCCCTGGTGTGCACCAGGCCCAACCTTGATCAGGAGATTTGAATCCCATGGTTGATGAACCCGTACCTATACCCCCGATCACTCCCGGCGTGGCTCGAGCATTGAGTCCACTAGTGAGGCGGATTGCCGCCGCTGATTCCAGCGGCGATGTTGGGATCAACACATATTTGATTGGGATTGACGAGATCGTCATCGTCGATCCTGGTCCAATAGATGCCGGACACCTTGACGTGCTGTGCGGCTGCGGTGGCGACCGGATCAGATGGATTGTGTTTACCAATCCAGATCCTAAGTACTCGGCCGGGGCCCTCACGCTCAAAGAGCGGACTGGAGCGGAGCTGCTAGCGCCACCAGGGTTCGATGGAGCTGATCAGGTAATGGGTGACGGCCACAAGATTGATGCCACTGAGTTTCGGATCACTGCGGTTGCAATGAACGACGGTTCAGATGGCAACTATGCATATGTTTTGGAGCAGGAACGCACACTGATAAGTGGCGATCATTGTGCCGAAGCAGTGCCAACCGATCTGCCGGACAAGGTCAAATCGTATCGCATCAAATCAATAGCCCCCGCGTTCGGTCAATACATAGACGACGCTCGACTGATGCTGAAACCACCGTCTTAGCCCGCCGTTGTTAGCGCGCTTTGAGATTGGCGCCGTTTACAGAGCGTTCGGTAGCAAGCCCTGTAAACGGCCTATCTAGGCTGGTAGACATCCAGCCGGGCAAAGATTGCTCTAGGAGAACGACTGGCCGCAACCGCAGGTGCGTTGTGCGTTGGGATTGTCGATCGAAAACCCAGTCTGTTGGAGCCCGTCTTTGTAGTCAAGGGTGGCCCCAGTCAACAGCTGGGCGCTGGTGGGGTCTACTACTACGCGAACTAGCCCATGGCTTGTTTCGGTATCGTCGCTAGCTGTTTCGGAATCGAAGAACATTTCGTAGCTGAATCCAGAGCAGCCGCCAGGACGGACAGCGACTCGTAGAGCCAACGAGTCATCCCCCTCCTGATCGAGCAGTTCCTTCACCTTGCTGGCAGCCGACTCGGTAACTGTGATCACAATAAACTCCTTCGCAGCGGCCCACCGCTAGCGATGGAGACACCTCACGGACCATTTTCGTGGTCTTAAATACTTGGACAGTTGCCATTTTAGCGCGGGTGATAAGCATGGCACACACCAGGAGTTCAGCTACCCCAACATCGATACCGTACCCTTGTTCATATGAGCGAAATGGACAGCAGGTCAACCGCGCCCCAACAAGCCAGTGTTTTTGATGTGCTCCGAAGCGTGATCGACCCCGAACTTGGTTCCAACGTGGTTGAGTTGGGGATGGTTCAACAAGTAGAGGTCACAGACGATGGAGTCGTGACAGTTAAGATCGGGTTGACATCGGCCGGATGTCCCCTGAGGGGCCAGATCCAGCGCGATGCCAAGGCCACCATCGAAACTCTTGAAGGTGTTAGGGCCGTCAATATCGAATGGGGTGAATTGAGCCCCGAGGCCAGAGCGTCGGTGATGGACATTGCGCGCAAGAATGCAGCCGACAAGGCCGCAGACAGTTCAATTCCAGCTTCAGCTAGGGTCCTTGCGATCTCGTCGGGCAAGGGAGGGGTTGGCAAATCGTCGGTCACAGTGAACTTGGCGGCGGCATTGGCCGACCAGGGCTACAAGGTTGGGATCATTGATGCCGACATTTGGGGCTTCTCCATCCCGCGAATGCTCGGCCTTGAAGGCCGACTTGAGGCAATCGCCGAGCCACAGAAAGCTACGATCGAGCCGGACGGGGCCACGCCCGTGGAGATCAGCGGTGCTGCTGGCAAACCCAACCAGGGTCGTCCCTCAATCAAACCAATGCAGCTTGACGTTGGGTCCGGCCGCATTGACGTGGTGTCAATGGGGTTTCTGGTCGACAACGAAGAGGCAGCCCTGTTATGGCGCGGGCTGATGTTGAATCGGGCGGTACAGCACTTCTGTGAAGATGTTAGGTGGGACGACGACCTTAACTATGTGTTGGTAGACATGCCGCCAGGCACTGGTGATGTTGCCATGGGCTTGGCCCGCATGTTGTCGCGCGCTGAAATGATCGTAGTGACTACACCAGCATTGGGAGCCAGGAAGGTAGCGGCCAGAGCTGTAAGCATGGCCCGCCGATGTCATTTGCGTGTGGCGGGAGTAATCGAAAACATGTCGTGCTTTGTTGCCCCCGATGGGGTGGAGCACCATGTCTTTGGCCGTGGTGGCGGAGAAACATTGGCTCGCGAATCGGGGGTGCCGCTGATCGGGTCTGTTCCTATTGAAGCGATGGTGTCTGACGGTGGTGACCAGGGGCGTCCTTTAGTTCTAGACACCGAAACCGCGCCAAGTGCAGCTGCCCAAGAGTTTCGACGTATAGCGTCGATAGTGAGTACTGAAATTGCGCCACCAGTATCGCTAGATGGATGCAGCGCCAGAACACTTGACCTTCCCGATGATGGGGCCAAATTGAACGAGTTTTCAAAGCTAGTCGACAAGCAATAGCGTTTCGTTTATGGTTTCACAGCAAGTATTGGGCAGGCTGGTGTTTGAATAGCGCTTCTACCCAGAACCGATTCAACCTAGAGCATCAGGCATTTGTGCCCAAATCGGGTGTTTGCCGGGTAGTCCTGCTCCAAAGATTGAGTTACCTCGTAGCTGCTTTGGAGCCAAGATTAGCTCACGTAGCACAAGTTTGGCTGGGTAGCGCCCAACCTAACCTAGCTGCAGAGATCGAGAATGGGAGCCTGGGCCGAGGGCGATGCGGCCCCGGCTCCCATTCCAATTCGTGGCCTTGGCCCCTAGGTGGGGTTGTCACAACACACGGTCTATCTGTGGCCCACTAGGCTGGCGGGCATGACAAGCCACCATGTGGGCGAAACCGGAATCGAACTAATAGTTAACGGTGAGAGGGTTGAGGTTGTCGACAGCTCTCAGTCTCTGCTCGAAGTGCTGCGGGAACAGCTCCATATCTACTCAGCAAAAGACGGATGCAGTCCCCAGGGCCAGTGCGGCTGTTGCACAGTGCTGGTTGACGGCAAACCGAGGGTTGCATGCGTGACGCCCGTGCGTCGCTTGAACGGGCGCAAGGTAACCACCCTTGATGGACTTGACGCTGAGCGGCGTGCCGCATGGGCAGAGGCGTTCACCCAATGTGGGGCGGCCCAGTGCGGGTTTTGCACGCCGGGGATAATTGTCCGCCTGGATTCAACCCACGCCGCGGGGGGGACCAAGGATAAATTGGCCAACGCGTTGGCCGCCCACCAATGTCGCTGTACCGGCTGGCAGACAATCGGTGAAGCGTGGGACGTTTTTTGCGAAAGCACCAGTCCGAAATCTCCACAACCCAGCGCTGCCAAACCCGAGCGTGACCTGGTTGCGGCTGAACGACGGGCCACCATTGAGGGGCACGCACCCCAACAGGTTGGCGCACATGTGGCGTTGGGCCAGGCCCAGTTTGCTGCTGACAATGCCCCGCCCGATGCACTCATAGCAGTTCCCGTTGCGGGGGGAGAATGGGCCGTTGGTGAGACCCTTGGCGAGGCTCGTCGCCTAGCGGTGAAAGTGCAGGGTAGGCGGACGACGGCTACGCCCCACTACCCGGTTGAAATCCCTGACGGAGACTGGAAGGCCACCCTGCGAACCACATGGGTTGATGCCGCCTACCTAGAACCAGACGCCTCATGGTGTAATCCTGGTGGCGAACCAGCATCGCCAGGAGGCAATGGTGGGGCGTTTGGGGCCAAACATCAGTCTATTGCTCCCGCAGCGGCCCAGCGGTTGGCTAATCAGTATCAAAGGCCTGTGCTTGCATTGGCTGGGCGGGAGGACATCACACGCCACGCCCCCAAACGCCCTCCTGTGGCTGGCGGTGTTGATGCCAGCGGGCGAGGTGTGCTCAGGGTCCTTGATGGCCCCGACCTAGATGTGTTGAAGACCAATATTGCCCTGGTTGCACCCGGCATCGAGGTTGTTGCCGTTCCAGCGCCAGGCCCCATCGTTTCCAGTAGTGTAAGGGCCGCGGGCTGGGCCGAGGCTGTTGCCCTGCAAGCTGGTGCCACCGGGGAGGTAGGCGTGGTGAGATCACCTGCTGGATCGAGGGCTGAAGCTGAAATCACTCCGGACGGAATTATCAGAGTTTCCGTTTCATGCGGGGCGGTTCTGGATGCCACGGTATTGCGGTCGTATTGTATCGGAGCGGCCCATATGGCTTGGTCCTGGCTTACCAGTGAGCAACTCACCGTAGACGCCGACGGCAACGTGTTGGACCTCACCATGAGGAGTTTTGGGGTGCTCAAAGCATCTGATACGCCCCAGGTTGAAGTTGAGCTGGATCACGATGCCTGCGGTGAGCCGACAAACGGCTCGGATGCAGTTTTCGCTGCGGTGGCGGCCGTAGGCTGGCTTTCGCTAGGTTGTCCACCACAATGGCCAACAAAACTTCGATGAGGAGAGCCAATGAGTAAACCAGTGGGACCATACACACCAGTAACCAAAGCGGGAGACTGGCTTGTGTGCTCGGGTCAGGTGGGAATCGCCGATGGTGCCATCGTTGGCGAAGACCTCGAAAGCCAACTGCGCCAAGCAATGGCCAACCTGCGAACGATTTTGGCCGACCACGACGCCACGTTAGACGACGTGGTTAAAACAACAGTGTTTCTGATTGATATGGCTGACTATGCTGATATGAACCGGATCTACATGGAAGAGTTCGGTGACCATCGGCCTTCTCGTTCAGCGGTTGCTGTGGCGCAGCTTCCAATTGGGGCTCGGGTTGAGGTCGAAGCGTGGGCTTACAAGGGGCAGCAATGATTGTTGCCATCATCGCCGTTTTTGTGATTGCAGTGTTGATCCCGGTTGGATTCGTAATGAGCACTGCTGTTGCGGCAGCCACGTTTGGGGAGCTTTTGGGTCGGAAGGCTCAGCGTGAAGGCGACTCCGAGTTGGTTGAAAGCAACTACTGAAAGATTCCGGTTGAAAATGCCTACGCATTGATGGGTTTCGTCGGCTAGGTTACGCGTGTGATTGACTTAGAGCTGTTGCGGGCCGACGAAACCTACCGCCAAGGCGCCATCGACAAAGGCGCATCCCCCGAGCTGGTCGAAAGCCTTTTGTCTGCGGACCTGTCTCGACGTGAGCTATTGAGGTCTACTGAGGAACTGAGGGCTGAAGCAAACGCGGCGGCTCGTGAGATCGGGCGTTCTGACCCCCAGGACCGTCCCGCCAGGATTCAAGCCGCAGGGGAACTCAAAAAGCGGGTTCAGAGCTCAGAAGCTGAACTGGCACAAGCCGAACAAGGGGTTGATTCGATGGTGCTGGAGATCCCAAATCCAGCCCATAAGTCGGTTCCTGTCGGTGGTGAGGATGATTACCGGGTCGAAACCGTTAGTGGCGATACCCCACCCGCACCAACCTATGATCATGGTGCGCTTGGTTCGCTTCTGGGGCTGGTCGATACAGAGCGGGCTGTTCGGATGTCGGGAAGCCGGTTCGCGTACCTGCTTGGCGATGCGGTCAGACTCCAATTTGGATTGATCCAGTGGACGATGGACAAGCTGAGTAGGCATGGGTTCATCCCAGTAATAACCCCGGTGTTGGTGCGCGAAGAACAGATGGTCAAGGCAGGTTTTTTCCCAACTGACCGCAGCCAGGTGTATCAGCTTGAAGATGACGACCTTTTCCTGGTTGGCACAGCCGAAGTGGGGCTAGCGGGTCTCCATCGAGAAGAGCGGTTGGACGCCGAAGACCTACCGATGCGCTATGTGGGCTATTCGAGCTGTTTTCGTCGTGAGGCTGGTACCTACGGTAAGGACACTAGTGGGGTATTTCGGGTACATCAGTTCGACAAGGTAGAGATGTTCAGCTACTCGCACCCCGACAAGTCATGGGATGAGCTTGAGCTGTTGAGAACAATGCAAGAGGAAATCGTCTCTGAGCTTGGTCTTCCTTACCGAGTGATAACGGTTGCCACCGCAGATCTTGGGGCGTCGGCCGCCAAGAAATACGACCTTGAGGTGTGGCTCCCATCAGAACAGCGCTACCGCGAGATCACCTCATGCTCGAACTACACCGACTATGCCACGAGGCGGGCCAGCACCCGGTTCAAAGACGATGGTCAGACCGGGCTCGCTCACACCCTTAACGGCACCGCGTGCGCTGTCGGCCGCACCCTGTTGTACATGATGGAGAATCATCAGAACCCTGATGGGTCTGTTTCGATCCCCGAGGTCTTGCATCGGTGGTGTGGAGGCTTGGAGGTAATTGAGCCCCCCAAAACATGATCGCGTCCACAACTCATCCTCGATAGTCTAAAGTTGGCGTTTGTTAAAGCGCCGATGCGGCAATAATGTATTCGGTTTTGCGTCCGCATTTAAACTATTGACGTGTAACAAAACTAAACAATAAGGAAGGCTGTGACTATGGAGAGGCAACGGAGCCTCCACCAGATGGCTCTCGATCAATTTCGCAGAGCCGCCGACCTCATCGACCTTGATAACAACCACCGCGAAATGCTCTCGCACGCTAAGAACGAGATCATCGTCAACTTCCCGGTCCGGTTGGATGATGGGGCGATCAAGGTGTTTACCGGCTACCGGATTCAACACAGCAACTTGCTTGGGCCCTTTAAGGGGGGACTTCGATTCCACCCCCAGGTGGATCTTGACGAGGTCAAGGCCCTGGCAGCTTGGATGACCTTCAAAACTGCTCTGGTTGGAATCCCGTTCGGCGGGGCCAAGGGTGGGGTTACCATTGACCCCGCCGAATATTCCCGAGACGAGATGCGCGGCGTTGTGCGTAGTTTCACTCACGCCCTCGGGGCCAACATTGGTCCGGATCATGACATTCCGGCCCCTGATATGGGGACAAATAGTCAGACCATGGACTGGCTGATGGACACCTATGCCAATATTTCGCCGCCTGGCTTCCGTCACAGTGTAAAGGGCGTAGTTACTGGCAAATCCATGGTGTGTGGAGGCTCTGCTGGTCGCGAACAAGCCACAGGACTTGGGGTCCTTTACAGCTTGCGTCATTGGTGCGGGGAGAAAAACGAACGACTTGACTCTCTTAGCGTGGCCATCCAAGGCTTTGGTAATGTTGGCAGTCACTTCGCTGAGCTAGCATCCGATGCCGGTTGCACCATAAGGGCGGTTGGGGATCACACGGGAACTATTCGCAGTGACGCTGGTATTGATGTGGCCAAGCTGCGGGCGTGGGTTAGTGACAATGGAGGAGTGGGCGGATACCCGGCCGCAGACGAGGTGGACACTGAGGCCCTGTTCAGCGAAAACGTGGACGTGTTTGTTCCCGCTGCGCTCGAAAACCAGATCACGTCTTCGAGGGCGATCAGCCTGAATGCTCGTCTAGTTCTAGAAGCAGCCAACGGCCCAACTACTGCTGGGGGTGAGGAGATCCTCGCCAAGCGTGGGATTGATGTTGCCCCCGACATTTTGGTCAACGCCGGCGGTGTTGTGTCTTCTTATTTTGAGTGGCTTCAGAACAAATCGTCTAGAGCCTGGTCTATGGGTGATTTGGACGTTCGCTTCCGAGATATCGTCTGGCAGGCCCACGATCAGGTTGCCGACACCAGAAAGGCAATCGGGTGCAGTCGTAGGGACGCCGCCTATGTGGTTGCATTAAGGCGCTTGTCTGATGTGTTCGATCGCCGCGGAACGTTTTTCTAGGCCAGGCCATCATCGATAGTGCTCGTGGGTCTGGTTGGGGCAGCCGTTTGCCCCAACTTGTATCCCACACTTCGCACCGTCATAATCAGCTGGGCGTTCTCGTCCCCTAGCTTGGCTCTAAGTCGGCGGATATGTACATCGACAGTTCGAGCGCCGCCATAGTACTCATACCCCCACACCTGGTTTAACAATACCTCGCGACTGAACACCTGGCCGGGGCTAGTGGTGAGGAAAAGGAGTAGTTGGTATTCCATGTAGGTGAGGTCAAGCGGTTTGTTGTCCACTGATGCCTGATATGTCTTCACATTGATCTTGATTGGTCCGAAGCCAACCATTTCCGGCGGCGGAGTCTGGCTTCCAAACTTGGAGTGAAGACGGTGACTGACTCTGGCTGATAGTTCTGCCGGTTTAAATCCGGCCACTACGAAATCGTCGAACAGTTCATTGTTGGGGCTGGCCAACTTGTGAAACTGATCTGGTTGAATCACCACAATTATCGGGCCTTGTAGGTCGCTATCGGGGCGGCGTAAGGTCCGACAAATTTCCCAACTTTGGCCGTCGTTGTCGGTTGGTATGTGCAGAATCGCTGCGGCCCAACCTTCAGATGGACATGTTTCGTGGCCATCGTGGGTCACCGGATGCAGGTCAAATCCGGCGACGGTCAGTGCGTCGGTCGCCGCTTGAGAGAGGAGATCAGGGGAAACTAGGATCTTGGGGTGCATATGCAATGGAGTTCCCTATCGGCACCTACCACGATGGGAGATAGCGCTCGAGCTCCCATTGGCTTACGTGTGCCTTGTAGTCTCGC
>Ga0316192_10003354_pt1 | contig 11687 bp, 7 predicted proteins | sample MerIslwburrow_MG_FD_204931 | JGI IMG/M metagenome (GOLD analysis project Ga0316192, IMG submission 204931) | Coastal sediment microbial communities from Maine, United States - Merrow Island worm burrow | ecosystem: Environmental > Aquatic > Marine > Coastal > Sediment | place: USA: Maine...
GATCGACGAAATCTCTCGCCAGAGTTTCGTCCCCGCTCTCGAATGCCGCTTCGGCATCCGCGAGCATCGGTTCAATGCGCTGATCAAGCGCCTCCTTGGCGTGGCGAATGTGCTCGATCCGGTCTCTCGCCTCCCCGTGGGCATGGTCGATCAGGAGGATTCTCGACCACGCGTCGATGGCGGACACGTAGTTATCCTCGGCCGCAGCAGCACCACCTTTCGAGAGGAGGTCTCGGATGACGGCCGCGGGGTCGGACGGGTCGATCTCGTCATCGACGGGCTGCTCGTCGAAGGTAGTCGGGCCGGCATCGAAGAGATCTGCGACGTCATCTTCCGGCTCTTCGTAGTAGGAATCGGATTCCGGCAAGGTCTCGTCAATAGAGAGTTCGGGCATTGCGGCGGTTTCGGCCCTCAGCCGCTCCCTCTCGCCGACCGCTTCTTGAATATTCTGCGGTGCCGGGTCGACGAAGAGCTCAGAGGCCTCGGCCGCCGCGCCGAAAACGGGCATCCCTTCCTCGTCGCCGACATCGAAGAGCGCATCATCTTCCGTCGTTTCAACCGGCGAAAACCCGGCCTGGGTCATCGACACCGCCCCGGAGGATTCGATCTCGTTGATCGTGGCCGCAATGTCGTGGTGATGGGGATCGAGCGCCTGTGCCATCATCACGAAGTTCGCCGCCTCCTGCGGATTTCCTTTCGCGAGCTCCGCGCGCGCTTGAGACAGGAACAGGCTCACCTGCTTTTCGTCCTTTGTGGATTCTTCGATCTGCCGCAGGAGATCGCGCGCCTCCTCATGCCCCGGGAGGTCGAGCAGCACCTGCTCAACCTTGGCCTTTGCCGCTTCGAATTCGCGGTTGTTGAAGTCCTCCACCGCTTCGATCACCATGGTGTTGATGACCTCGGTGGTGGGAGCATGAAGCTCCATAAATATCTCACCCAGGTCAATTTCGGTGGCCCCAGCAACCATCTGCTCGTGGAGATTCTTCGCCGGAGCGTAGGCGGGATCGAGGCGAAGGACGAACTCCAGGCCAATGACGGCCTCTTCGCGATTGCCCTTCTGAAGTTTCCCTACCACTTGTTTGAAGGCGCTCATCACGCGTTCCTGGGCCTGTGGAGAAAGCTCGGGGTTGCCGGGATACGCCATATTAAAGATGTTATCAGGCGGCTGCTCTAAGGGTCAATTCGGGCGAATGATGATACTGCTCGTAAGGCGCGGGCTAATCCGGCGCCGCCGCGGACTGGTGGAGCACGATACGCGCCCGCGCGCCGCCCGAGCTCAAGCTTTCGAATTCGAGAGCCCCACCGTGGTCGGTGACGACGCGGTGGACAAGCGCGAGACCCATTCCAGAACCGCGACCCTTGGTCGAGAAGAATGGTTCCACCAGGGTCTCGGTGTCTTCGGTCGGGAGGCCGACACCGGTGTCCTCGACCTCGATAACGACATCGTCTCCAACCGTCCGGGCTGCGATGCTGATCCTGCCGCTTCCCGGGATGGCCCACACCGCGTTGTCGATCAGGTTGACCAGAACCTGGCGGAGAAGGACCGGATCGACGATTCCCTGAATCTCTTCATCCGGCAAGACCACTCGAATCTCGAGACCGTCTCGAACGCCGTCATACAACGACCCGACCTCGCGCAAGATCTTGGCGAGAGCGGTCGGTCGAGGATCAATGGTCGGCATCCGTGCGTACTCCTGAAATGCGTCTACCAACTCCTTGAGTCCGGAGACCTGCGCGACGATTGCCTCACAGCCCGAGATCACAATGTCGCGCAGGTCGCCCTCGATGGCATCGGCGCGACGTTGGATCCGTTCGGCGGCGAGACGAATGGGTGTCAGCGGGTTCTTAATTTCGTGCGCGATGCGCTGGGCCACCTCACTCCAGGCCGCCTGGCGCTGTGCCTGGATCAGCATGGTGAGGTCGTCCATCGCGACCACCAGCCCGCCCCCCGGCAGAGGCCGTGACGTGACATCTACGCGCACAGTTTCTCCTTCGGTGTCGAGATCGATTTCACCGCGCAAGTTGCCCGCCTGCGCCGGCACGAGTTTTCGGTAGAGCTCTTCGAGCCCAGGCCGGTTCAGGTTGTCGAGAGGAAGCCACTCATGCGTCCAATGAGGTTGTCCGAGCATGCTGGCCGCTGCCGGGTTCGGGCGAAACCGCCTGCCCTCGGCGTCGACCGACAACACGCCGGTGGGAACCGTGGCGAGCAGGGTGGCCAGTTCCTGATTGGAGGCTAGAATTTCGGCCTCGGTCGCGCGGACACGACGCACCATGGCGTTGAAGGAGTCCACGAGCACTGCGACCTCGTCCGATGCGGGAACATCGACCTCCTCGAGAGCATCACCCTCGGCCACCCGTTGAGTCGCATCGGCCACCGCCAACATCGGCTCGGTAAGGCGCCGCGACAGGAACAGGCCCACCCACACCGTGGCGAAGAGCAGCAGGAGAGTCACCGCGAGGAGCACGAGAATCGTGGTCGCGGTGATTGTCCCCTGACTCCGCTTCATCTCCTGAAACGAGGCGTCGGCTGCTATGGCGTTTTCCAGGTGAAGCAGGAGCTCTCTCGGCAGCATATCGCCGACGACGACTCTCCTGTCGTTTCCCACCGGGCCCCATGCGCGGATCAATAAACCGCCCCGCCAACGAACAGACCGAACATCGGTGGAGCGCAAATCCTCCCATGGCAGTGGCGGCAGCGATGCCGGGATTCGCCTTGGATCGGCCACCGCTTCTTCGAGATCGTCCCCATCATAGAGGGCCACCAGGTCGACCCCCAGGAGGTTTCTGAGGTGGGCAAGATCGGGTTGCCCTCCGCGCCGAATCTCCTCGGACGCCACGGCAACCTGTTGCTGGAGCCGAGCCTCCACCAACTCTCGCAGCTGTACGGTGACCTCCGCACCGCCACGCAGAATCGTTTCTACAGGTGCTGAAAACCAGCGATCGATCGAACCCTGGAGGAGATTGGTGGCGATGAGAAAGATGAGAATTACCGGTACGAAGGTCAGTCCCACATAGGTGAGAACCAGCTTTGTGCGAAAACGGCTGCCGAGGACGCCCGACCGCCTTTCCACGGCCAACCGCAGGAGGTTGCGCAGCAGGATGAAGCTCAGGATGACGATCAGGGAGATGTCGAGGTACCAGAGCACAAAGAGGAGAACACGGTTCGTGAGCTCCTCGGGCGAGCTTTCTTTGGCACGTTGGAGCAGATAGAAGGCGCCGACCGACAGCACCATCAGAAAGATGAACGCTCCCAGGAGGGCGCGATTTTCGCGGTGATATCGGCTCCAGGCGTGTCGGAGTCGGCTCATGGCGTGATCTCCATAGAACCCCTGGGCGGGAGGATCATTCGCCGTCCTGCGGAGCCTCGAGTTTCACCTCGACCCAGTCCGTGCCCTCGGTCGAGGGGAACACCAGCCAGATGGTTCCGCTCGAAAAAACCGCCCGCGCCCGAACCCGCAAAAAGGCTTCCCGCCGGGCTTCTGGAATGCGGATCTCCACCGCAGGCGGCGCCACCAGCCATTGCCGGGCAGCGGCGGCAGTGTCGACCTCCCTGCTGACGGTGGTCGCGCCGTTGACGATCAGCTGGCACAAATACCGTCCAGTCACGGCATCGAAGGCAACGGCTGACTGCGCCACGCCTTTCCAGACTTTGCGGTCTGGAAAGAAGCGGCGTCTGGCATAGACGCGGAGCGGGTAGTCGATCGCAACCCGCGATCCTGTTGAGAAGGCCGACTCCAGCTCCTCCGGCAGCTCATCGACAAGCTCGATTCGAATCACAACCTCTTCGGGTCCTCGATCGACATCGATGACCACCGAATCGGCGGCGAGGGCCGCAGTCAGAACGAGCGCGCACAGAATCCCCGACATGCTGGCGCAATTCTAACCCGGATTCTTCCATGGTTGTCGCTCCGGCCGGCCCACCGTATCCGTTCGCACCGAGGATTTCATCTGGTTTTCAGTTCATACTCGAGAACTGGAGCGGGTGGTACAGTAGTCCGATTCGAGACCTGTGGAGGGGTCGCAATGGACGAACACATTCCGGGTTGGAATCCGGAGATCGAGCGCGGATTCAAGGAGATTCTGTTCCGGTTTCTGGAGGAGATCCAGAGTACGAAGGCCGCCCTCTACCTTGCTGGCCCAGGGGAACGGTTCCTTCTCGCCACGCAATACGGATTTGGTCGCCGAGATGTCCTCGCCATCGAACATGGGTCGGGAAGCGTCATCGTGAGAAGGGTGAGATCGCTCAGTGGTGCACCGTCGGCCATCAGCAGCAAGGACAACCACGGTCCGCTGATCGACTACATCAAGAGCGCCGGCAACTCCGAGCTTCTTTTGGTCCCCCTGGTTTCCGGAGACGAGAATATCGGGTTTGTCGATGCGCGCGACAAGGGCCGCAGGCGATTGTTTGAACGGGCCGATATCCTCAAGGCCAAGAGAATAGCTGCCGCCATGGTCGAGTACGCGCGACGCAGTGGTTTCTTGGGTCCGCAGTACATCGAGGTCGATGCCGCGCCGAAGCCCGCGCCCCACCGGCGCCCCTCGGCTGGGGAGCCATCTCGACCCCCGATGCTCGATGAGTCGGGTCTGGAGACAATTCACAACGCCGCCGTCGCCTGTGTTCTCGAACGCCATGTGGTTGCGGTGGCCGTGAGCCTGGCGACCGCCGAAAACGCGGCCTCACTGATCAGTTTGCGGGAAGGCGGAGCGGCGGTCGATCATGAGGCTCTGCTTCGCCACCAGGCGTTGGCCCTCGTCGGGGCCGGCATCACCGTGCCGAAACGAGAAGCCTGGCAGGTCGAGATGCGGCAGGTGCCGACGACCGCGGAGACAGTTCAATCACCGATGATCGCCTCATCCGTTTTACTCGCGGACGCCGAGGCGGGTTCCCTCACCGCCTCCGTCATTTCTGGAGCCGGCGCCGCTGGAGCCCGGGCGACCCTGGGCCGTCTGCGCGGTCGAGCGGAGGATGCCCGGGAGGGGACCGAACTGCGGTTCGCCCGCCGAAATCTCGCCCGTCGCCTCCTGCAACCCGGTGTTCAGTCTTACCCGGACCTCGTGTCCCACTCCGAGGCAGTTTCGAGGCTGGCCCTGTCGATCGCTCGGCGGCTCGACCTCGAACCGACACAGATCGAAGATGCCGCTCTCGCTGGGCTCCTTCACGACGTGGGCATGCGCGAACTCGATTACGAGCGCCTCTACCGCAATGACACGCCAACCGCCGAAGACCGTGTCAGTTACCATAAACACCCGGTGGTTGGTGAACAAATCGTCGCCGGCACCGGGCTCGACGATGTTGCTGCGGCGATCCGTCACCATCACGAGCGATGGGACGGCACGGGCTATCCTGATCGGCTCGCCCGCACCGAGATACCTCTGCTTGGCAGGCTGGTCCACGTTGCGGAGGTTTTCGATGTCTTGACAGTTCCCGGACGGTATCGACCAACCGTCGAACCGGAGCGCGCCCTCAATATCATCGAGCGTGGCCGAGGCCACCAGTTCGACCCACAGATGGTCGAGGCCCTCGCCAGGGTTGTGCAATGACTGAGGGGCACCGCATCCTCGCGAGCAACCGCAAGGCGCGCCATACCTACCACCTGCTCGAAAAGGAGACCGCCGGGATAGAGCTCCTGGGGACCGAGGTCAAGGCGATCCGCGCCGGCAAGATCAACCTCAAGGAGGGTTATGTGGCCTTTGTCGGCGGCCAGGCCTTTCTGGTCGGCTGCCACATCGGGAGCTACGACAGTGCCGGTTACGCGGGCCATGACCCTGTTCGGCGACGGCGCCTCCTTCTGCACAAGCGCCAGATCGAGCGTCTCTCATCCAAGGTCCAGGAAAAAGGACTCACCGTGGTACCGCTGGCGGTATTCCTCGACGGTAATTGGATCAAGGTGGAGATCGCTCTCGCGCGCGGCAAACAGCTCCACGATAAAAGGGACACCTTGCGCGCCCGAACACTCGATCGCGAGGCCGAGCAAGCGATCAAAGAGAGGCAGCGGTAGCAGTTCGAGCCGCGTTGGCCCACTGGAGAGGGCGGGAGTCGTTCGAGAATGGGGTTTGGGCAAATGCGGGACACGCTGCTCTGGATGCGCAAGCCCATCCGGAATTGAGAGCCTCAGATCGGTAGAGGAATTCCTTCAGGGCTATGAGGATTGCGGTGCATCCGCGCGGTGCAGGTTGACATTGGTATAATCGCGGCGTAAATTTCTTTTTTGCATACGCTGTGCCCGTGTCGCGGGCCGTGTTTTGAAGATCTGTGGGAACGAGGCCGAGCTACCGCGTGTTCTTGACTTCGGGCCGGGCGGATAACGCGGTGTCAGGCAAGGGCGCGGGCACGGAGACGGAGACGGGCGAAATGCAGGACGAGATCATCATTCGCGGTGCTCGAGAGCACAATCTGGCCAATATCGATGTGGCTCTGCCACGCAACCGCCTGGTGGTCATCACCGGCGTTTCCGGTTCCGGAAAATCGTCACTCGCCTTTGACACCCTCTTTGCGGAGGGACAGCGTCGGTACGTGGAGTCCCTGTCCGCCTACGCACGGCAGTTTCTCGACCAGATGGAGAAGCCGGACGTGGACACCATCGAGGGTCTGTCACCCGCGATCTCCATCGAGCAGAAGACGACCTCGCGAAACCCACGGTCCACCGTCGGCACCGTGACGGAGATCCACGACTACCTCCGCCTGCTGTGGGCTTCCATCGGTGTGCCAGAGTGCCCGGATTGTGGAATTCCCATCCGCCCGCAAAGTGTCGAGCAAATGGTTGATCAGATCCTCGCGCTGCCCGAGGGCACACGCTTCATACTGCTCGCTCCCGTTGTTGAAGGCCGCAAGGGTGAGCACCGAAAGGTCTTCGCCCAAATGGTCAGGGAAGGGTTTGTCAGGGCGCGGGTGGATGGCGAGACCGTTGATGCCGCCGAACCACCGGAGCTCGATCGGAAACGCAAGCACACCATCGAGGTCGTCGTCGACCGTCTGTCGGTCAGGGAGGGCGTGACTTCGCGGATCGCCGACTCCCTCGAAACGGCCCTCCGCGTCGGCGAAGGTCTCGCGTTGGTGGTGAAGGCTGACGGTGAAGAGCTGGTGCTGTCGGCGCGGCATGCCTGCCCACAGTGCGGATTCTCTCTGACCGAGGTGTCGCCACGTTTGTTCTCCTTCAACTCACCTCAGGGTGCCTGCTCCACCTGCTCCGGACTCGGGTTCCTGCGCGAGGTCGACCCGGAGAAGCTGGTCATCGACCCGGAGCGGACGCTCGCCGCAGGATGTCTGGCGATGGTCGGCAAATCACCGGGGTCTTGGTTCCGCCACCAGGTCGAGCAATTGTCGGCCGCCCTCGATTTCGATCTCCAGACACCGTGGAGACGGTTGCCCGAAGAGGTGCGGACGATCCTGATGTACGGCACGGATGGTGAGCACGAGTTCGTGTGGGAGGGGAGCAAGGGCGCGTATCGTTACCGCGACCGTTTCGAGGGTGCGGTGCCCCGGCTCGAGCGACGCTATGGTGAGACCACATCGGAAGACGTGCGGCGGGACCTCGAACGTTATATGTCCTTCGCACCATGTGGAGAGTGCCGCGGAGCCCGCCTCTGCCGAGAGGCGCTGGCGGTCAAGGTTGCGGGCCGCAGCCTGGTCGAGATCTCCGCCCTCGCCGTCAACCGTGCCCTCGATTGGTTCGAGACCCTCGCGCTCGGCGATCGCGACACAAAGATTGCCGACAAGATTCTCCGAGAGGTTCGCGACCGACTCGGGTTTTTGGTCTCCGTGGGGCTTGACTACCTGAGCCTCGACCGCATGGCCGGCACCCTGTCGGGTGGAGAGAGCCAACGTATCCGCCTTGCGACCCAGGTGGGGTCGAAGCTGATGGGTGTGCTCTACGTCCTCGACGAGCCGTCGATCGGCCTCCATCAGCGCGACAACCGGCGCCTCCTCGACACCCTGAAAGGCATGCGCGATCTCGGCAACACCGTGGTTGTGGTGGAGCACGACGAGGAAACCATCCGCGAGGCGGACTGGGTGGTCGATCTCGGCCCTGGTGCCGGGCGTCACGGCGGACATGTCGTGGCGAGCGGTCCCCCCGCCTCATTGGAGGGCGTCGAGGCCTCTCTCACGGGCGCATATCTCTCGGGCAAGAGGTCGATTCCCGTACCGCAAGACCGGGCAACCGGCAACGGCAATGCCGTGCTCATTCGAGGGGCAGCTGAACACAACCTCAAAGAGATTGACGTCAGGCTGCCGCTGGGCCGCCTGATTTGCGTCACGGGCGTATCGGGATCCGGGAAGAGCACCCTGGTCAACGAGATTCTCCACAAGGCCGTGGCCCGGGAGCTCTATGGAACCCTTTCCCGGCCGGGCCGCCACCACTCCGTGGAGGGTGTTGATCTCCTCGACAAGGTGATCGCCATCGACCAGTCGCCCATCGGCCGCACCCCGCGTTCCAACCCGGCAACCTACACCAAGCTCTTCGATCCGATTCGGACGATCTTTGCCGCCACTACCGACGCCAGGGCCCGCGGTTACAAACCGGGCCGCTTTTCATTCAACGTGCGCGGTGGCCGGTGCGAGGCCTGCCAGGGGGCGGGGCGGCTTCGGATCGAGATGCATTTCCTGCCTGATGTCTTCGTCACCTGCGACCAGTGTGGCGGCAAACGCTACAATCGCGAGACCCTCGAGGTTCATTTCAAGGGGCTGAGCATCGCCGAGGTCCTCGATCTGACAGTCAACCAGGCGCGAGAGGTCTTTGCCGCGGTCCCAAAGGTGGTTCGCGTTCTCGACACCCTGGTGGCCGTTGGGCTCGGCTATCTCCACCTTGGACAGCCGGCGACGACGCTGTCGGGCGGAGAGGCGCAACGAATCAAGCTGTCGCGCGAACTCGCCAAAAGAGCCACCGGCAAGACGCTCTATCTGCTGGACGAGCCCACAACCGGACTTCACTTCGACGATGTGCACAAGCTCTTGGCGGTGCTACACGCCCTGGTGGATCGCGGCAACACCGTGATCGTGATTGAGCACAACCTCGATGTGATCAAGACCGCGGACTGGATTGTCGATCTCGGACCAGAAGGCGGTGAGGGAGGGGGTGAGGTCGTGGTGGCGGGCACCCCGGACGACGTCGCCCGATGCACGACGTCTTTCACCGGCCAATTTCTAAAGAAGCTGCTCTGACTGAGGTGTTTACGCGACGATAGAGTATCCGCCGTCGACGATCAGAGTTTGTCCATGGATCATCGATGCATACTCCGTGCACAGGTAGATCACGACGTTCGCCACATCTTGGGGGTGAACCAGGCGACCGGCCGGGGTCCGCAGGCGGGCACCCTCGAGGAGCTCCTCGCGGTTGGGGAAATGGAGCAGGGCGTCCGTATCCACGGTGCCGGCGGACACCGCGTTAATTCTCATACCTTCTGGGGCGAACTCCGCAGCCAGGTGCCGCACCATCGACTCCAGGGCGGCCTTCGAGGCGCCAACCGCCGTGTAGTTGGGGATTGCCCGCAAAGCGCCAAGAGAGGACACGGCGACCAACGTCTTACCCTCCCTGGCATCAACCTTGAGAAAGTGTTGTGTGATGGGCAGCAAGGCGGCTGCGTTGATATGCATGGCCCAATCGAAATGGTGCAGGGTCAGCTCGCGGGCCGGTCGTAGAACGCCCGAGGCCGCGTTCGAAACAACGATATCCAGACCGCGCCAAGAGTCTTCGATGGCGTCAAAGATGCGTTTGACGTGATCGGGGTTGGCGACATTTCCTTTGAGGACCAGGGCGCGGACCCCCCGCGCCTCGATCTCGCGAGCGGTTTCTTCAGCGCGTTCGCGATTGCGGAGGTAGTTGATGGCAACATCGACCTTGAGATCGGCTAACGACAGCGCGATGGAGCGGCCGATTCCTCTTGATGAGCCGGTCACGAGGGCCCGTTTGCCGCGGAGCTTGAGATCCATTTGCACCTCCTGGATCACAAACTACCCCGAGAATCTGCGGAAAACAAGCGCGGATATTGCGTTTTCTGGTGTTGTTCCCTTGACAGCGCGTTGTCGGACCGCCACACTGTGAGTACAACGAAAACCTGGAGGTTCCAATGAACAAGACCGAAATGGCAATGAAGCTTGCGAAGAAGACCGGCGTCAGCCAGGGCAAAGCAGCCGAGATCATCGATGCGATGTTTTCGGCCCATCCGAGAAAGGGCCTGATCGCTACCGCGCTCGACGCGGGTGAGAAGGTAACGATTCCCGGATTTGGGACATTTGCCACCAAGCACCGTGGCGAGCGCCAGGGGCGCAACCCGGCCACCGGTGCGACGATTCTCATTCCGGCCAAGAAGTACGTTCACTTCAAGCCGGGCAAGACTCTTCGCGAGCGCGTCGAGAAGTAAGCGAAGACTCCCGTGCTCACCCGGTGAACAACCCACCGGCGTGAGTGGCTGGCACACGTCCACCGCTGGTGGATATGAATGATGAGGCCGGGCGAATGCCCGGCCTTTTTTTGTGCCGCCATGTTCAGCTGTGCCGCGGGGGGAGGCGTGTACGCTACCGCACAACGAAGCGATAGGCCTTGGTCACCGTCGCATAGGTCGTAATTCGAACGCCGCCTTTGGTTCCCGGTTTGAATCGATAGTTCCGTGCGGCCTCGATCACGGCCTGAGGGATGCCGAAGCCTTCGTGATCGGCTCGGAGCACCTTGACATCCACCACCATACCGTCGGCGTCCACAGTGGCCTGGACGATGACCACGCCGGCCCTGCGGGAATGGAGAGCTGATCGCGGCCACACCACCGGATGGTCCTTGATGACCACCGGCAGCGAATCGACCTCCGACGGTTCGAAAAAGCTGTTCTCCTCGATCGTTGCGGGAGGTGTCGCAATGACGGTAGGCTCGAGTGGGGGCGCTGGCACAGTCGGTGTCGCGAGGGCGGTGAGGCGAGCCACCTCCGCAACCGCCGCGGTTGCTGTCTGTTGGGCTGAAGCTTGCTGGCGCGCCTCCTCGGCGACACGCTGCCGCTCGGCCTCCAGCTCGGCTTCTTTCTGCCGTTGCGCTTCCTCCTCGGCAGCGATCTGGCGTTGCAGCTCTTCCCTCCGCTGCTGATCCTCACCGCTCAGCTGTCCCTGGCGGGCGCGCCGCTCACTGGCCTGAAGCCTTTGCTGGAGTTCCTCGATCTTGTTCTGCCGATCGACCAGTTCCTCCCGAATCGATTCTTCCTTTTCGGCCATCATCTCGGAGACCAGACCTTCGGCGAGCTCCCGGATCTTCTGGTCCTGGGCCTCACGAAGCGCTGCGATTTCCGCCGCGGTGGGTGTCGGTGGGGGTGGCGGTGTCTGCGGCCCCCGGGTCACCATAAAGATCGTGGTCGCCACCGCCACCACGACCGCCGCCGCGGCGGCAATGCCGATCCACAGGCCCCTGCCGATACTCGGCGCAGCCGCCGTGTCGGTAGTGGCTACGATCAGCTCTTCCGGTTCCGGCGCGACGGCAGACGCCAGATAGGGCGCCACATCAACCACCATCTCAGCGGCGCGTTGCTCCTCTTCGGCTTCGATCTCCGCACGGAAGAGCCGGTCCATGAAAAGCGCCAGATTGAAGGTCGTGGGACTGTACGCGCCGCCGTAGAGGAGCCGGTCGAGTTCTTTTTTGAGGTCCACGGCGGAGCTGAAGCGATCCTCGGGCCGTTCGGCAAGGGCCCGTTTCAGGAGTGCCCCGATGTCG
>Ga0316192_10003355_pt1 | contig 11687 bp, 9 predicted proteins | sample MerIslwburrow_MG_FD_204931 | JGI IMG/M metagenome (GOLD analysis project Ga0316192, IMG submission 204931) | Coastal sediment microbial communities from Maine, United States - Merrow Island worm burrow | ecosystem: Environmental > Aquatic > Marine > Coastal > Sediment | place: USA: Maine...
TTACGTCAATGAAAAATATACAATGAAATGGGCATTATATTTTCTTAATAGACACGAAATTGAAGAGTATCCTACCTATGTACATCGAATTTATGATATATTGAAGAATGCTCATAGACCCATTATAGAAATAAGAACGTTTGTCGCTAAAGGCGATTCCTTTCAATCTATAGATCGTACCCCAGGAGAAACAACATTTGTAATAGATTATAAATGGTTTGATTATGGTGCTCATTTTCACGTTGTTGAAAGTGTTCAAGAAATATTAAACGAAGGGGATCTTGGATTTAGTTATCGTTCTATAGAATCCGTGACCGGTAAAGTAGAAACAGGTTATATTTATTTTGAAAAGTATAGCAAATATTCAGCTTTCAAAGATTATAGTTTTTCCCATCTAAGAAACTCGTACGAATGGGTATCAGGTCATCCATTTATGTTAGTGATCGCTCCATCTATCGATATGAGTGGGAAGGACTGTGATTTTTATCATCGCACTATAACTATTCTTCGAGTCGCGATTTGTTAGTTTCTCATACAAAACTATTGTTTCTTTTGAAACATGTTTTTTATCTTTGATAAAAAACTATATTTGACAATCTTCGCATTCTTCACCAAGAGAAGAAAAATAATATGATTTGACATCTTCAAATTTAGGAGATTTTTTACCTAATTTTTTATTTACAGAATCGTGCATTATGTACGTATAAAAGAACGCATCATGATTATTTCTAAGATAAGGTGAAACGGGGTTAGTAGAAAGAAAAGAAGATAATGTTTTTCGACTTGTTTCATCTGGCAAAAGATAAGTCAGTGCATTTAAAAACATCTCAAACTCCTTAGCGTTGGTTGGTTTTATGGTAGCTGCTATAAGATGAATCGACTTCCACGCTATCGGTCCCCAAAATAATACCCCTTTACTTCTCAGAGAGATATAATAAAAATGACGTACCTCATCAAAAGGTGGAGAAACATGTGATTGCATTTTTGTTATTTTATTGATATGTTGGTTGGCTAAATCGTGAACGGTATAACCGTAGAAAAAGGCGTCGTCTCGACTAGAAAGATAATTTTCTATTGGATATGTTTGAAGTTTTTTAGCAAGATTGTGTCGGCAATAATCACATGGCAATAACTTTGTCAGTAACCAGAAAAATTCTAAAAGAAATTTCTTTAGTTCGGGAGAGTATGCTGCTGTTAAAATATGTATCAATGCCCAAAGTATTGGTCCCCAAAAATCCTTCCCTTTCTTCATATTATTATTGTATAAAGAAAATGTATATTTCTAAGATTTTGATTTTACAATAATTTTGTTAATGCGAGTTTAACGGAAGGTCCTTCAATATCTTCTAAAGAACATATTCTATTTCCATTAAGATCAACAATTGTTGGGTATTGTACATCGGTTACAGGTATCTGCAAATATACCTTCACCTTTACTTTTTCGACATCATAACACATTCTATCAAGACGAGAACAACGACGACAAGGTCGAAATAAACTGCATGCTGTATGTGCTTTTCGACATCTACCACATGCTACTAATTTTTGTTTTCTTTTTGTCATTTTACATTTCCTATTTTTATTATTTTTCACAAAGTGAAAAATAAGTTTTTTTTACATGTCAAGCTGTGAAAATATTTCTGAAAGTATAACAACTATCTCTCGATAATAAGATCGAGCCTTAAGTATATCTTCCATAATTTTACCATCCTTCATATAACGAGTAGATATATATTTTCTGGGGACACCCTTCAATGTCATTTTACTTTCCCCGTCCATCATAATATCGAATAAAGCAATTTTTGGACTGACATCTTCCCTAGATATTATTTTCCCTAGATCACCTTTTTTATTTGTTTCTACGTCTCTCAAAAGAATAACTTGAGTATTCGGTCTTAACTTAAGACCAAATTGAGTAGGACGGCGAACTCTTCTTTTTGTCATACCATAATACCGGTATATTCTATCTAGAACAACGCGATTATGCCATTTCCTGCACACCCCAATTAATTCTGCTTCACGAACATTATTCGGATTAAAATTACGAGTACCAACAACCACTTTTTCAGAAATATTTTTGAGGATGTATTCTACTTTGGCATCTTTTCGGCATGTTGTCGAATATTCAGAAAAATCGCGATCTGGAGCAAGAGGAATAGGTTCATTGACTTTTCTAGAAAAGTCAGTTACTCTTTTTATGAGATCCAATGATCTCTCCTCCATCACTTTTTTCCTTTCTTTCAATCCTCCCTTTATCTTTTCGTGACAAGGATAAGAACGAATAGGTTTCTTTTTACAATTCGTTACCCATGTCCCCCCACATTCTTGCTCAAGAGCATCCCAACCTATAATATATTCATCATCAAGGTATTGAACTCTACCTTTTGAGGGTCGAGATTTAGAAAATTTCTTCACACTATTCATCACATAATTTCTCTTAAATGCGGAAATAGCAGTATTATTCATAGTTCGCTCGAAAGCGGTCTCTAATTTTTCATAAATGATCATAGGTCGAGGATATTTCATTACCAATAATTCTTTGACCGGTTTCATGAGTTGTTTTTCGACATAATGAAGATAATCAGGTTTGAAGTTTTCTATATCTTTATTTTCTTTGTAGTACGTAAAATCTTCAGCTTTTTGTCCTTGATGTGTAGCGCTGGGGTTTTCGAGATATAAATATTCCAGTCGAGTATTGGGAGGAATACGGGTTCCTCTTCTCCACATCTTAAGAGCTAATAAAACTTGAGGAAGGTTAGGATATATTAATCGGCAATCCATAGGCCCTTCTATGTCATTTGGATATAAGGGATCACCGTTCCTATCGATAAAATATTTTATTTCTTTATTCCTTCCTTCTCCTTCATGTTCGCGTTTAGCATAATTTTGTATAATACCCACTCCCATATAGATAATGAGATGAGCATCAGATATACGACGAGTAAATAATGCATCCACGCGATCGTATAAAATAGACATCACAACTTCTTCTGATTTTCTATCCAACACAGCGAACATCATCTTTTTGTATGTGTCACGTAAATATTGACAGTTATCTCGTCTTTTGAGAACAACACCTTTTTTGATAATATCAATAACCTTACCGTCTTCATTTCCTACATAAGCCACATATCTCTTTTTGGTTAGTTGAACAAATCGAATGTACATACATTCAAATTCAAGATCGATAGGATTGGCTTCATATGCCAATACTTTAATTTTATCATCATAGCTCAAATTTTCAAATGCTTCATCAGTTGATTCTATTTCATCTAATCGATATTTTTCCCCTGTGACTGTATCTGTCACGGTAAAATCTTCATCAACACCAATAATCCAACATTTCAGATAATGAGTGGCGACTTTAGCCGCTTTCTTAGCTTGAGCAAAACATTCTTTTAGATTTCCGAGGAATTTCATCATACAAGAATCGGTATCACCATATACTAATTCCGAATCAGGCCATTCTTTTAAAATTTTGTCGATAGCCATTGTAATAAGCCTTCTTCCCATGGCTGTCACCGAAGCTGCTCCTGGGATAAGAGGAATAAATCCTTTTTTAGCTCCTAAAATACCATACGCGGAATTAGCAGAAACCTTGATTGCCAACTGTTTGGCATCCAAAACACCACACATAACTTCCAACACAGTCGCTTCTTTTTCTCCCAATGAACCCGGTTCGATGATTTCCCATCCATTTTTCTTATAATATTTAATATCTTTTTCAGTTGCATTACCTGTTTGCATTTTATGTCGTGCTTCGGCAGCATACATTTCTTTCTTAACTTTCTTTCTAGCGCTAAGTAAATTCCTTTCCAATCGAGGCATCAACCCTTCATTTTGGTATTCAACAGAGCCGTCATCGTGAATAACAATCTTAACTTTACGGAAACGATAGCGATGATCCTTACATAGGACTTTTTTATTCTTCCCTGCCTTTCTTTTCTGAGGATCGTGTTCGCAATTATGAACGATTACTCCATTCGCAATCAAGGAATGTGAATCCTCAACTTCAATATCATAAACATTATGTTCACCGATATCCTCTCTGTATAAAAGAGGTATGTTAAAAGTTGGTAAGACGTCAGAGTCAATATGAACACTGTATTGAGTTGAACCTTTTGTTTTTTCATGATAAAAAAGTTCTCTGGCACCTATTTTCTCCATGTATTCCATCGGAGAAGGAAAATGTTTTGTTGAAAACACTGGCTTTTCCCATTTTTTTCTCGATCGCAATAAATCGGTCATTTGACTAGCAGTGGGAGATGCATAATATTCATGATATTTAAATTTTTCTTCGTTAACAGCCATATCAACTAAATCTTGTATTTTAAATCTTGTCTTTGTTTTCCGTTTTTCTTCTCGGAGAGATCGAACTTTTTCAACGATACGTTTTTGTTGTTCCCAAACGCTGCTTCTATAACGAAGATAAAAACACCCAGCTTCGAGTCTAATGGCTTTATGAACACAATGTGTAAAGCCGATTTCAGAATGAAATAACAATGCTTCGTCAATGGGTATACGCAATATTGTTGAGGATGAAATTCGTGTTACGGTTGGATTTAATCCAACCCGCTGAAGTAAGAGCGTTAATTTTTCAAAAACCTCCTCTAATTCTTCTGGGGTGTCCGAACTCCACGAAAATTTAAGAGGAGAGAGAGCTTTGGCCTTTTCAGAATAAGTGAGTGTATGTCCATCACCCCCGAATAAACCGCTCAGAAACGCTCGTATCACAGCATCAGGAGTATCATCCTCAAATAAGAAATCGGGGAAACATCTCCCTTCAGCGCGCGAACCAAGTTTTATACCCCTCATTTTTCGAAAAGCGATGCCATATTTACCGGGTATCAGAAATGACCAACCGTAATTCTCTTTTCTTGGTTCAATGTGTTTATGGAAAAGTTCTTTTATATCTTTTTGGACACTTTCTACATCGAGAGGATGACCAGTGTATACTTTAGTTCTTCCTTTAACACAATGACCATCAGATAAAATCAACCCAAATAATTGCATTAATTTGATACATCTTGTTCCTGAGTATTTCTCATCAGCAAAATCAAATGTATAATCATTGAGAGCAAAATTTGGAAATCGTATTGACATTTTAACGCATTGCCCAATTTCAATGTTTTGTGCCTCTTGCCATTCTTTTTCACTTCCAAGAATCTTATGATCAGGAGTACATTCCAGTTCTGTCCCGTCTTCAAATGTCAATCTGATACATTTCTTTTTACCCTGATTAAAACCGTTGACTTGTTGAAATAGTTTAACATTCTCTCTTTCTTCATCAAGAGCATAAACTTGTTCATTGGCTTTCATAAGAGTTAAAATAGATTCCGATCTATTATTAAGTGTCACTTGAGTGTCTGGCATTAGACATCTCACATGATCACTCCACTCGAGTACATGGCATTCCTCGTCTGGAATAGGGTCATCATCGCCAACCAATGTTGTATAACAAATATTAAAAGCAATCATCGTCGTCGGATACAGAGAAGCAAAATCTAATGTTGCTATATTATCATAATCGCCCGGTACAGCCTTGATAACGATAGCACCCTGAAAATCTACTGTGTTATCAACACGATCTGTATGAGGAGGAATAACTATATTTTGATATAATGTTTCACGATAAATTTGAGCCACTACTTTAATTTGTTGCCCTCGAGTATGAAGATAAGACATAGGAACATGCATAACATTAGTCATCTGTTCCATTGTGGTCCATAAATTCAGCTTTAGCATAAGATCGATGGGAAGAATAGTATCCTTGACACAATATCGAAGAATGATAGTAATGCCTTCTCTTACCAAACCTTCAATCGTATCGGGAGAAGCTCGCAATAATTTTCTTCTTAGCGATCGAATGACACCATGTGTTTTTCGCTTGGGCATAATTTCGGCGACAAGTCTTTTGATTTTCTTAAGTTTTTTAGTAGATACTAATTTTCCTTCTACCACCGGCAAAATAGTTTGATTAAGTTCAACCATCATGAAAATCTGTCTTGGTGACACATCATCTTTGGTATCCTTCAAGAAATATTCAGCCACCGCGTTCAATGAATAAGTAGGAAGTTTGTAATTTCTTTCTATTTCGCATAAAACATCGACATTAACTCTTCCTCGATCGTCGGGATATAGAAAAAGTTGTTGACCATAAGCAGCACTTGACCACCGACCTTCTTTTTCTTCGGCTTTTTCACCTATAATTCTCGACATGTTCATAAACTTGGGAAAGAAACCAAACTTTTTTGCTCGCACCATCATATAATTCCAATCGAACTTCATACCATTGTAAGTGATGAAAATGTCAGGATTCTTTTCTCGAATGAGTCGAATGAAATAAAGAAGTAAATCTTTTTCAGTCTCAAATCTTTTTACGATAGCTCCTTTTATTTCAAAAGGATTGAACATAGATAAGGCGTATTTTTCTTGTTCAGGTTCACCTAAATATCCAAAAATAACTGCTATCTGAAATACTATATTTCTTGGATTCAGCGGGTCGGGAAGTTTAGCATCTGGGTTTTCTGAGTGACACTCAATATCAAACGAACAATACTTAGGACGAATTATAATATCCTTGGGGCCTTCCCATTTGGAGACATCATCCCATCTAGCATAAAGATCAATGTCAGCATTACTAAACTTTCTTTCTTCAACTGAAGAAGATTCCTCGAACGCTGAGATTGTTTCAGTAATTTTCAGCCAATTGGCTAATTCAAGTTTTCGATATGCTGTATATTTAATGATTGGATCAATGTTGTGTTCATTAATTTTAAAATCACCTCCTGAAAAAGATCCCACATCAGGAATATAAAGATTTCTAGAACGATAGCATATACTATTAAATTTTCTAGTTGCTTTGTGAGTAGGAAACGTCATATTCAACATATACATTTTCTCTTTGAAGTAAAGATTGTATTTGATTTCCATTTTGTATGTCAAAGGGGCATCTTTTCCCATCCTCTCTTTGAAATAATTAAAGGTGCTCTTACACAAACTTTTATTCCAACCGATGGTACGGCCACGAACTTTAAGGGGTAATTCGAGATAAACGAAGGGGGTAAAGCCTTCAATCCTGACCTGAACTGATTTCCGGTTTGAAGTAATTCCAGAAACATGAATAAATAATTCATCTTCCTCGGTTTCTTCATAAGACCAATATGTAGCCTTAAACTCTATAGTTCTGGGTTCTTGCATGATAGTTAAATCTGTTATTATATCTTTAGATATATAGTATAATTTGTACTTATACAACAACAAGATATGTTTTATATTATTTTTTTAGAGCAAGAAAAAAATAAGAAATGAGATAAACAAATATTATTAATTATTAATAATATGCCAGTGTGTAGTTTAGCCAGTTGTGATAACGAGGCGTATGCCAAACTAGAATGCAAAGAAGGAGTATTACCGCTCATATATTATTGCCACAGATGTTTTACTGTCTATAATATAGAAGATGTATACGATGATAAAGAGTATTTATTGAAAATTATGCACGAGCCAAATAACAAATTTTGATAAACCACCACACGTTCATAATAGTTAAGGGAAGCATGCCTAATATTCCAATATATCGTCGAGTGGAGATAGCCAATATTAATAAATAAGTAAAATTAATCACTCTCAGCCAAAAAAAGGTAAAGATAAGACATACTTTTAAAACGCATAACAATGTGGTATATTTTTTATGAGGAGTATGTAACATATGATAACAAGCATGCATCAATGGATTAGTCCATTCTGCTAAATATCCAATACTTACCTCCACCGGATGATATGGAAAAAGAAAAAAGGAAAACATGGCTAACAATACGTGATGTAACGGCATACATCCTGGCATTCTTATATATAATTCTGTCTTGCCAAAACTTAATATTGTATCATAGATACAGTAACCCACAATGAAATATTGGAGTTGATTCCATAATTCAAAGGAAAGAAAATCTAATAAAAATAATGTGGAACATACGGCAACAAATAAACCGTGTAGAAAACTCACATATTTGGATAATAATAACGGCGATTTTGAAATAGGAAAAGGAAATATATAATGTATATATTCCTGTAAGAAAAAATATACACCAAAGAATACACTTGTTGCGCCTCCGATTTTATTAAGACTAACTTGAAAAGTGTCCATTATCTATTTTTCCTTTGTGTCAAGGTTTATCATTTCAATATTATTGTAATCTTTATATCTAATATTTATATCTAAAAAAAATGAAATCGATGACAAGTGATATTTTTTCATCTCGATTTCAAAAATGGGTGATAACCATGAAATAATGGAAGCTCCTTCCAAAAAAGACAGGGTAAAAGGAGAAATGTATCTCTTAAAAGGCGAAAAGAGGATTTGGAACGGTAAGAGATGGCATTGTGTTCATAACAGACGAAAGGATCGATGTAAAGATTGTGGGGGAAGTTCGATCTGTATACATGATAAAATAAGAAATCGATGTAAAGATTGTGGAGGGTCTCAGATCTGTATACATGGCAAACGGAAGAGCGCATGCAAAGATTGTGGAGGAGGTTCAATCTGCGTGCATAATAAAATAAGGAGTACATGCAAAGATTGCGGAGGATCTCAGATCTGTGTGCATGATAGGGTGAGGAGTACATGTAAAGATTGTGGGGGAGGTTCGATCTGTATACATGGCAAACGGAAGAGCGCATGCAAAGATTGTGGAGGAGGTTTGATCTGTATACATGATAAAATAAGGAGTTATTGCAAAGATTGTGGAGGGTCTCAGATCTGTGTGCATGATAGGGTGAGGAGTACATGCAAAGATTGTGGAGGAGGTTCGATCTGTATACATGATAGAGAGAGGAGACACTGCAAAATATGCGATCCGGACGGGTACTTAGCTTCTCTTATGAGAAGTCGCGTGCGCACGGCATTAAAAAACTACTCAAATTCTAAGAAAAAAGAAAGAACTATGGGATACGTGGGATGTAATCTTAAAACATTACGCCAACACCTTGAAAAACAATTTACTGATGGTATGAATTGGGAAAATCAAGGGAAATGGCATATTGATCATCGAAAACCATGCGCTAGTTTTGATCTTAGTAAGGAAGAGGAAAGAAAAAAATGTTTTCATTATACTAACCTACAGCCGTTATGGGGAAGTGAAAATATGTCTAAATCAGATTCTCATAATCCGAACAAATTTAAATATAAATGGGATGATAAAATTGGATGGTGTGAATTAATTTGAAATATAGCTCACTTTTTTGTCAAAGACAAAAAAACGATAGCTTTATTTTTTTAAAGATATACTATTGAAAAATAAAATGACCGATATACAATTTTCAAGACAATTTGCTATGCCAAATTCAAAAACTTTCTCTATCAAACCAATAAAACAAATAATCGAGAAATATCTCGATAAAATACCAGAAGAAAGTGTGATAATAGACCCATTTGCCAAAGATAGTGATTATGCATCACTAACCAACGATCTTGATCCTGAATCAAATGCCGAATATCACTTACATGCTGTTGAATTTCTAGATTTGATGCTTGAGGAATATGGCGAAGAGATTGCAGATATGGTATTACTCGACCCTCCTTATTCTCCTCGGCAGATCTCGGAATGTTACAAAGGAATAGGAAGAAAAGTATCATCTACCGACACGCAAAACGCCCGTCTCTATAAGGCGTGTAAAGATAGATTAAAAAAATTGCTTAAACCGGGAGGAATTGCCATTACATTTGGGTGGAATTCGGGAGGATTTGGGAAAACAAGAAAATTTCAAATATTAGAAATATTAATGGTTTATCACGGTGCGGCTCATAATGATACTATTGTCACCGTAGAAAGAAAATTATAAAATATCATTAATATTAATGATATTTGTAGTAAGAAAAATAAATATCAATCTCGGAAGAATGTATCAAATCCGTATTGCATGTTTCCTGTATAAATACATTGGGCGTTCTTTTTGGATATATCATTTTCTACCTCTGAGAAACCCAACGTCTGAGTTAAATATTTATGGTATACTATTGCATGAGCTGCTCCTACGTAAATAATACTGTTATTGGCAAAAGGGTGTTTTTTATCATCATATCGTTTAAATAAGCGCCCAAGAAGGTACATATCCATCAGCGGAGTAAAAAAGGCCATAACGGCACGTTCTTCCCATTCTTCAGGTTCTGAAGAAATTAAGTATATTTTTATCAAAAGGTCTTCCTCGACAAATATATCCAAGTAAAGTTTAATATGCGAGACCCAGTCATCTTTAAAAGGACCTTTTTCCCATTGTTTCCGGATCATTTTAGATTTCAAAGCTATCTGAAGCATTAATTTTTTATAATCTTCTATACTAAGTCTTTTCTTTCCGGTCATACTTTCTATCACGCGATGAAATCGCTCTTCATCACCACTGAGATAATAATCTATCATTAAAGAGAAAAGTCTTATGTTGGTAAAATGTACTCTATTGTTAGGATAAGAACAACGAGATCTATGAGATGGGACAAAACAATCTTCCAGTGTATTAATAACGACGGCCATTTCGGTACCCTTAAGAGCTTTTGATTTTAATCGCTGGAGAGATTTTTCACTAATTCGCAAAGATTCAGGAAGCGCTTTTTCGATAAAACTTTTCTCCAAAGCAGAACGTTCTAGGAAACAGTCAATAAAAATATCACTTTTCAATAGAGCAAATATAAGTTCAGAAACAGGAGTAAAATTTAAACTTTTGGGACATTCTCCTTTGCGGTGATGAAAGTCGTAGAGTAAAAGAATTTTTCTTTGTTCACCACCAACCGTTCCTTTCAACATGGAAAAGTGACTGACACCACTAAGATATTCCGGGCGGAGAGCACTCTTAACTTGAATTGAGTCGAATAATTTTTTCAATGTCTGTGCCTTGGTCTCTCCTCTCTGTTTTGCAACAATGCTCAAACATTTATCAATATCATTTTCAGAGTGCTGAAAAAAATAAGCAATCTTCTGAACTTTTTGTTTTCTGTTGCGACTCATCTTTCAAATTATCGTTATTATATTAATATAATTATATTAATATAATTAGTAATATATTATTAGTAATGAATAGATTTGCTATTTCTCAACAAAGTTTAAGAGCACCAGGATTACCACATTATCCGAGGGCATCTGCAAAATGCGCCGCCACTATTCAAGGAAAGGGAGCCAGTAAAATGTTAGAGATTACTTCTATAAATTATGATACTTTACCTATGATGTTAGATTCCCCAAAAATGCTTTGGGTCGATCTCAGATCTCCTGCCCCCTTAGATTTGGAGGTTGGCAATCCTGTCAAGCTTCACTTAGATCCAGGTTGCGGAATACAAACTACCTTTTCAAAGGACAATCCATGGAATTCCGTCTTTCAAGTGGCTGATATTGTCGGTTCCCGTGTAGTTCTTAGTCCTTACAAAGGATCAACATGGCTGCCTACCGTCCACGAAGCCTGTGATAGTGGTTCCTTTGGATGGGGTTATGACATGAATAGAATAAATGTGCGCCCATTAATGCAGTACCCCAAGTACGGCTATGGCGCTTCAACCTCTTTCTTAGAATATACACCACAATATTACTCGAGTCGCACGACACAATTGGAAGCTGCACAAGTCGAAGAAGATTATTATCGAGGAAGGAGGAGTATTCCGGGATGGTTGTCATAATAAAACACTGATTTATATATAAATGTAA
>Ga0316192_10003356_pt1 | contig 11686 bp, 9 predicted proteins | sample MerIslwburrow_MG_FD_204931 | JGI IMG/M metagenome (GOLD analysis project Ga0316192, IMG submission 204931) | Coastal sediment microbial communities from Maine, United States - Merrow Island worm burrow | ecosystem: Environmental > Aquatic > Marine > Coastal > Sediment | place: USA: Maine...
ATCGTACAGGCGCAGGATCTCACGCAGCGCAGCGGCCCCCTCGGCCGCGTCCGTGATCGACAGGTGGTTCAGATTCAGGTGCGAGATCAGGCGCCAGACCGCGCCATGCCGCAGCGGTGGGCGCAGCGTCGCCGTCGGCGCGGTCAGGCAGGTCAGGGATTGGACCCCAGCGCCACCCTCGGCCAGATGCATCGCCGGCTCGCCGCCGCCGAACGGCAGGCGCACGGGTAGATCACGGTTGAGACAGCGGATCTCGACGTGCGCCACCTCGCGTTCGGCCACGGCCGGGTCGAGATCCCGGTCGACGAACGACAGATAGACCTCGGTGCCCGGGTTGTCGCTGCTGCCCGGCCGCCGCGTGGCCTTCCAGTACCGCCCGCGCTCCCAGTTCGCGGCGCCATGGCTCAGTCCGAACAGCGGCGGACAGTCTTCGCTGCCGTGGGCATCGCTGATTGCCACCCCCTCGATCGCGTAGACCTCGGCGGCGCGCAGCCTTCGTGCGTCGGGGACCACGCGGTATTCGTACACCGTGTGATCCAGCTGGATCGGTTCGGCGCGCTTGCGATAGAGATTGACCACCGGGGTACAACCCAGCGCGAAGGTCTCACGATTCACCGCACGAGCCATTTCGGCCGGTGATGAGGAAAGGTAGACGTAGACATCCAGGTGCTGGCCAAGGCCGTCGAGATGTGAGGCCAAACCACCCAGCTCGACAAACAGGAACTTGTCGGGAAAGGCGAAAAACTCGGTCAGCAGCCGGTAGCCGACGAATGACTGGGCGGGATATGGCAGCAGGCCCTCTTCGGGATCGAATCCACACGGCCGAATCGCCGTCGGCGGCAACAGACGTGGCGGCGCATCCGAATCCGGATCCCTGACGGCCACCCGCACGCTGTCGTTGAGCAGCGCCTCGTACAGGGGGAAGGTCACTTGACCCTGTCCACGCAGGAAGAACCGCAGCCCCTCAGGACGCAAGTCGCCGAACCCGACATCGGCCGACAAACAGGACAAGGACAGCTTCAACACCCCGCCCACCTGCTGCATCTCGGGCACCGCCGGCGCGCCCAGCGCGTTCGGGCTGAGCTTCGCCGCGCTTACCTGGACCGGCCAAAGCGACAGGGGATATGCCGTATGGAATCGGCAGGGCTCACCGTCGACCGGCTCGGTCTCGATCTCGACGCCGGCGGCGATCTCGTAGGCCCCGGCGAGATCCGCCTGCGCACGCATCTGTACGATCGCCATCGACGGGATCGGGGCCAGGTAGTGCGGGTAAAGCACACCCAGCAACGCGTCGCTGAGTTCGGGAAAATCGTCGTCGAGTTTATGGCGGATGCGGGCGTTGAGGTAGGCAAAGGCCTCGATCAGCCGCTCGACATGCGGGTCTTCGATGGTATCGGTGCTTATGCGCAGCCGCGCCGCGATCTTCGGGTGGGTCTTGGCGAACTCCCCCGCCAGCTGGCGGATCTGGTTGAGCTCGTCGGCATAGTAGGGCAGCAGTTCCTCAGACATCGTTGGAGTCTCTCACCTCCACCGTGCCCGTCACCGGTTCCAGCGCCGAATCGAAGACCACCTTCTCCGGCGAGGGCTCCGCGTAGACCACGGCATCAATGCGAAAACGCAACGTGCGATCGAGCGGCTCGGCATTGTCGAGCAGCACCACGCGGATGCTCTTGAAGCGCGGCTCATAGCGCCGTATCACCGCCTCGATCAGGCGCACGAACTTCTGCCGGCTGGCCAGTGAACTGAGATTGATACCGGTGAAATCGGGAATACCGTAGTTGACCAGCGACTGTTCGAGGGCGGACATCCCCTGCGGCAGCTCAGCAACTCGACGGCGGGTGTTCAGCAGGGCTTCCAGATCGCGACGGACGGCCGCATACAGGTTGCGCTGCGCCTGTGCTGCGGTCAGGGCCGCCTCCCTCTGAACGCCCGGGTTGTCATCGATGAGCCGATCGATGATCGAGAGCTTGACGGGCTGTGGGTCGGCCATCATACGGCGCGCCGCCTCAGGCGGCCGGCTCCAGCGTGAGGTTTTCCATCTGCATGATCGGCATCGCCTCATCGCCCACAAGGAAGGTTCTCTGCCCGATACCGAGCACCGGTGCGTGTTCGGCCTCGACCCAGTCGGTCATGCGGCCCAGTCGGGCTTGGTCGCTGATGGAGTCCTGTGGATTGGCGTAGATCGCCGGTATGAATACCTCGCCCTCCGGGCCGTCGCGCACGATGATCCGGGCACGGCGCCAGATCAGGTCGCGTGGACGCTCGGGCGCCGCGAACTCGATCGAGGCCACGCGCTCGGTCGCGACCCAGTAATAACTGCCGGTGGTCGTGAGCACCTCCAGGTGCGTCGCGCACAGGTCGTCGAGATCGCGTAGATCGTCGAAGGCCTGACCATTGCACTCACCGCGCACCGCGGGACGCAGCGACTCGGCCTCTTCCAGCAGATCGGCCGCCGCTGCGGTGTCGCCGTCACGCAGGCAGACCGAGGCCTCCAGGGTCTTTTGCATCGCCGGCGTCGGTTTGCTGAGGAACTCCGGGACCCGCCCCTGGGTATAGAAATCGCGGCGTGCGATATCGGCACGCAACACCTGTCGCCACAGGGCCAGCGCCGGTGCCAGCTCGACGACCTGGTTACCAAGTGCGTCCAACAGCTTGTCGGCACGCTCCAACTCACCGCCAATGCACAGGAACTCGGCCAGCAGGCCACGGCCGTGCTGATCGGTCGGGTGTTTCTTGACGATCGCGGTGACCGCGGCGATCGCACCGCTCAGGTCACCGCCGGCAAACAATTCAGAAGCATTCTCAGACACGGCGCTCTCCTTATTCGCCCGATGTGACCTCGGTGACCAGCTTGACGGCCGTGACCACCTGGTCCAGCTGAAAGTGCGGTCGCAGATGCATCACGCAATAGTACTTGCCCGGCTTGCCCGGCAGTTCGCGCACCTCGACCCGGCCTTCACGCAGCGGCGCCTTGGCCTTGGCCTGGGTGCTCGCCTCGTCATCATCGATGGTGTAACCGATCAGCCAGCGCTGCAAGGTGTTTTCCACCTCTTCGGCGGTGGCGAAGGACCCGATACGGTCGCGGCCGATGACCTTGAGGTAATGTGCGAAACGCGACACGCAGAACATGTATTGCAACATCGACGACAGGCGCGCATTCACGGTCGCGCTCACCTCGTCATAGTGTTTGGGTTTCTGCACCGAGGCGCTGCCGTAGAACGCCCCCCAGGGTGTGTCCTTGCAGTGGCTCAGCGGCATGAAGCCGAGTTCACCCAGCATTTTCTCGTCGGCGTCGGTGATCAGCACATCGGTTGAGATCCTGCTCGCCACGCCCGGCGCATCGGTCGCGAAATCGTGCTGAGGCAGACCGGTGACGAGGCCGCCCGACTCGACACCGCGCTCGACACCCTGGATGCTCGCCAACCAGCCCGATTCGGCGAACTCCCGCACCAGCACCGACCCGAGGGCATAAATCGCATTGCCCCAGAGATAACGGCCGCTGTCCGGACCCGCCACCTCCTCCCGAAAGCGGAAGCCGTCGACCCGCGCCCCCAGACCCCGGTGAGGCGTGCGCATCAGGACGCGCGGCATCACCAGCCCGATGAAACGCGCGTCCTCGGTATCCCGGAACGCCCGCCATTTCAGGTACTCGGTCTGTTGAAAGATGCGCGGCAGATTCACCGGCGGACCAAGACCCGCAAACTGGTCCAGGCCGAACAGCGCCGAGTCGGCACCCATCACCATCGGCGCAAACGCCGCAGCGGCCACGTGGGAGAGGGATTCGATGGCCTCCATGTCGCTGGCGATGCGGTGGGAAAAGGCATAGTCGCCGAGAATGACACCGAAAGGCTCGCCCCCTGGCGAACCGAACTCTTCGGTGTAGATCTTGTTGAAGAATTGGCTTTGATCGAATTCGATCGCCCGGTCCAGGTCTCTGACCAACTCACGCCACGGCAGGTTGAGCACGCGCACCTTGATGCCCGGCTGCCCCCCCGTATGCCAGACCAGGTAGGACAGGCCGCGCCAGGATGCCTCCAGCCTTTGATAATCCGGGTGATGCAGGATGGCGTTGAGCTGCGCATTGAGCCGCTCATCGATCCCGGCGACCAGTCGATCGAGGTCGTCCAACACACGGCACCGGGTCGTCGGACCGCGTTGCAACCAGCCTATCAGTGCAGGCCAAGCATTCGGCTCATCGACCAAGGCGTCGATCCTAGAACCGGCGGGGGCCGCTGGCTCGGATGCCCGCTGATCAGTCTCGCCCAGTGAGGCGTCTATCAGCCCGTCATCATGCCCAACAGCCCTGCCGGCGTGGCCGGGCGATGCGATGTCATCCGGTGCCGGCATTCGCGCATCCCCCGGTGCCGCGCATCGCGGATCAACCGCCCGACTTCGGGATGCGGGCCACCATGCGCAGCGAGGCCGTCAGTTCCTCGAGCTGTAGCCAGGGGCGCAGCCAGGCAACCGCGTTGTAGGCACCCGGCTTGCCCGGCACCTCCTCGACGGCAATCTTGGCCTCGGCCAGCGGATACTTGGCCTTCATCTCCTGTCCGGCATCCGGATTGCCGTTGACGTAGTTGAGGATCCAGCGGTTCAGCCAAGCCTCGGCATCGGAGGCCTCCATGAACGAACCGATCTTGTCGCGCGCCATCACCTTCAGATAGTGCGCGAAGCGCCCGGTCGCCATGATGTACGGCAGACGCGCTGAGATCGCCGCGTTCGCGGTGGCTGCGGGCCGGTCGTATTTCTTGGGTTTCTGCGTCGACTGGGCACCAAAGAATACCGCGTAGTCGGTATTCTTGTAGTGGCTGAGCGGGAGGAATCCCAGGTTGCCCAGCTCGTTCTCACGCCGGTCGGTGATACCGATCTCGGTCGGGCACTTGGCGTCCGGGTCGCCGTCGTCGCTGGTGAAGATATGCGTCGGCAGTCCTTCGACCTTGCCGCCCCCTTCGGCACCGCGGATCGCGGTGCACCAGCCATACTTGGCGAAGGCATCGGTGAGCTTAGAACCGAGGACGAAGGCGGCGTTCATCCAACAATAGTGCTCATGCGGCAGCGCCTGGGGCTCGCCCTGTGCGTTCGCCGGCGCCTCTTCGTAGCCGAACTCCTCGACCGCTTTGGTCGCCTCACCATAGGGCAGACGTGCCAGTGTGCGTGGCAGCGTCAGGGTCACAAAACGCGCATCGTCGCTCTCGCGGAAACTGCGCCAGCGAGTGTACTCGACCGATTCGAAGATCTTCTCGAGATCGCGTGGCTTCGACAGCTCGGTCCAGCTGTCCATGCCCATCAACGCGGGTTCGGCGGCGGAAATGAACGGGCAGAAGGCCGCCGCGGCAACATTCGACATATTGCTCAGCAGGTCGATGTCTTCCGGGTGATTGGTGAACTCGTAGTCACCGATCAGCGCGCCGTACGGCTCGCCACCCGGCGATCCGAACTCGTTCTCATAGAGCTTCTTGAACATCTGGCTCTGATCGAACTCGACGGCCTTGTCGAGATCCTTGAACAGCTCGCGTTTGCCGACATTGAGCACCCTCAGCTTCAAGGTGGCGCTGGTCTCGGTGTTCATCACCAGGTGATGCAGGCCGCGCCATGTCCCCTCGAGCTTGCCGAATTCCGGCGCATGCATGATTGCCGCCAGTTGCTCGGACATCTTGCTGTCGATCGCCGCGATCGCCGCGCTGATGGTCTTGGTGAGGTTCTTGTCCCAGGTGACCGTACCCTCGAGCGCCTGCTCGGTCAGGGTGCGAATCAGCTCCTGGGCCTGGTCCGGCTCGGTCTGTTTGGTGGCGCCGATCGCCTGGTCGAGCAGACTCGCCTCTTCTGTGCTCTCCGCCGCAGCGCCTTCGGCCTGTTGTGTCTGGGTGTCGTCACTCATCGATCATCCCCCCTGCTTGCCGTCATCGCCGGCGCCAATACCAAGTTGCTCTGCCATCGCCTTGAGATCCGCATCGTTCTGCAAGACCTGCTCAAGCACACTCTCCAGGTCTTCCGAGCGGTCGACCTTGGTCATCAGATCGCGCAACTTGTTGCGGGTATCCAGCAGCTTGCGCAGCGGCTCGACCTGGTCGACCACCTGTGCCGGCTCGAAGTCTTCTATCGACTTGAACTTCAGGTCGACGGCCATCTGGCTGCCGTCGCCTTTCAGGGTATTGTCGACCTTCAGATTCAGGCCCGGTGTCATCTTGGTCATCACCTCGTTGAAGTTGTCGCGGTCGATCTGAACGAACTTACGATCCTTCAGCGATTTGAGCGGCTCAGTCGGATTGCCGGAGAAATCGCCGACGACGCCGACCACGAAGGGCAGCTCCTTCTGTACCACCGCGCCCTCGGTCTCCACCTCGTAGGTGATGTGAACGCGCGGTCTGCGGACCCGCTTCAGTTTGTCGTGAACACTCGCCATAGCTTTATTAACTCCGTTCGTTGTCCTGGCTGCCACCGCCATCGATGAAAACGGCGCCGGCACCCTTAATTTATGACAAATCCGGGTTACTCCGCTGTCGGACCCGGTTTGCTGATTCCTGCCAGCCAGAACAGGTTATTGCGTGCATCGTCCTCGGTGATGATCTCACTGAGCAATTCTGGCAACGGCATCCGCCCCCAACGCACGATCCTCTCAATAGCATACGACAACGGAGAATGAGGTTCGGTACGACGGAAGAAATCCGCCAGCTGCAATAACTGTTGGAACGCCTGCTCGCGGGTCATCGCCTTGCCGGCCGGCAAGGCACCGGCACCCGACTCGGTCGTTTCACCCAGCGGCGCTGCGTCAGCCTCGGTGGCCTCTGTCTGTTCTTCCACAATGACCCTCCGCGCGACGTACTCGACAGCCTCCAGGCAGGTGTTGAGCTCGTTATTGATGTTGGAACTCGGCGGTGCGGCATCGATACCGCAGCGCGCATCCAGGTCATCAGTGAGTGCATGAAAATCGCTGCGACAGGCCTGCAGATCATCGTACAAGTCCTTCAGGAATGCAGCGTCCGATTCCAGCGCCGCCTTGTCGATCTGGTCCATGGTCGCAGCGCCAGCCTGAATGCGCCGCTCGCGGGCCTCGGGATCGGCGATCTGTTGCAGCGACACGGCCTGTTGGTAGTGCCAGGTGGCAAATGGCCCGAGCGTATGCTCTTCGGTGATCGGGACGTTGCGGATCGGGAAGATCAGCGTGCCCTCGGCGTCCTGGCCATTTAGCCCAGAAAAAGGCGCGATACGGTCGACCAGCGACTCTTCGTGGGGAAAAAAGTCATCCCAGTACCTTTTCACGAACCCCTGGGTGAGCTGAAAAGCATCGCGCAGACCAGCGAAGCCCTCCAGTCGAACCAGCGACTCGATCAGCCAGGCCAGCACCTCGATATCCTTGCTCCGGGTACTCAGCAGTTCTACCGCCTGCTCGAAGACCGGACGCCAGTCGCTGCGCGTGTCGGGCAGCTCGGTCTCCTCAAGGCCCAGGCTGCGCTCTTTGGCACGTGCCGCCTTGCGTGCATCCTTTAACTGGTAATAGTCGGAAACGGGAGAGGCATCGGCACGCGGGTCCTCGCCGGAAGGACTGTCGTCCGATATCGGCGCGAGCAGGCGATCTAGATCGATCGTGGCAGGCGACCCCATAACGCTCCCCAAACATCCTTAATTAGATGAGCATAGTTCTGTAACCAAGTGTAAGCAATGTGAGTACTGTCCGTCGACTGCCAATGGCAATGGCAATGGCACCCCATCGTGTTCGTCGGCCGCCCGGGGACTGAGTGATTTTCGGATGCTGATACGAAACATACCAAGCATGGATTGAGGCCGTCGCTTACGAATCGCCGCAACATTTTTTACCGCGCTTCAGATGCAATCCGATCCGAGTTGCCAAATCGGAAATGCCCAAGGAGTTCCGACTGACGTCTTTGCGGCCAGCCTGGGAAACTCATCAGTTAACAAGGGCAAACCCCATGAAGTTCAACAAAACCCGGTTGTTTACACTGAACTCGAATTAGGCTTTGCCACCGTCAGAAAACACCCAAGAACCCCTCGCCTTCCAGCCTGCAAAACGCACCATGTTGGAGTCACCGTTCTGGCTGCAATACTGCTAGACATCGACATCCTCGGATCAGCGCAGCTGCTCAGCAATGTGTATTGCGATATTTCGGGCTGCACATACTTGCAATCGAGCACGAACGTCCGTTGACTGAAGATTAGCATGGGGCGTCTGGCGCCTGGTTGCTGAAACGGTGGAGCTTCCCGCCTCGCTTCTCGTCTACTGTGCGTCTTTGCAGGCCACCGGACACCACGAACGCTGCACTCATCAGCAACCCAATCACGATGGCAGTCGGATTGGTGTGAGTTCACCCGAACGAAACGTAGAACAAGGCATTGAATACAGCCGTCGAACGACTGTTGCTGTTGGCACCAAGGAAGTCGTTGATGTTGTCGCGCCAGGGCATAGCGCGAAGCATTGACCAGTACGCCCAGAGGAAGACGCGTAAGAGAACCAGAGCTTGAAGACTGCAACTTAGAGAAATCGGCGGCCGCGGCAAGGGCTTCGAGGCAGACAGTCTGTTGGGTCTTCCGGAAGCTTCGAAAATACGCCCACACCAATCCCCCACTTTCCTGCCTGAGTGTCTACAAACGACACGAGCTGTACGCGGACGCGCCAAGCATCAAAAGGCCAACCCAATGCTGCCGCAGTTCCGCAGCCATGCCTGCCGCGGTGCAATTTATTGGCTTGCTTTGTCTTGGTACCTATTCCGGTACCTATTCTGCTTCATACATAAAAAAAGACTTAGGTTTATCGCCTAAGCCTTTCTTTTTATTGGTCGGAGCGGGGAGATTCGAACTCCCGACCCCCACAACCCCATTGTGGTGCGCTACCAAGCTGCGCTACGCTCCGAAAGAGCGCTGCATCCTAGGGATGCGGCGCTTTTTTGTCAATGAAACAAGCCGTTCAGGCCTTGAGTATGGCGAGGAGTTCCTCGAGTTCGCCGCGCAACTGGCGGATCAACTCGGGACTTGAGTGCTCTTCGTGTTTGGGGCCGTCGCCCGCGAGCTGCTGTCTCGCACCGCCAATCGTAAAACCCTGCTCGTACAGCAGGCTACGGATGTTGCGAATCATCTCCACGTCGTGGCGCTGGTAATAACGGCGGTTTCCACGCCGCTTGACCGGCTTGAGTTGCGGAAACTCCTGCTCCCAGTAACGCAGGACGTGCGGTTTCACCTGGCACAGTTCGCTGACCTCACCGATGGTGAAATAGCGCTTGCCCGGGATGGGCGGTAACTCAATGTTGCTGCTGTTCGGATCCAGCATATGCCTCTACTCGTGCCTTCAGTTTCTGGCCTGGGCGAAAGGTCACCACGCGACGCGCGCAGATCGGGATCTCTTCACCGGTCTTAGGATTCCGGCCGGGGCGCTGTTTCTTCTCGCGCAGGTCGAAATTCCCAAACCCGGACAGCTTGACCTGTCTCCCGTTCTCCAGGGACATGCGGATCTCTTCAAAAAACATCTCCACCATGTCCTTGGCCTCGCGCTTGTTCAGCCCGAGTTCCTCGAACAGGTGTTCTGCCATCTCTGCTTTCGTCAGTGCCATGGACTCAGTCTCTCAATTTTGCCGACAGACGCTCTGCAAGCGCCGCGAGCACCACGCTGCTCGCCTCTTCGACTTCCGATTCAGTAAGAGTGTGAGAAGATTCCTGTAAAATCAAGCTCAAAGCAAGGCTTTTTCGACTGGAATCTATGTTATCTCCAGTATAGACGTCGAAAAGCTGAATGTCCTTCACAACCGCGGGCGCCGTATCACGCACGCAATCCAGCACCGCCTGGTATGGAAGGTCGCGGTCGACCAGCAGCGCAAAGTCGCGCCGGATCGCCGGAAACTTGGACAAGGCCTCGAATTTCGGTATGCCACCCAACCGGAGTGGCCCCAGTTCGATTTCGAACAGGAACACGCCTTTCGGCACGTCCAGCGCCTTCTGCGCGGCCGGGTGCAACAGCCCCACCCAACCGATCGGCTCGCCCTTGCGCAGGATGCGTGCGGTCTGGCCCGGATGCAGCGCCGGGTATTCCGCGGCCTCGAAACGGAACTCAGCGGCATCGGCCACCTGGTGCAGCACCGATTCGAGATCCGACTTGATGTCGAAGAAATCGACCGCGCGCGTCTGCAGTCCCCATTGCTCGACGGCCGCTTCACCAAAGATCAGGCCGGCGAGCTTGGGCACCTGCGTGATCGCGCCTCCGACCCGGGCAAAGGCCAGGCCGCTCTCGAACACCCGCACACGGGCCTGCTGCCGCGCCAGGTTGTGCTTTAGGGTCTGAATCAGGCCGGGCCAGATACTGGCGCGCATGTCCGACATGTCGGCCGATATCGGATTGGCAAGCTTGATCGGCTCGGCATCCGGCGTCAGCACCTCGGCGATCTCCGGCGCGATGAAGCTGTAGGTGATGGCCTCCTGATAACCGCGGTGAACCAGCAACTGCTTGGCCGCAGCCAGGTTGAACTCGGCCTCTGGCCGCAGCACCACGCTCACCGGCGCGGAGCTCAGGCTGGCCGGAATATTGGCATAGCCGTAGATGCGTCCAATCTCCTCTATCAGATCCGACTCGATCGCAATGTCAAAACGCGCGCTGGGCGCGGTCACCATCCAGCCCTCGTCGTTGGTGGCGAGCTGCATGTCCAGACGAACCAGGATGTCGGCAATCGTCTGATCATCGATATCGACCCCGAGCAGGCGCTTTACGCGGCTGCGCCGCAAGGCAACCGGCTTTGCCACCGGCAGGTGGCTATCAGACTTCATCTCGGTGACGGGTCCTGCCTGGCCACCGACGATATCGAGCATCAATGCCGTCGCCCGTTCCATCGCCTTATGCTGCAGGCATGAATCCACACCGCGTTCGAAGCGATGCGAGGAATCGGTGTGCAGGCCGTAGCTGCGGGCCTGGCCTGCTATCGCCAATGGCGCAAAGAAAGCGGCCTCGAGTAACACGTCACTGGTGGATTCGGTAACACCCGAGTCCTCGCCGCCCATGATCCCGGCCATCGCCAGCGCCCGACTCTGATCCGCAATTACCAGGGTGTCGGCGCGCAGGGTCGCCTCGCTGCCGTCGAGCAGGCTCAGCTTTTCACCCTCTTCGGCCATGCGCACGCGAATACCGCCGTCGAGTCTGGCCAGGTCAAAGCCGTGCATCGGCTGACCCAGCTCGAGCATGATGAAGTTGGTGATATCGACCACCGGCGAGATCGCGCGCAATCCACCGCGACGCAGCTTCTCGATCATCCAGTCCGGCGTCGTGGCGCTGGCATCGATTCCGCGCACGATACGACACAGGTAACGCGGGCAGGCCTCGCCGGCCTCGAGCGCGACAGGAAACACATCGTCGATACTCGCGGGCACCGGATCGATCTGCGGCGACTTGACCGGCGCGCGGTTGAGCACTCCCACCTCGCGCGCCACGCCGGCCAGGCTCAGGCAGTCGGCACGATCCGGTGTCAGGTCGACATCGATGCACTGATCATCGAGCAACAGGTAATCACGAAAATCCGCACCAACCGGTGCATCGGACGGCAGGGACATGATGCCGTCAGACGATTCGGCCAGCCCCAGCTCAGAGGCCGAGCAGATCATACCCAGCGACTGCACCCCGCGCAGCTTGGCCTTCTTGATTTTGAAATCGCCCGGCAGCGTGGCCCCGACCGTGGCAACCGGCACGCGCATGCCG
>Ga0316192_10003357_pt1 | contig 11685 bp, 11 predicted proteins | sample MerIslwburrow_MG_FD_204931 | JGI IMG/M metagenome (GOLD analysis project Ga0316192, IMG submission 204931) | Coastal sediment microbial communities from Maine, United States - Merrow Island worm burrow | ecosystem: Environmental > Aquatic > Marine > Coastal > Sediment | place: USA: Maine...
CAGGTGAAAAGCTTCCGTGACATGGATCACAAAACTAATAAGCGGCTGAAAAAATATTACTGAACAGTATGAACAAAAAGAAGAAACGACATTAAATAATATATCTATCTAATTGATAAAATTAGATAAGTACCATAATCGATGCCATAACAATCAAAACAACAGAAAAGATCTTTCTTAAGATTGCGACAGGTAGGCGGTGAGCCAGCGCGGCTCCCAATGGAGCCGTAATCAGGCTTGCAGCAACTATTCCTGCCAAAGCAGGCCAGTAGATAAATCCGCTGCTATAGGCCGGTAAACTTGCTTCATCAAGCCCAAAAAAACAATAAGCTAGCGCACCAGATACAGCTATCGGTATTCCACATGCGGCAGACACAGCAATTGCCTGACGAATTTTGGTATCACGCAGACAGAGATATGGAACAGTCAGGGTGCCGCCACCGATTCCAAGCACAGCTGAAATTGTCCCAATAGCTACAGATACACCTAGCGACTCAGTCCATTTGAGGGCGCCCTGAAAAACATTTGCGGCCACTGGCGCACCAATAAACAGATATACGGCCACAGCAACTTCAAAGACTGCAAAAAGCAGTTTTAATAACTCACCACTGGCAATATCTGCGACATAGGCACCAATCATTGCCCCCAGCAACATCCCTGGCGCCAACTTAACAACCATGCCCCAGACGACTGCCCCACGGCGATGATGGGCAAACACTGATGACAGTGAGGTAAAAACAATTGTTGCCAACGATGTACCAAGTGCTAGCTGCATCACTATCTGAGGATCAAAAGATTGTAGTTGAAAAACAGCAACCAATACCGGCACGATAATCAAACCGCCACCAACGCCCAGCAAGCCGGCAACAATGCCGGCAAAAGCACCTAGCAACAGATAAATCAGAGCAACTTCAAACATGGGTATTTTTTATATTAGAGAGCCATTACTATACCGCCATGTCAGCTGAATCAAAGCATCTTGTCGTTGTAATTTCTGGTCATGGTTATGGTCATGCGGGGATGACTGCTCCGCTTATCCAGGCGCTGCAACGAATGTGTTCAAACCTAAGAATCACTGTGCGGGCAGATCTTCCTGAGCATTTTTTACGCACAATCATGCCATTCGAATTTGATCACTGTATGGAATCAACAGATTTTGGCATGGTGATGTTTGATGCCTTTAGGATTAATACCGAAAAGAGTCTGACCAACTACCAGGCCTTGCATCAGAACTGGCAGACCAACATAGATGCAGAAATTAACAGGCTTACACAACTACAGGCCGACTTTGTTATTTCCAATATTGCCTATCTGCCGCTAGCCGCTGCCAAACAAATAGGCATACCGGCGATTGCCTATGGCTGCCTCAACTGGGCTGAAATCTTTCAGCATTATTTCAGCGGGCACAATCAAATATACAGTCAAATACTCAATGCCTACGACAGTGCAGATTGCATAATCCGCACTCAACCGGCAATGCCAATGACTGGCCTTGCCACTCAAACCGTTGGGCCAGTCGCATTGGCAGGCAGCAACAGGCATCAGTTTCTTTGTGAAAAGCTGGCCCTGGCAGACAATACCCAGTTGGTTCTAGCCAGCATGGGCGGCATAAAGACAGACATCAATATCAAAGCTTGGCCGGTTATAGAGGGGGTTCAGTATCTGATAGATGGCCAAGCCCCAGACGAACGCGATGATGTATCCTCACTGCTGGGCATAGACATCAGCTTTATCGATGCGCTTTGCTCGGCCGACTTATTTCTGACAAAACCCGGCTATGGCAGTTTTAGCCAGGCGGCCTGCAATCGCACTGCCGTGCTTTATGTTGAGCGCCCGGACTGGCCTGAACAGAGTTATCTTTGTGACTGGCTTAAACACCACATCCCCTGCGCTAATATCACGCAGCAGCAATTCTCTGATGGCCATTTTGCCAGTGAGCTTATTTCACTGCTGGAGCAAGAAATCCCTCCGACCATGCCTTACTCTGGTCTAGATGACGCTATTAGGATTCTGTTAAACAAATTCGATCTTACTGAAAATTAAGCATATTCCCTGAAAGCTGGAACCACTCTCAATCCACAAAATTTCGCAGCTTGTCAGTCAACGACATCTATGACAAGATTTTAGATTCGCCCTCCAAAAAAGGCCGGGGGAAATAACTAAAACTGGGAAGGGTATAAATATGAAAACCATCGATATCGCATTAGTACGTTTCTTACAATTTCTTGTATTGCTGTTTTTTACCTTTGTGGTTTTTCTCTGGTATGGCTGTGCATCACTCGTTCCATTAGCGCTTTGGGTTAACCTGACCGAATTCTTCACTGTTGCATTTGGGCCAATTATGTCGACAATCATTGCTCTTATTATTATTGGTGCGTTGGGCGTTTATCTATCCAAGATTCCAAAGCTGATTGAGACCTTTCTGGCGACAGGTGTCGACTTAATCAAACTGGGTAATACCAGTGTTCAACGTATGGGCGACATTGCTGCGGCAGTCAGAAATGATGCGCCACCACAGGGGCAAAAGGTTGAGATCATTTTGACCAACAAATTGTCCTAACACTACTTCCTGCGCGGACTCCGCTTAACACCACGCCCGGTTGGCTTTGCCTGCCGGGCTTTTTTAGGCCCCTTGGTTTGCGGCTGCTGGCGTGTATTGTTTGATCCTGGCTGAAATTTACCGGGAGATCTAGCGGAGGATTTAGTCTGGCCGCCCGTTCCTTCCGGCTGCCAGTTAGGCACCAGGTGGCGTTTGCCATTACCAATCAGATCGGAGCGCCCCATTTTTTTCAGGGCCTCACGCAATAGTGGCCAATTTTCGGCATCATGAAAGCGGATAAAGGCCTTTTGCAGGCGTCTCTGGTTCGCTCCCTTGGCGGTAAAGAGTTGCTCACCATCACGATGTACTTTGCGTAATGGATTCTGATTGCTGTGATACATGGCTGTGGCCAAGGCCATCGGTGACGGCAGAAAGGTCTGCACTTGATCAAGACGAAAATCATTGCGTTTCAACCACAACGCCAAATTAAGCATATCCTCATCGGTTGCACCCGGATGGGCGGCAATGAAATACGGAATCAGATACTGCTCTTTGCCTGCTTCACGCGAATACTTCTCAAACATCTCTTTAAAACGTTCATAACTAGCGATGCCCGGTTTCATCATCTTATTGAGTACGGCCTCTTCCGTATGTTCAGGGGCAATCTTGAGATAACCACCAACATGGTGAGTCACCAGCTCCTTAACGTATTCAGGCGAACGTAGCGCCAGGTCGTAACGCAGGCCTGAGGCAACAAAGACCCTCTTGATACCGGGCAAGGCCCTGGTCTTGCGATATAGATTGATCAGCGGCGTGTGATCGGTATTCAGATTGACGCAGATATCAGGAAAAACACAGGAAAGCCTCCGACAGGCAGACTCGATCTCTTCCGTCTTACAGGCCAAGCGATACATATTCGCGGTCGGCCCACCCAGGTCTGAGATAACGCCGGTAAAACCAGGCACTGTGTCGCGAATGCTCTCGACTTCTTTGAGGATGGATTTTTCAGAGCGATTCTGAATGATGCGGCCTTCATGTTCAGTGATAGAACAAAAGGTACAGCCGCCAAAACAGCCACGCATGATATTGACCGAAAAACGGATCATCTCATAGGCAGGCAGCTTGGCCCCGAGATAACTCGGATGTGGCTGACGTTGATAGGGCAACTCGAAGACCCGATCAAATTCTTTACTGGTCAGCGGAATCGGTGGTGGGTTCAGCCAGACATCACGTTTGCCATGACGTTGCACCAGAGCGCGGGCGTTGCCCGGATTGGTTTCCAGGTGAAGAACGCGCGCAGCATGGGCATACAGAGCAGGATCCCCTTTGACCTGCTCATAGGCCGGCAGGCGGATAATGCTGTGGCTACGGTCATGTTGTTTAAGCAGTTTGGCGGAAAACTCAATAATCTTTTCGCCGCCCTTTTCCGCAGCCTTACCCTCTGCCGTCTCACATGACTCGGCATTGGTCATGACGTAGGGATCCAGATGTTCGATCAGCTTGCCCGGCTCATCAATGGAGGTCGAGTCAATCTCCATCCAACCAGCGGGCACAGTCTGGCTCATAAAGGCGGTGCCGCGAATATCGGTAAGCTGTTTGATATTCTCACCATCCGCGAGACGATGGGCAATCTCAACCACCTGACGTTCACCGTTACCAAACACCAGCAGGTCCGCCTTGGAATCCGGCAGGATGGAATGACGCACCTTGTCAGACCAATAATCGTAATGAGCGATGCGCCGCAGACTGGCCTCAATACCGCCAATCACCAGTGGCACGCCCTTATAGGCCTCACGACAGCGCTGCGCATAAACCACCACCGAACGGTCTGGTCGTTTACCACCTTCTGCACCGGGTGAATAGGCATCATCAGAACGGAGCTTGCGGTCAGCGGTATAACGATTGACCATTGAATCCATATTGCCGGCCGTCACACCCCAGAACAAATTGGGTTTGCCGAGTATTTTAAAGGCCTCGGCACTGCGCCAGTCTGGCTGGGCGATAATGCCGACGCGAAACCCTTGCGCCTCAAGCAGGCGCCCAACCAGGGCCATACCGAAGCTGGGATGATCAACATAGGCATCACCCGTCACCAGAATCACATCACAGGAATCCCAGCCCAGGGCATCCATCTCGTCACGAGACATGGGCAGATATGGTGCTATGCCATAACGTTTGGCCCAGTATTGACGGTAGGAAAAGATGTTTGGCGCAGTTTGCATAAGGAATTAATGGCTTGGCGAGAGCGGCTATTTTACCTTAAATAGACTCACTACGCGAAAAACAGACCACGTTTATCAAGTAAACGGTAACTGAGCCACATGCTCAAGCCGCGCGCCAGCATAAATACCATTAACGCAGCCCAAAGGCCGTGATTACCGAAAGCTTCGAATAGATACCAGGCAGGCAAATAACACAAAAATGTTGATATCAACATGGTATTGCGCATCTCAGCAGAGCGGGTTGCGCCAATGAAAATGCCATCAAACAGGTAGCTCCATACCGACAATAGCGGTGAAATCACCAACCAGGGCAAAAACAGATAGGCCATATTACGAACGCTGTCGATATCAGTCATAAGATTGATTAACGGCACACCAAAAAGCAAATACAACAGGGTAAAAAAAACAGCCACGCCAGCAGACCAGACCGCTGCGGTATGAACGGCCTGTTTAAACTCGCGCCGGTTTTTATGCCCCACCGCTTTGCCCACAAGTGCCTCCGCGGCATTGGCAAAACCATCCAGGCCATAGGCCATGAAGGCCTGAAAATTCAGCAACACGGCATTGGCGGCAAGGACAATATCGCCATGTTTGGCACCTTGGGCAGTAAAGAAGGCAAAACTAAAAATCAGACACAGGGTGCGGATAAAAATGTTGTGATTTAAGACAAGCATCTGCCGCAGCTTGGCCGCAGCGAAAATCTGTTGTTTTAGCCACCGACCTGGATATAACTTCAGCTCACGCCGCACCAGCCATAAACCAACGGCGACACCAAGATATTCAGAAATCACCGAGGCCAGCGCTACACCATCCACATCCATCCCTAGCCCCCAGACAAACAACAGGTCGAGGGCGATATTGGTTAGATTGATGATCAGTAATAAATATAGTGGGCCGCGGGCATTCTGCATCCCCAGAAACCAGCCAATCAAAACATAAGTAAACAAGGTTGCCGGTGCGCTCCAGATACGAATATAGAAATATTCACTGGCGTAAGCTTCAACCTCATTACTGGCCTCTAACAATGACATCGCTAAAGCCTGAATCGGCAATTGCAGGGCAATGATCGGCACTGCCAACATCAAAGCCAATAGCCCTGCCCTGGCAAGACCAGAACGTATCTCATTGTGATCTGAACGTCCGTAGGCCTGGGCAATTTGCCCCGTGGTGCCCATACGCAGAAAACCAAAGGCCCAGTAGACAAATGAGAAGATCAAGCCGCCAATAGCAACAGCACCAAGATAATGAGCTGAACTGAGATGCCCCACCACGGCGGTATCCACCATCCCCAGTACAGGAATGGTCAGATTGGAAAGAATCATGGGACCGGCAAGACGCCAGACATCTGCATGGATAAAACGTGACGTAGTCATCAAAAACAAGCAATCGATAGTAATAAGTGGCGAGAATTATACCTACGCCAACAAATACTTTTGCTTTTTGGGTGAATATTAATAGAATCAAGGGTTAGGGAGAAAATCAATGACATCAAAAAATCTTTTCAAGCAACTAATTGCTGTATCCATGGCCGCAGGCGTAGTGGTTTCGCTAACGGGCTGTAGCACTGCAATCAAATCAGTCACTTTCCGCGGCGACAATCACCACAGCGGTGTTTATGAAACCAAGGGGGTCGCAGAATTAAACCAGGTCAAATGGAAGTTCCGGACTGAGCATGCGGTTAATTCATCGCCTATTGTGGTTGATGGCACAACCTATGTTGGTAGCCATGACGGTAGCGTCTATGCAATTGACGCTCAGACTGGTCAAAGTAAGTGGAAATTTAAAACTGCCAGCAAGGTTGGCGCCACAGCCACCATTGCCGGCGAGACACTCTATATTGGCAGTGACGATGGTAACCTCTACGCATTAAATAAAGACAGCGGTGCCGAGTTGTGGCGTTTCGCCACTAGTGGTTCAATCTATAGTGCGGCCACCTTCTTTAAAGACACTTTATATACTACCAGCACCGATGGTTTTCTTTATGCCATCAACACCAAGTCTGACACTGAAAAATGGCGTTTTAAAAGCGGTGGGCCGATCTATTCGTCGCCAGCGTTTCACCATGACATGATTTTTTTTGGCAGCCATGACGGCTATCTCTACGCAGTAAATGCTGAAACCGGTCAGGAAAAATGGCGCTTCAAGAGCAATGGTGCAATGTTTTCATCGCCTGCCGTACACGGTGATAACGTCTATGTTGGCAGTGAGGATGGTAATCTTTATGTGGTCAACATAAAAACCGGCCAGGAAAGTTGGAAAATATCTGCCCGAGCTGCTGTTTCGTCATCCCCTGCCGTCACTGATACCCATGTCTTTTTTGGCAGCCAGGATGGCAGGCTCTATGCCGTTGATATTGCCTTACGACAGACAGTCTGGAAATACAAAACCCATGATTGGGTCAGCTCATCACCTGCAGTCAATGACGGCCTGGTCTATTTTGGCAGCTATGATAAATATCTTTATGTAGTCGACATTGAAAGCGGCAAGCTACAGTGGAAGTTTCGCACCGATGGTCGAATTTACTCTTCGCCATTTGTCGATAATGGCACCGTCTATTTTGGCAGCTTTGACAATCACCTCTACGCGATTGAATAAACCGTTATAACAAGCGAAAAAGGGCCGCTCTGATTTATTTTCACAGAGCTGCCCTTTTTTATTTCAGGTAGATTGTATCCAGCGTTTGCATGGCTTCATTAATCAGTAACAGACTATCGTGGTCTCCGCCTCTGTCCGGGTGATGCTCCATCACTAAACGGCGGTATTGCGCCTTGATCTCGGCATACTCAACAGGATCTGTCAGACCTAACTGCTGCAATGCCAGCTGCCGCTCATCCACAGCAATAAAGCGCCGCCAAAAACTTCCCAGCAGACGTTGTACCTCCGCCGCATCTGTCTTCTCGACATTACTGAGATCAAGATAGTACTCTCGCAAAGGATCATGCTGTTGTGGCAATCCTCCCCCCTGCACCGCGAACGGCGTCAGCTGAATAGACAAACAATGGATATTAAGCCCAGCCTCACCGTCTTGATGTAAACGATCACGCAACACATACAAACCATGAAACAACAAAAAGTGACTTTGAAACATTGAAAGATGATCAGCAAAGGCCGACCGACCAAAACCTGCTACGCAACGTTGATCCAGGGCGCTCATTAGATTAAATTCACTGATGCCTTGAGGATGCTGAGACAGTACCTCATGTACATGTTGCACAAGTGTATCGAGGGCTTGTGTATAAACTTGATCCGTCACGCTAATCCTGTCTAGTAGAAACCTGTTAAAGCATATAACGACAGCTTAGACAGTCTTTACAGTTACTGGTGTGATCAGGCGTATTTCTTCGGCTGAGATAGCCACCGAATAGGCCAATACTTCGACACCATTCTCAATCGCATAAACCAGAGTCTTGGCATAAAGTGGATCTATTTCTGCTGCAGCACGAAACAATTCAATATCATTTCGCTGGATACAAAACAACATCACCGCCCTGAAGCCGGCCTTCACCATAGCCACTAATTCATTCAGATGCTTGGTGCCACGGGCGGTCACAGCATCGGGGAAAATGGCATATTTACCATCACGGGCCGTCACATTTTTAACCTCCACATAACAATCCGGCTGGTCTAGCTGGCCTTGCAGCAGGATATCAATGCGGCTGTTTTCGCCATATGGCACTTCAGTACGAATATTTTCATAACCTAGCAGTTCTTTGATAATACCCTGCTCTACTGCTTCAACAACAAGTTTATTGGCAAGGTGTGTATTTACACCAATCAGGCTGCCATTGTCTGCCTCGCTGATCTCCCAACTATAACGATACTTACGTTTATCATTTTCAGAGTCACGAATCCAAATGTGATTACCGGCGCTGGAACAGCCCAGCATGGAGCCGGTATTGGCTGTATGCACCGTCATCAGTTTGCCATCAGGCCATTCAACATCGCCCAGAAAACGCTTATAGCGCTGAATTAGTTTCACTCGTTGTAATGGTCTAGAATATTTCATGAAAAATCTGAATGGAGTCACACATGGTCAATATTGACCCGACTATACTGCAATTGATAGTGCTGTGGTGCGGCTACTTTATTATTCATTCACTGCTAGCCAGTCAAACAACTAAGGCTTTTGTGAATATAAGACTACCCGGTATTTTTCCCTACTACCGACTTGTTTATAACCTGATTGCGCTTATTACCCTGGCACCGATAGTCGTCATCCACTGGCATGATGGCAGCAACCTGATACTGCTTTGGCCCGCCTGGACAAACACACTAACTACCATCGCAAGCCTGGTCGCATTCGCTGGTTTTATTTGGTCGCTTAAATACTACGACATGAGGCTGTTTTCCGGCATTAGTCGCCACCGCAAAGAAAAACTAAACATCTCACCCATGCATAGATTAGTCCGTCACCCCTGGTATCTGTTTGCCCTTATCATCATCTGGTCACGCGACCAGAGCGGCATTCAACTATGTAGTTCAATCATGGTAACGCTGTACTTTTTTATTGGCGCGCGGCTGGAAGAGAAAAAACTGATCAAAGAATATGGCCAGCCTTATGAAATATATATGCAGTATGTAGCGGGGATAATTCCCCGGCCGTGGAAATGGCTTTCCACAGGCCGGATGAAACAGATATTAGGGGACGAAAATGGCCGCGCTTAGCGCGATGCCACCTGCAAACCATGACTGATGAACTTTTGATTAAAAGGAAGAACAACTTCTTTCAGGTTACGATTAGTGCGCACCACATACTTAAAACTATCTGGTGTAGTAATTTTACGCGAAGCTCGTAGACCAATATTGTAGGCCACCATTGCCGCTTCGTTAGATTTAGTCTTTTCTTTCAGGTGCAACAGGAATTTAGATGCCATACGGATATTCATTTTATCGTCCGTCATCAAAGCCACAATCAGAGCCTCATCAGAACGAAAACGCCCAAACTCATCATGTTTACGTAGAGTATCTCGAGCAGCACTGACCTTAATCTGCATCACGCCATAAGAACGCTTGCCAACCGGTGCGGTCATATGGCCAATTCGGCCCAACTGGCCGGCAATGGTTTCCTGCAACAGAATTGCCTGGAGTATCTCGGCATGTTCGATACCGCCATCTTCCAAACCAACAGCATAAGCTGTTTGTAACAGATGCTGCTGCTCGTCGCTTAACCAGGTTTTATTGAGAGAGTTCCAAAAAAGCTGACCTTTTCCTGGCGTGTTTGATGCCGATGCAAGGGCCGCAGGACTAAAGTAGGCTTGGTTGTTAACGGATGAAGCCTCATCGGTCAGACATATTTCAGAATTAATGCTGGCAACAGCAAAATGCGGCTGGCTCAGGACAACGGCAATCGTGGTTGAAACGATTGCAACACCACCTAGTAGCAGTGTCTTAAAGGAATTATTTGTCGGTTTAATATCAGTCATACCGGCACCTCATTTCTGTTGTTTAAGTCTGAGCGCCTACCCTGGCTATAAGTTAAAAAAATCCCACTTGCAGCATCTACCGCAATTCAGAATTAATTTCTATTGATGTTCGGCCAGGGACTTCATGCGGCCAAATTGTGTGTGAACTATATCACACTTTTCTTATGAATATCGAAATTTAGTTATGTTTACGTTTATTATCAAACACTTAAGTAGTTTACAAGCTAACTAAGGAATACAGCAATTAGAGATTTAAACTGACATTTCAACCAGATAGCCACCAAACTTACGCATGTTTATCACCCCAGAGTCAAAGATGAGGTACTGGCCCTTGATACCTTCCAGGGTGCCTTCCACCAGATCGGTTTTATCAAAATTGAAGGATTTGACCTTTTCAGGGTAGCTCAACACCGGGTATTCAATCTCTACCAGATCCTGCCCATCGAGTTGGCTGATGGCTTTTTCACCATACCTGGCCCTCAACTCGCCAAGTTCAGTTTCACACTGGCTTATCAATTCAGCTCTCGTTTGTTGCAGGTCAACTTCCGCAGCCACCCCCTTCAACATCTTGCGCCAGTCAGTACGATCAGAGACATGCTGTTTGATAGCTACCTCTACCAAGCCAGACAAGAGACGATTGTCTACCCTGAAAATCGGCAAGGCCTGAGTTGCACCCTGATCCATCCAGCGTGTTGGAATCTGACTGCCACGGGTAATGCCGACCTTGATGCCGGATGAATTGGCCAGATAAACATAGTGATCCTGAAAGCAATTTTTCTGCCCCCACTCAGGGTCACGGCAAGTACCCGCTTCGAAGTGACAGGTCTCAGGTTTAACAATGCAACCATCACACTCTGGCAGGCTGCGCATACAAGGGAAACAATAGCCCTGCTGAAAGCTCTTGTTGGTCTTGCGACCACAACTAATGCAGTTGATCTCACCTAAAAACTTAAGCTGCAGATGTTTGCCAATATAGTCATTCATGGCCACGCGGTTTTCACCCAGCACCATTTCGTATTGCACCGGGCTTTCATGCCGGGTGATCATCTTGCGCAGATTGCCCTGTATTGCAGCCATGCCTATGCCAGCCCTTTTGATACCACTTCGTAGACATCCTTGGAGAGCTCAGGCTCAGCCAGGATCCGTTGCAACTGCGCTTGCATCAGTGCCTGACGCGATTCGTCATAACGACGCCACTGAATCAGCGCTGAACACATGCGCGCTGCCACCATCGGGTTCAGGCTATTCAAGCTAATCACCTGATCGGCAAGAAATTGATAACCCTCGCCACTGGCCTGATGAAACTGATAGGCATTGGCCGAGACAAAGGCGCTGATCAGTGAACGGACCTTGTTGGGATTTTTGATATTAAAGGCCTCGTGCTGCATCAAGGCTTTAACATGTGCCAAAGTATTGGGCAGACTGGACATGGCCTGCAATGACAGCCATTTATCTACCACCAAGGCATCAGAGTTCCATTTATCATAAAAGCTGTTGATCG
>Ga0316192_10003358_pt1 | contig 11685 bp, 10 predicted proteins | sample MerIslwburrow_MG_FD_204931 | JGI IMG/M metagenome (GOLD analysis project Ga0316192, IMG submission 204931) | Coastal sediment microbial communities from Maine, United States - Merrow Island worm burrow | ecosystem: Environmental > Aquatic > Marine > Coastal > Sediment | place: USA: Maine...
CATCACTGCACCTGCCGATATCGAATCGTTTGTGGCATCGGAGGTCGAAGAGACTGCCGAACAGCAGGACATCTTCAATCCACAGCAACACTGGCATGAATTCTGGAACCCGTTCCGCAGTGAGTTAGCGGCACGGGGATTCGTCTCGCAACTCGAGAAAGTAACCGGGCTGGACTATCGGGTCGTCAAAGTAAAAGCGGGCGTCTACCAGGTTGGTTTCGCGTACAAGAACGATGACGAGCGACGTGTCAAGCTCTCGCAAATCTCCGCCGCGACCGGCCTGGACCTGCCGCAATCATGAACAGGATCGTTCATGCAGTGTGCTCGTGCACCCTTGTCCTGCTGGCAGGCACATCGCTGACATGGGCAAAAAACAGCGACGTGCCTGATCCGAATATCGCCTGGAAGAATTACGCGCGAACCGAAACGGACATCAAACCGTCTTACCAGTTTCCACACGCGAGCTGTTTTCGCGCGGCAGCGGTCTCTCACCAGGTACCGGAATCACTGTTGCTTGCCGTCGCGCGGGGCGAAAGCAATTTTGAAGAGACTGCCCGTTCGAAGGCCAACGCACACGGCGTCATGCAAATTCAGTGGCCGGGTACTGCGCAACATCTTGGAATCTATCGGCTGTCGGACCTTTACGAACCCTGCACGAATATCGATGCCGGCGCCCGCTACCTGAAGGAGTTGATGGGTCGATACAACGACAATATTCACCTGACCCTGGCTGCTTACAACTACGGCCCGGGCAGAATAGCGATCAGCGGAGATGACATCCCGGACGGCGCCGAATGGTATAGCAGCTATATATTTCGGCACCTTGCGTACGTCCTTGGAGACCGCACGAATCGAAGCCGGCCTGCTGCTACCCTGTATTCGGCCCTTGGCCAGACGACGCTGGTCAGTTTTGGGGAGCCTTACCGCGCCGCCGCATTCGTTGCCGGGCTCGAAACCCGCGCACCGACGCTGCAACTGGACTGGTTTCGCAAAGACGTTGGCAAGTTCGTCGTCGTACTGACCTACGGTAACAAAGATGAGTTTCACGCCAGCGCGGCACAACTCGCGAATGCAGGCTTTCCCCTGGACTGACGCATTCGGGAATGTCGACAAATAGTGCGACATTGAACGGCAAAGTGTGCAAAATTCACACACCACGTTCGAATCCAGGGACAACCGGTGAGCAGAAAACTTCCAGAAACGCTGTTTAGCGAAGCGCAGATCGCGCAACGCGTGGACGATATTGCGGCTCAAATATCGTCCGACTATGCCGACAAAGGCGAGATTGTATTACTCGGTGTATTGAAAGGCGCTTTCATATTTTTAGCCGACATTTCTCGTCGACTCACCATCCCCCGATCAATCGAGTTCATTGCGGTATCGAACTATGAACATGGCAGCAAACCGAGCGGCGCCGTTCGACTCGTCATGGATGTCCGGGAAAGTATCCAGGGCCGGCACGTGATTGTTGTTGAAGATATCGTCGATACGGGACAGACCATTCACTACCTGATCGCAATGCTCAAATCCCGCGGACCGGCGTCAATAAGGACCTGCGTCTTACTCCATAAAGAACATAAAACCGAGATCGACGTCGAGATCGACTACCTCGGCTTCACCATTGGCGACGAATGGGTCGTAGGATACGGCCTGGATTTCGCCGAACATGACCGCACCCTGCCCTACATAGGCGTAGTACATCCCGACGACTAAAGTGGGTCAATAAATCGGGGTCAGACTTCAGTTCTTGCCGAGGCCATCCCAAATCCAAGAATCACTTCGAAAGAACTGAAGTCTGACCCCGATTTATTGCTGGCTCAGTCGATAAATCAGAATCGCCGCCCGTTTGATCGCCACTGGCATCGAATCCAGTTCAAGACTTTCATCCGGCGTATGTCCGCCGCTGCCAATCGCCCCTAGCCCGGCCAACCCATCCGTGTACGGAGCTACGAAAGAAATATCAGCGGCCCCACGAAGCGCCGGATCCAGTGCAGGCATCGGTCCCCGGCCCAGCGTTTCATTGATATCCGATAGCATTTGAGCCAGGCGCTTGTTGCCTTCCGTCGGCGCCATCGGTGGGTATCCATCCGTGAATGTAATCGTGGCGCTGGTCTGCGGCAGATTATTCGCAACTACTTCGGTCATGCGTTGCTGGGCGCCGGCCAACTGCTGCGGCGAAAGCGTCCTGATTCCGCCATGCACGATGACCGTGTTCGGCACGATGTTCGACTTGCCAAAGGTCGTCCCACGAAACTGCTCATAGTCGTATTCGACCAGCGTGCCACCCTGAATGGTGCCGGCATTGAATGTCAGGTAGTCCTCGCCACGAACCTCGTCATAAAACGCGTTGAGAATACGGGCCGCTTCGAAAATCGCGCCCGCGCCTGTCTCGTTCGAGAAAATACCGGATGAATGTGCCTGTTTGCCGGTCACCTCGAGACGCCAGCCAGTGGAGCTTCTCCGAGCGATCGTCGTCCAGTCCTGTCCTTCGCGACGAGACGCAGATTCAAACCCCAGGGAAATATCGGCCCATTGGCCCTCTTCAATGAGATCCTTGCGTGAAACCGACAGCGGCCTGCCAGCCTGCTCTTCGTCACCTGTGTAAAACACAACCACCGGGATGGAATCCAGCACGCCGATATGCTGCAGCGCCTTCAGGGCATAGACAATGACCACATTCCCGGACTTCATGTCATCAACACCCGGTCCTGTGGCAATGCCACTCTCACGACCAAACGACGTGAACGCGTCGTCTGCTTCGAACACGGTATCCATGTGGCCAATCATCAAGAAGCGGGTGCCGTCGGGCGATTTGTTACGGCCAACCAGGTGCCCGGCGCGCAGCATTTCGGGTGGAAACTCGATCCACTCTGTTTCAAGGCCAAGTGAATCAAGCTCACGCCGCATGACGACACCGACCGCAGCGACACCCTCGGCATTCAAGGTCCCGCTGCTAATGTTCACGGTCTCTTCCAACAGGGAGATGGCGTCCTCGGAATGTGCGTCAATCCACTCGGACATCGCGGCTTCGTTTTCGTCGAAACCGGCGATTGCGCTCGACAGGAAAAGCGGAAGCAACATCAAGGCGCGGCGGCCCCAGGCTCGGGTAACAGTTACGATGACAATCTCCTTCATGCGGATCGTGGAATGCGTATGTGCTCCACTATTTCCTGAATGTGTGATGGCGGTGGCGCCGTCGAATAACTAACGGCGAAAGCAACCACAATGTTTAGCAACATTCCAATTACACCGATACCCTCGGGCGATATACCGAACAACCACTGTTCCGCTACGTTCCCCCCCCAGGGCGAACCTGCCCACTTTAGAAACAGGCCTTTGAAATATTCAATATATCCGTAGGTAAACAACAGGCCGGTCACCATTCCTGCAATTGCGCCTTGTTTGTTAATTCGTTTTACAAAAATGCCCAGCAGAATCGCCGGAAACAACGAAGCGGCTGCCAACCCGAATGCAAATGCAACGACTTGTGCCACCCAGCCCGGCGGATCGAAGCCAAGATAACCTGCAACGAGAATCGCAACTGCTGCAGCAATCCTGCCTGCGAGCAACTCCTGTCGTTCAGAGATGCCTTGCGCGAAAATACCTTTGATCAAGTCGTGTGAGATTGCTGCGGAAATCACAAGCAACAGACCGGCGGCCGTGGACAATGCCGCTGCGACTCCTCCGGCGGCGACCAGCGCGATCACCCAGTTTGGCAGTCCGGCAATCTCCGGGTTGGCCAACACCATGATATCCCGGTCTACCGACAACTCATTACCTGCCCAGCCGTAAGACGTTGCTGTTGCCGCGAAGGCCGGGTTCTTGTCATTGTAATATTGAATTCGTCCATCATTGTTTTTGTCATTGAATGTCACGAGACCGGTTTTCTCCCAGGTATCGAACCAGGATGGTCGCTCTGAGTACGACAAATTTCCGTCAACAGAACCCACGACACCTGGCTGTAGCGTTTCGATCAGGTTATACCTGGCCATCGCACCAACCGCCGGAGCTGTCGTATACAGGATCGCAATAAATAACAATGCGTAGCCCGCCGACGTTCGTGCATCCCGTACTGTTGGCACTGTGAAAAATCGTACGATCACGTGCGGCAGACCCGCTGTGCCTGCCATCAGCGCGAGCGTGATGCAGAAGACATCTATGCGGCTTTTGGTCCCACTGGTGTACTGGTTGAATCCGAGTGACGTGACGATATCGTCGAGCTTGTCGAGCAAACTGACGTCGGTACCGGCTATTTCGCTGCCGAACGCGAGTTGCGGTATCGCATTGCCAGTAAGCTGAATCGCGATGAATATTGCTGGTACGGTGTAGGCGAAAATTAAAACGCAATATTGCGCCACCTGCGTATAGGTGATGCCCTTCATTCCTCCCAGTACCGCGTAAGTAAATACGACGCCCATGCCGATCATCAAGCCGACCGTGACATCTACTTCCAGGAATCGTGAGAATACGATGCCAACACCGCGCATCTGGCCAGCCACATAGGTAAACGAGATAACGATAAGACAAATGACGGCGACGATGCGCGCGGCCCCCGAGTAATACCGCTCGGCGATAAATTCCGGGACCGTAAACTTGCCGAACTTTCTCAGATACGGTGCCAGAAAAAGCGCCAGCAATACGTAGCCACCCGTCCAGCCCATCAGGTAAACCGACCCATCGTATCCGAGAAACGCGATAAGTCCTGCCATCGAAATAAATGACGCTGCGCTCATCCAGTCGGCGGCTGTCGCCATGCCGTTCGCAATCGGCGAAACACTTTTCCCCGCGATATAAAAATCTCGTGTGTTGTGGGCGCGCGCCCAAATCGCAATGCCGATATACAAAGCGAAACTGGCGCCAACCAGCAAGTAGGTCAGTGATTTCAGTTCCATTGTCGGATCAGTCTTCGTGCACGTCGTATTTTCGATCCATCTTGTTCATGCGCCAGGCATAAAAGAAGATCAGGAAAACGAAGACATAAATCGAGCCTTGCTGCGCGAACCAGAAACCCAGCTGGAAACCACCAATTCGAATGTTGTTGAGTTGGTCGACCAGCAAGATGCCGAAACCGTATGAGCAAAGGAACCAGGCCGCCATGCAAGCGGCGACAAGACGAAGATTAGCGCGCCAGTAGGCTGCGCGGTTTTCAGGTGTCATTAGTCCCCGCCTATGTCTTTATGATTGTTTCCGGACAATTTAACAGAGCATAATGCATTATTCACGATCAGAATCGCCTGCAATCCGAGGAATAACCACTTGATATCCGCTGCGGAACTACCGAAGAAGAAAATCGAGGTCAATGGCAAGACGATGGCCTATACGGAGATCGGGCAAGGCGACCCGATCGTGTTTCAGCATGGCAATCCAACGTCATCGTATCTCTGGCGTAATGTTATGCCGCACCTTGTCGATCAGGGCCGCTGCATCGCAGTCGACCTTATTGGCATGGGGTGTTCGGAAAAACTATCCAACTCAGGGCCCGATAGCTACAAGTATGTAGAGCATAGGGAATTTCTCTTCGCGGCCTGGGAGGCACTCGGCGTTACAGACTGCGTCACCCTGGTCATTCACGACTGGGGCAGCGCCCTCGGATTCGACTGGGCTTATCAACATCCGGATGCGGTACTCGGCATCGCACATATGGAGGGCATCGTTCGGCCGGTCAGCTGGAAAGAATGGCCGGAGTCAGCACGGTCAGTGTTCCAGGGATTTCGTTCCGAGGCGGGCGAATCCATGGTGCTTGAGAAAAACATGTTCATAGAGCGCGTATTGCCGGCGTCAATCCTGCGCGATCTGAGCGACGAAGAAATGGCGGTCTATCGCCGACCCTATCTGCAGGCAGGTGAAGATCGGCGGCCTACCCTGACCTGGCCACGACAAATTCCGATCGATGGCGAACCCGCCGATGTACACGAGATTGTTTCGAACTACTCACAGTGGCTGAATGAGTGTGACATACCCAAGTTATTCATCAATGCAGAACCCGGTGCGATTCTCACCGGCAAGCAACGGGAGTTTTGCCGCGGCTGGAAAAACACAACAGAAGTGTCAGTGCCCGGCAGTCATTTTCTACAGGAAGATTCGCCGCACGAAATCGGCGATGCTATTGCGGACTGGCGACGACGCATTGTCTGAGACCGATAAGCTGACATAACAAGAAGGTAAAAAATTCCGTGGGAATATTCGGAACTGGACAAGCGATCCGGCGTAGTGAAGATCAACGCTTTCTGACCGGCGCGGGTCGATATACGGACGACATCACACTTAAAGGACAGGCGTATCTCTATTTGCTGCGTTCGCCCTACGCACACGGCACGATAACGGAGCTCGACGTATCGGAAGCAAAAAGCGCCGACGGTGTGATCGCGGTACTAACGGCTGACGACCTCAGCAAAGCCGGCGTAAACGATATCGCCGGCGGCGGTTTGCCGAAAAGCTCAATTACACCTGAGATGAGTGCCGTCAATCAGAGACCGCTCGCGCGGAATCGCGTCAGGTACGTAGGCGAACCGATTGCCGCCGTCGTCGCGGAATCCTATGCCCAGGCGAAAGATGCCGCCGAACTGATCGCAGTTGACGTAGACGAACTGGACGCAGTCATAAGCTATGAAGACTCGCAACGCGAGGGGGCACCGCAATTGCACGAATCGGTACCCGGCAATGCATTGGGGACACTGGAGCATGGTGACAAAGAAGCTACTGACGCCGCGTTTGCCGCCGCTGCCCACGTAGTTGATATCGAAGTCATTAATAACCGGCTAGCACCAACGGCGATGGAATCGCGCGCGTGTAACACGAGCTTCGACAAAGCAACAGGCGAATTGACGCTTCACCAGGGCTGTCAGGGTGTACACATGCTGCGCGGCATGCTTCGTCAGTCGTTCGATATCGACGAAGACAAGATGCACCTTTTTTGCCCTGATGTCGGCGGAGCGTTTGGTCTGAAGTCTTTCCTGCAGTGCGAATCCGTCGTTGCAGTTGCCGCCAGCATGCAACTCGGCAGGCCGGTGAAATGGACTGCCGAGCGTGCGGAGAGTTTCCTGTCCGACTTGCATGGTCGGGACCAGGTCGCAACCGCCAGCATGGCGCTGGATGCCGACGGTCGCATTCTCGCGCTGCGCACCCACATTGACAGTAATGCCGGCGCCTATTGCTCGCAATTCGGTTCGATCATTGCCTGGTTCGGCGCGAGCATGAATCCGGGTTGCTATGACATACCCGCTGTTTACGCCACCATTCAGACTATCCTGACCAACACGGTACCAACGGATGCCTACCGAGGCGCAGGTCGCCCGGAGGCCACCTATTTGATTGAACGCCTTGTCGATAAAGCTGCCAGGAAGATTGAAATGCCTGTCGATCAAATCCGCCGACGAAATTTTATTCGCGCGGATCAGTTTCCTTACACTACAGCAACAAATCGCGTCTACGATTCGGGCGACTATGCACGACTGCTGGACAACGCAATGCAACGCGCCGAGTGGTCGAACTTTGAAGATCGTCGAGAAGATTCGAAGTCCGCTGGCAAACTTCGGGGAATTGGCCTGAGTTATTACGTCGAGATCTGCTCGTCTGGCGGGACCGAAGTCGCCCACGTAATGTTCGAAGAAAACGGCCGCATTACATTGCTGGTCGGCACGCAAGCGAGTGGCCAGGGTCACGAAACCAGCTATGCACAAATGGTAGCCGAAGGTTTGGGCGTCGACTTTACGCTCATCGACGTTGTACAGGGCGATTCCGATCGCATACCGAGTGGTGGCGGCACAGGCGGTTCGCGCTCGATGGTGATGGGCGGCTCATCGCTGTATCACTCGGTCAACGCTGTGATAAAGACCGGTAAATCAATGGCAGCAGAGATGCTGGAAGCCGCAACGGACGATATTGAATTTGAGGCCGGTAACTATCGCATCGCGGGTACGGATCGCTCGGTGACCATCAATGAAGTCGCCGCCGCGTCGTTCGATGAGCATAAACGACCCGAGTCGGTGGAACCGGGATTGAATAGCAGTGAAGAATTCACGATTGAAAACGGTACATTCCCGAACGGATGCCACATTTGCGAGCTCGAGATTGATCGTGAAACGGGTCAGTTGGAAATTTTGCGATACACGATTGAAGATGATGTTGGCACCGTCGTGAATCCATTGCTTCTCGAAGGTCAAATTATGGGCGGCGTCGCACAGGGACTCGGCCAGGCCTGTGGCGAACACGCAATTTACGACGAAGAAAGCGGCCAATTGCTGACTGCGACATTCCTCGACTACACAATGCCGCGGGCCGACTGGATTCCGGACGTGCAGTTCGCGTACCAGGAGATTCCCTCACCAACCAACCCGCTCGGGATCAAGGGTGCGGGTGAGGCAGGAACGGTCGGCGCGGCGCCAGCCTTGGTTAACGCGGTATTAAATGCGCTGGCACCACTCGGAATAGAGGAAATCGATATGCCGGTGACTCCGATGAAGGTTTGGGAGTTGATGAATTAGCTTTGTCGGGTAGCCGGCGCGGTAGAGCGAACATCAGGGCTGGAAGAAGTTGTCCACCCGCAATGGAATCACGCCATACACTAATGTAGCAATGGTGATCAGAACAATTAGGAATCGCTTGACCGTGATACTCACAAAGAAGCCAGCGAGAAATCTGATCGCCTTCTGTATCGCCTGTTCTTATGCGCTGTGTGTTGCGCAAGTATCTGGCCAGGATTGGTCTGCGGATGCTCATATTCACCACGGCCTGGCATACAACGAAGACGGGCTTCAGATGGAGCACTGGGTCTACTTTGAGCAGAGCAACATCAGGGTCATTGGTTATCCAATGCCGATCAAGCGAGATCAACACGATAGTCTGCTTTCAACTGTTCAATCCGAAATGAAAGATCTGCAGCATCTCTCGTCGCAAGTGCCGACATTCATGGTGGCGGAAGAGCACGAAGACCTGATGCGCCATCCCTCTGAAGACGGCATCGTGATTGTGCCCGGTATTGAATATTTTCATGGCGTGTTCGGCGGCGATTGGGCCACTGTGGCGGAATACGGTTCTCTGGGCATTCGCTACATAACGCTTATCGACCACGAAACCGACAAGTTATTTGACAACGGCCTAATAACGTCATTTGGCGAAAAAGTAATTTCCCTGATGAACGAGAATAGGATTCTAATCGACATATCACATCTCTCGGAGGAAGAAGCGCTGCAGGTTATTCGACTTTCCAGCAGCCCGGTAATTGCCTCTCATTCATCCGCAACAGCTATTTCTGACAACCCGGTTAGCCTTTCAGAAGATGTTCTTGATGCTTTGGCAGGGAATGGGGGGTACGTTTTCACAACTTTCAACAAGAATGATCTCTACCGCAGAACCGATCAGAGCAATGATGGCGTAAACCGGTTTGTTCAACACGTCGTCTATCTCGTACGGAAAATTGGTCATTGCCATGTGGGGATAGGCAGTGATTACCAAGCGTTGGGGCGCTACGTTCCGTCATCCCTAAACGAAGTCAACACGTATTCCCAAATCTGGTCGGGTTTGAAAGCAGCCGGTTTCTCAGCGGAAGATATCGCTTGTGTGAGTCATGGGGCTTTTCTCAATGCGTTGGGCCACACGACCAGGCAATCAAAGTAGCTTGGTGTTCGTCTGGCTAGTTCTCGCTGACCGTTAGCTGCGTCCTATGTGAGCGGTTTTCAATTATAGGCAACGAAGTACCCTGGTGTTTCTTGAGTGGCTGCATTTTGGCCTTGCTCAGGTTTTGCAGACACCCTGCAATCAGTCAGCGCTCTGTTTCGATGCCGAAAACCACGGATGACTGCCGAATTGGTTGCGTGGAACAGGCTCGCCACGAGTTATGTACCACTCGAATCCTTTTACGACAGACTCTAAATAAATGCTGAGCATGGGTCGCAGGCGAAGTAAGTGAGGTAGCCATCGAATAACCACCGGGTATTTCTGAAGCGCGTACGGGTAAATTGTTATCCGTAGCTTGCAGCTTCGCTCATCGATAGGAGAGATTCGCCATGAGACCGATGCCAAAGCATCATCGCTTTTGAATATTTCCAGATCGTAGCCAATCCCTTCAAGCCATAGACGAAAACGACGCTCATAAACCCATCCGCTCAGATAATGCACCTCGTCCCGCGAATCTTGTCCGGACCACAACTGCACAGGATTTTGCGCGCAGAACGGATGGCACAGTTCGACGCTCCCTGGCCTCGATATGACATTCCAAACCTCGTGCGCTGGAGCGGCGATCTCTTGTTCAACGGAGACCGGCCACTTGAAAAATGATTTAGGTTCCTGGATCGGCATATGCACCAAGAGGTTAGCCGTAACAGTAGCTACACACAAAAAAACGGCCCCTTGCGGAGCCGTCTTTACCATCGAGAGTACGTAGTCTTGGCTACTGATATCCCCCGCCAAGTGGTACCTGAAGGTCGTCGTCGAAATCGGTAGGCATTTAGCCCCGTGACACCCCTGTCGGGGTCGCCGTCGAAACAGCTTTGTCGCATTTCCTTGTCCAGATGTTGCTGAAAGGCGACTGAATTCGAGACCGACAATCGCAAAAATCCTTCGGCCTGTCAATTATTTATGAGTGATCCGGCCACTCTCCTTTAAACTCAGTCTAAGTTGTTGCAAACAGGCAACACTATCCGTTGCATTGCAGCATTCCCGTATAGTCGAATCAATAGCTTGCCTGCGATTTATTAAGCACAAGGTCAATTTTTAAGGAGTGCCGAAAATCGATAAATTCGGCGCCACGGGCTCGAAGATCGCCAGACGCGCGCATTATGCGCATTTGAGCACTTTTACCTGAAGGTCAACATCTCCGGATGCATATGTGCCGTATCGTTGAACGCATCCAACGAGACCCTTTCGCCACTAAAGGTGAAGCGCGTAACCGAGCAATTGTGTACTCGCCAATTCAGATCAGCCGCTTTTAGATCCGGAGCGTCCAAAGCTGTTTGCACGGATACGCCTATCGGCCCGCCGGAGGTAAACACGGCAACCGTTTTGCCACGACCACTTATCCGCATGGCATTTGCCAGCGCAGAGCGAACGCCACCACTGAACTCCTCCCAGGTCATCAGCTCGCCGCTGCGATCGTAGTCGCCGTTGATCCAGCGTTGCATGATGATTGCAAGCAACTGGTGCAGCGAACGGTACCGCACGTCGTAGTCGTCGGCCTGGTCATACTCCTCGGAGAGACGACGGATCTCGGCATCCGACTCACGCAACGCAGGAACCAGCTGCCGCATGATTTCTTCCGCCGGATACTCATTCAGGCCCTCAAGAACGCGCAAGTCCGACACCGGTTTTCCAGCGGTCCTCAAGACACCGCTTACCGCGTCTGCCGTTTGTTGCTGTCGTTGCAGGGATCCCGCAAATATCTCATCCGGCGCGATGCCCCGCTCCACGAACCATTCGCCCAGGCATACGGCCTGGCGAACCCCAAGCTCGGACAAGCGATCGTAGTTGTCGGTAAACAATCGTGCCTGGCCGTGGCGAATGACGAGTAGTTTGCTCATAGCGTATTATCTGGCAACCAATATGGAGGTCTCGAATGATCGTTGAACAAATCTGGACAGGCAATGCCTATCGCAATTTTAATTACCTGATCGCATGCCCCGAGACCGGCGACGCCCTCGCAATTGACCCGCTCGATCATGAAAAATGCCTGGCTGCTGCGCGCGACCGTGG
>Ga0316192_10003359_pt1 | contig 11684 bp, 8 predicted proteins | sample MerIslwburrow_MG_FD_204931 | JGI IMG/M metagenome (GOLD analysis project Ga0316192, IMG submission 204931) | Coastal sediment microbial communities from Maine, United States - Merrow Island worm burrow | ecosystem: Environmental > Aquatic > Marine > Coastal > Sediment | place: USA: Maine...
TTTTATAACTGGTAAAATTACACAAGCAGTTGCAAATACAAATTATATAAGGATTTCTGATTTGGATGAACAAGAACAAATCAAAAACAACCCTTTATTGGCATATATAGCCTATGGACGTTTTGCAAAAATTGAACATACCTATAATTTCCCTTTTCCTAAAGACTTTAAAAGGTAATCTGATGGATGAACGACTGGCATTAAAAATATGGGATCATTTAAAAATAGAGCAAGAGAATATTCTTCAATTTTTAATTCAATTAGTTGAAAATGAGTCTCCTTCATTAAATATTGAAGCACAATACAATGTATTCGATCTGCTCAAAAAGAAATTAGAAGAGCTAAATTATTTTGTATTACATGTTCCAGGTATAAAAACCGGTGGTTATCTATACGCTCGTCCTTTGAAACGAGATAAAAAGAAACCTTTACAATTACTCATAGGACATTGTGATACCGTTTGGGCACTAAACACATTAAAAGATATGCCCGTAAATCGTCAAAAAGATAAAATAGGAGGTCCTGGAATCTATGACATGAAAGCCGGATTAGCGCAGATCATATTTTCTATACAAGTTATTCAAGAACTATCCTTAAAACTATCAGTTACACCTGTTATACTTATTAATTCAGATGAAGAAATAGGAAGTAAAGAATCTTCAAGCATAATTAAAAGATTGGCCAGCATAGTAAACAGGGCCTATATTTTAGAACCACCACTGGGATTTAACGGAGATCTAAAAACAGCACGCAAAGGTATAGGACGTTTTATTGTAACAGTTAAAGGTAGAGCTTCACACGCAGGTTTAGATCCCAAGAAAGGAGTAAATGCTATTGTAGAGTTATCACATCAGGTACAGGCGTTATTTGCCATGAATGATTTTGATAAAGGAATTACGGTAAATGTTGGGATGATAGAAGGTGGAATTTCTGCAAATGTAATTGCACCTGAAAGTAAGGCGGTGGTTGACGTACGGGTATTAAATAAATCTGACGGAGAATATATAACGAAGAAAATACGTCAGTTAAAACCTGTGCTTTCGGATGTTGAACTTACTATAGAAGGAAATATTGGGAGGCCACCTATGGAAAAAACAGAACGCAATAGAAAATTATGGCGCTTGGCAAAAGTTAATGGTTCGCTGTTAGGACTTGAACTTAAGGAAGCCACTGCCGGTGGTGGATCTGATGGTAACACTACAAGTTTATTCACACCAACACTTGACGGATTAGGAACCAATGGTGATGGTGCGCATGCAAATCATGAGTTTATTTTTTTAGAAAAATTACCTGAAAGAACGGCATTGTTATCGTTGTTACTTTTGGCGGATCCACTTAAAAAGAACTAGATAAAATGAGGAATCATAATTATATTCATACATCTTTAACACGCATCACTGATTTTAAAGAAAATCTGTTTGATGTTATTAAGATTTCAAATTCAAATTGGGAAACAGGAGATTATGTTGTTTGTAGAATCATCGATCCTGGAAGTAATCAATTATCATTAGAATTACCAAGCGGGAGAATTCGAGGAGTTATGGGCGGTGAGCTTGTTATAGGGGCTCTGGGAGAACGTTTTGCAACGCTTGAAGCTACCGGTACCTGGAAAAAAGTGGGAAGTAACGGAAATTTACATATTTTAACAGCTGCCGGTTTAATGGGAAAACTTACTTCTAAGTCGGCTTTTATTCCCAATATGATGGAAATTAAATACTTAGGTCATACTTTAAGGAATGGTGAAAAGCTAACCATGGAAACATTTGTTAAACCTGTAGAACCAAAAAAATTCAATACGCCTGTCGTATTACTGTTTGGCACATCCATGTCGGCTGGAAAAACCACTTCTGCAAGAATTGTCACTAATCTTTTGAAAATTGCCGGTTTACGTGTAGTGGGTGCCAAGCTATCAGGAGCGGGTAGGTTTAAGGATATATTAGCGATAAAGGATGTAGGGGCTGATGTAGTTCTTGATTTTGTCGATGCCGGTTTGCCATCAACAATCTGCCCAAAGGAAATTTTTAAGAAAAAAATGGTTTATTTAAAAAATGCCATTAGTCAAGCAAATGCAAATGTTGCAGTTATTGAAATGGGGGCTTCTCCCTTAGAACCTTATAACGGTGATCTGGCAATAGAAGCTATAAAACAGCATTTAAAATTCTCTATACTTTGTGCTTCTGATCCGTATGCAGTATTTGGCCTTATGAAAGCGTATAACCTAACTCCAGACATTGTAACAGGTATTGCAACTAATACATTAGCCGGTTGTGAATTAGTAGAAAATTTATGTAATGTAAGGGCGTTAAATCTTATTGATCAAAAAACAACACCTGAATTTAAAAAGCTACTTGGTAAAAGCTTAGGAATTAGATTGAATTAAGCGATTTCAATATAAGTAAACTAAGAGAAATTTCTATACTTTTCGGTTTCATCAAATATATGTTGCAATATTTTTTTTTCTTGATCATCGTAGTCAATATGTTTTCTTTTCATCACAACAGTTGCAACTTCATTGACTTTGTTCATCACATAAGTAGAAAATCCTCCTGAACCACCCCAAGAAAAAGAAGGGATAAAATTTCGAGGGAAATTACCTCCAAAAATATTTGCACTTACCCCGATTATAGTGCCGGTATTGAACATGGTGTTAATTCCACATTTGGAATGATCACCCATCATTAATCCACAAAATTGTAGTCCTGTTTTAGCAAAACGTTCTGTTTCATAGCTCCATAATTTTACCTCAGCATAATTATTTTTTAAATTGGAATTATTCGTATCAGCACCTAAATTACACCATTCTCCGATCACTGCATTTCCTAAATAGCCTTCATGTGCTTTACTTGAGTATCCAAAAAACACCGTATTATTTACTTCACCTCCGACTTTGCTTAAAGGTCCAATAGTAGTAGCTCCATAAATTTTTGTACCCATTTTTAAAATAGAATCATGGCATAATGCGAAAGGGCCCCTAACTAAAGATCCTTCCATGATTATGGCATCCTTACCAATATAAATAGGTCCTGTAGAAGCATTTAAAGTAGCAAATGAAATATCAACGCCTTCTTCCAAAAAAATATTTTCTTTATGGATACAATTTACTGTTCTAGGTATAGGTTCTGATTTCCTTCCTTCGGTTAATAATTTATAATCTTCAATTAATGCCTTTTCATTTAATGAAAAAATATCCCAAGTATTTTTGATTTGAAGTATTTCGTCTTTGTAAGGTTTTATATCATATGTGCCAAAATCAACATTTTCTTGAGTGTTTAAAGTATAAAAGGCCACGACTTCTTCATCTTTAAAAATGGCTTCATTTTCTTTTAAATTTTTTACAAGTGCAACAAGGTTTGAATTTGGTAAAAAAGAAGCATTCAACATAATATTTGTGTCCATTTCAACCATTGGAAATTTTTCCTCCAAATAATCTTCCGTAATTGTAGTGGTGGTAACACCCAGATACTTTTCCCACTTTTCTCTAATGGTTAAAATACCAACTCTAATATCGGCTACAGGTCTTGTGTATGTAAATGGTAATAAAGCATTTCGTACTGTGCCATCAAATAATATGTAATTCATGCAATTTTTTTTAACAAAGATATAATTTGTAGGTTAATACTTAAATTAGGCATAAAACGTTTCGACAACTTTTATCTCAATTCAATTAAAGTGAATTTATAGCATTGTCCATCCAAGTCAATCGATCCATAGCCCAATTAGTTAAATAATTATTTTCCTCTAAAAACGAATCGCCAACAAAATTATTAGGCCAAAGTTCCACTCCTAAAATTTCCCAAGTATCAAAATTTGTATCTATTGCACCGGCTTTTTCCAATGTATCTTTATAACTACTTATCTTAGCTAAGATGGAGGTCTCTGAAAAAGCACCACCTCTTAAGACGTTCCACCGGGCTTTTAATTCTGCAACAAATACAGGATCTTGCAATAATTTATCCCACCAAAATGGAATCAGCCAAAAATCTCCTGAACATCTTTCATTAAATTTATAGGCCCATACATTTGTATTTCCACCTCCGCAATAATTAGCATTTCCAAAAGCCAAATTGAAATCCCAAATGGGTCCCATTTTTAATTTTTCATTCTTATCCTTATGCATAAAAGTGCTTAGACGATAACCATCTACATTATTTGATATTTCGTTCAATAAGAAAAAATCGATAAAGCTCGGTACATCTATAAAGGCTTTATATCCAAGAACAGGGTCCATAAAATCACTTGAGGCCAATGCATTTTCAAAATCAGCCACATATGATGAGATATAATCCTTCTGTTCTGTTGTAATATCCTCAGCATCAGGATATTCATATAAAAAGTTAATTTCCTGGCCAACTGAAGCATTTAGTGGTGCATGTGGTGAAGTAAATGAATTAAGATCGTTATAACCTTCACCTAGATTTGATCCAGCTGTTTTGTCGATCTTTAATATATAACCTCCGGTTAGGTCTTCTCCAGAATTTTCGTCGTCATTCAATTTGTTAATATCAATTCGTTGACTATCGCGTTTTAATTTTTCCATAAATACATAAACTCCTTGGTATTCATTATTTATGGTGAGTTCAACAAATTTACTACGACTGGCATACATATCAATGTCACGAGATAAATCATAGATCAAAATATTTCTCATTAACGATTTATCACTATAGGGCCCATATAGAATCCAATCTTCTTCTTCTGGAAACCCAAGTAACGAAACATTTATATCTTCATTATTTTCATCCCATGTTTCTAATCCGTAGGATTTCTTTGGAAATGTTTGGGAAGTAGCTCCACGAAATTCAATTCCTATATTTCCGTCATAAGTAACTACATCTGCTTCAGAGATAGTAATATCAGCACTTATTTTTGGTTCGTCAACAATAGTACCGCCATTCGTATTGACCTCAATTTGTGGTAAACGATCCTCAGGCTTTATAATGATTTCATCAGGAAGTTCATTCTCAAGAGCAACATTATTACATCCCGAAATTAGAAAGAAAATGAAAAAAATTAAAAAAAGTAATTTAAAAAATCGATACTGAAGAAACTTGTTTTTCATTGATGATAAATTTTATTCAAAGATACCATATCCAATCCAAATAAAACACCCTTTCTCAACGATTTTAAATCGTATACTACCTAATTTTGTAGAGTATTGAACCAATTAATTATTTATTTAAATACATTTTACGCCTTGAGTACAACTCATAAAATTGATCGTCTTTTAAACTGTCAATAAACAAAATGCTCTCCCCGGTAGATTTCATTTCAGGCCCTAATTTTTTGTCTACATTAGGGAATTTATTAAATGAAAAAACAGGCTGTTTTATGGCAAATCCTTCTAATTTAGGTTTAAAAGTAAAATCTTTTAATTTATTTGCTCCGAGCATTACTTTGGTTGCATAATTAACATAAGGTTCTCCGTAGGCCTTAGATATAAAGGGAACCGTTCTAGAAGCTCTTGGATTTGCTTCAATAATATAAACGATATCATCTTTTATTGCGAATTGTATGTTAATCAAACCTACAGTTTTCAGCGCTTTTGCAATTTTAACCGTATGATCTTTGATCTGTTGCATTACAAATTCTCCTAAATTGAATGGTGGCAAAGTAGCGTTAGAATCACCAGAATGCACCCCACACGGTTCAATATGTTCCATAATACCTATGGTATACACATCATCACCATCACAAATAGAGTCAGCTTCAGCTTCAATAGCTCCATCTAAATAATGATCTAATAACAATACATTATTTGGAATTTTTCGAAGCAGGTCAACCACATGTTCTTCGAGCTCTTCTTTATTTATAACAATTTTCATCCCTTGACCGCCCAATACATAAGAAGGTCGTACAAGAATAGGAAAATCTAGCTCATCAGCAACGGCTGAGGCCTCATCTGCCGTGGTAGCGATACCAAACTGCGGAAAAGGAATATCAAGCTCCTCTAATAACTTAGAAAAACGACCTCTATCTTCGGCAAGGTCTAAAGCTTCAAATGAGGTGCCTATAATTTTGATACCATTTTTTGCAAGTTTCTCAGACAATTTTAAAGCTGTCTGACCGCCAAGCTGAACGATTACACCTTCAGGTTTTTCATGCTGAATGATGTCATATAGATGCTCCCAAAAAACAGGTTCAAAATATAATTTATCGGCTGTATCGAAATCTGTAGAAACCGTTTCAGGATTACAATTAACCATAATGGTCTCATAACCACATTCTTGAGCAGCCAACACGCCATGTACACAACAATAATCAAACTCTATCCCTTGTCCAATCCTGTTTGGGCCAGACCCTAAAACGATCACCTTCTTTTTATCAGTTACAATTGATTCGTTTTCGGAGGCAGCTATGCCATTTTGAATACTATTATTTTCAAAAGTAGAGTAGTAGTATGGTGTTTCGGCTTTAAACTCTGCAGCGCAGGTGTCAACTAGCTTGTAAACCCTATTTATATTTAATTCTTTTCGTTTTTTATGAACCTCACTCTCTAAACATTTTAGCATATGTGCAATTTGACGATCACCATATCCTTTTTGTTTTGCTGTTAATAAAATATCTTTAGGTAATGTGTCAAGTGTATAAGTAGAAATTTCTATTTCTAAATAATGCAATTCTTCATATTGTCGTAAGAACCACATGTCAATTTTAGTAATTTCATGAATTCTACTCAAGGGAATTCCCATTTGAATAGCGTCATATATCACGAAAACTCTATCCCAGCTGGCGTTTGTAAGCTTTTCGATAATGGTATCGTAATCTTTATAACCCTTACCATCAGCACCAATGCCATTACGTTTTATCTCCAAAGACTGAGTTGCTTTATGCAAGGCCTCTTGAAAAGAACGACCGATACCCATAACCTCTCCAACAGATTTCATTTGTAATCCTAAAGTACGATCAGAACCCTCAAACTTATCAAAATTCCACCTTGGAATTTTTACAATTACGTAATCAAGGGTTGGTTCAAATAGGGCGGAAGTAGTTTTAGTAATTTGATTCTCTAACTCGTCTAAGTGATAACCAATGGCCAATTTTGCCGCAATTTTAGCAATAGGGTATCCGGTTGCTTTTGATGCCAATGCCGATGAACGTGAAACACGAGGATTAATTTCAATGGCAATAATATCTTCTTTTTCATCGGGACTCACAGCAAATTGTACATTACAACCGCCAGCAAAATCGCCAATAGAACGCATCATATGAATAGCCATATCCCGCATTTTTTGAAAAACAGTATCACTTAGGGTCATCGCAGGGGCAACAGTAATAGAGTCGCCGGTATGAATTCCCATAGGATCCATATTTTCAATAGTACAAATAATAACTACATTATCATTTTTATCACGCAGAAGCTCCAATTCATATTCTTTCCATCCCAATAATGCTTTATCAATAATAACCTCATGTATAGGTGATGCTTCTAAACCGCGGCTTAATAATTCGTCAAAATCTTCTTTTCTGTGAACAATTGAAGCGCCAAAACCACCCAGTGTAAAAGAAGGTCTGATTACCAATGGGAAACCATATTCCTGAGCGATTTCTTTTCCCTTTAAAAATGAATTTGCCGTGGTTGATGGTGCTTGGCCAATACCAATTTTTAACATTAATTTTCGAAACTGCTCTCTATCTTCTGTAATATTAATAGCGTCAATGTCAACGCCAATAATATCAATATTATAATCTTCCCAAATGCCTTTATCTTGAGCCTCAATGCACAAATTCAAAGCAGTTTGTCCTCCCATGGTGGGTAAAACAGCATCTATAGATGGGTGTTTTTGCAGTATTTCTACTATTGATTTCGTGGTAAGTGGTTTTAAGTAAACGTTATCAGCCAATGCAGGGTCTGTCATTATGGTGGCAGGATTCGAGTTGATCAAGGTAACTTCGATTCCTTCTTCTTTAATCGAACGTACAGCTTGACTACCAGAGTAATCAAATTCACAAGCTTGCCCTATAATGATTGGACCAGAGCCTATTATTAAAACTGACTTTATATTTTTATTTTTTGGCATTTGAAGTGATTATTTTCTGGATGCAAATATTTATAAATCCTTTTTCTTAAGGTTTAATTATTTTTAAAACTTATTAAAAGATATAAAAAAAGGTGTTACTAAAAGTAACACCTCATTATATTCAAAAATAAAATCATCATTATTTTTTTGGCTTGGCTTCAGATGAAACCGATATTTTTTTTCTTCCTTTAGCCCTTCTTCTGGCTAGTACTTTTCTACCGTTTGCGCTAGCCATTCTTTCCATAAAGCCATGCTTATTTGTTCTTTTCCGTCTTGAAGGTTGAAACGTTCTTTTCATTTTAATCTATCTTTAATATCTTCTTTATATGTATTGCATGCTTTATCATAAAAGCTATACGCTAAAATCGTGGGCAAATATACAAATCCTTTTGTGTTATACAAATAGTTTTTTTAAGAAAAAAATAAAAAAAATTAATAGGTTGATATTGCAAATATTCAATATTTTTACAGAAACATATATAGGATGGATCCATATCAAAAACCAATGCTTAAAGAGGGTAGTTTAGAGGGTAAAGTAATAGTAATTACAGGAGGTGGTAGTGGGCTTGGTAAAGCTATGACCACCTATTTTTTAGAGCTTGGGGCTGATGTAGTCATAACTTCAAGAAATTTAGAAAAATTGCAAAAAGTTAAAATAGAGCTGGAAGAAAAAACAGGAGGGAAGGTTTTAGCCGTTCAATGCGATGTAAGAAATTATGATGAAGTGGAAGCTATGTTAAAATCTTCATTGAAAGAATATGGAAAAGTTGATGGGCTATTAAACAATGCAGCGGGTAATTTTATCAGTCCTACGGAACGCTTATCGTCGAATGCATTTGATACTATTATTGATATAGTACTTAAAGGAACCAAAAATTGCACTTTAGCCTTTGGTAAACATTGGATTGCTGCGAAACAAAAAAAATCAACGGTACTTAATATTGTAACAACCTATGCTTGGACGGGTTCAGCTTATGTAGTACCATCAGCAACGGCCAAGGCAGGAGTACTAGCGATGACCAGGTCATTGGCAGTAGAATGGGCCAAATACGGGATAAGATTTAATGCAATTGCACCGGGACCATTCCCAACAAAAGGTGCATGGGATAGGTTATTACCGGGTGATCTAAAAGATAAGTTTGATATGAAAAAGAAAATACCATTACGCAGAATGGGTGAGCATCAAGAGTTAGCAAACTTAGCCGCCTATTTAATGTCAGATTTCTCTGCTTATATAAATGGCGAAGTAGTAACAATTGATGGTGGAGAGTGGTTACAGGGAGCAGGAGAATTTAACATGTTGGAAGCCATACCACAAGAAATGTGGGATATGTTGGAGAATATGATCAGAGCCAAGAAAAATAAAAATTGAAATTCATCAATTCTTTATAAAACCATTAATCAAAAATTATTATGAGAAAATTAAAATTAGGAGTATTATTTTTATTTTTTATTGGAACTTCTTATGCACAAGAAGTTACAATAAAGGACGCAAAGCAAAATGGAATCGAGATCAATGATGATCTAATTCCTATTGACCCGAATGTTCGGACAGGGAAGTTAGAAAACGGACTAACTTATTATATCCGTAATAATGGCAAACCAGAAGATAAAGTAGTTCTTAGACTTGCTATAAATGCCGGTTCTATATTAGAAGATGATGACCAACAAGGGCTTGCACATTTTATGGAGCATATGAATTTTAATGGGACCAAAAACTTTAAGAAAAATGAACTTGTAGATTACTTACAAAGTATCGGGGTAAAGTTTGGGTCTCATTTAAACGCATATACCAGTTTTGATGAAACCGTCTATATATTGCCTATTCCTAGTGATAATGAGGAAAAGCTGGAAAAAGGGTTTCAAATACTCGAAGACTGGGCTTTTAATACTTTATTGACAGATGAAGAAATAGATAAAGAAAGAGGGGTTGTTTTAGAAGAGTATCGTATAGGCTTGGGTGCTGACAAGCGAATGTTAGATAAGTACTTACCAAAAATGTTGCATAAATCAAAATATGCAGAACGTTTACCTATTGGTAAAAAAGAAATTATAGAAAAATTTGATTATGAGGCTATACGAAGATTTAAAAATGACTGGTACCGCCCTGATCTAATGGCAGTTGTTGCCGTTGGTGATGTTGATATAGACAAATTAGAAGCAAAAATAAAAGAACATTTTGGTAAAGTGCCGGCAGCTGTCAATCCTCGTGAACGTATCCAGTTTGATGTACCTACACATGAAGAAACATTAATAGCCATTGAAACTGATAAGGAAGCTACCTATAATATGGTACAATTATTATATAAGGACTATGAATCTCCAAAAGCGGATGTTTCAATAAGTGATTATAAAAAGTCAATGGTAAAACAATTGTTTTCTCAAATGATCAACAATCGATTGGATGAATTGCGCAATGGTGAAAATCCACCTTTTGTTATGGGTTCTTCAAATCATGGAGGGGTTGTCAGAAGTAAAGAAGCTTATCAATCTTTTGCAATTTCCAGTCCGACTGGGCAATTAACGGCTTTAAAGGCACTACTGGAAGAAAATGAACGCGTTAAGCGATTTGGATTTCAAAAAGCGGAATTTTTAAGAGCCAAAAAAGATGTATTGGCAAGAATGGAAAAAGCATTCCAAAATAAAGATAAAACGGAATCGGCAAATTATGTAGGTGAATATGTTAGAAGTTTCTTAGAACAAGAGGCAATTCCTGGTATTGAATGGGAATATGATTTTCATAAAAATACATTGCCTAACGTTTCTTTAGAAGAGGTTAATTCATTGATCAATAACTATTTACACAAAGACAATAGGGTAGTAGTTTTAACGGGGGCCGATAAAGAAGGTGTTCCCAAAGTTACTGAGCAGCAAGTTTCAGATCTATTAGCGGCTGTTGAAGTGTCAGAGATAAAAGCATTCGAAGAAGAAGAGCTAGGTGATGAAATTATGACTGAAATTCCTAAACCAGGGGCCATTATCAAAGAAGTAAAAAATGAAAGTTTAGGAATTACTACGCTTACTTTGGTAAATGGGGCTACCGTTGTTTATAAAAAGACTGATTTTAAAGATGATGAGGTTTTAATGGAAGCCTATAGCTACGGTGGCACTTCATTATATGATACAAATACCTTTATGAAAATAGCTAACGCTAATGGCGGATTAGCTGAAGCGGGCATAAATGGTTTAAATATTACAGATATGGGTAAAATGATGGCAGGTAAAATGGCCAATGTAAGGCCGTTTATTGGTAATTATAGTGAAGGATTAGGAGGAAATGCCACTCCTAAGGATCTGGAAACCTTATTTCAATTAACTCATTTATATTTTACTTCTTTGAATAAAGATGTAAAGGCCTATAATTCATTTGTTGCTAAACAAAAAGCTTTCTTAGGAAATATATTATCGAATCCTAATTATTATTTCCAAATTGAACTTGGTAAATTTTTAAACCAGAATAATGAAAGATATGTTGGGTTCCCAACTGCTGAAGATTGGGATAAGGCCGATTATGATTTAGCCTATGAAAAATATAAAGAACGATTTGCAAATGCAGGCGACTTTAATTTTTATTTTGTTGGTAATTTTGATGAAAATAAGTTGAAAGCATATGTCAAGCAATACATTGCAAGTTTACCAAGTAGCGATATGAGAGAAGGTTTTAAA
>Ga0316192_10003361_pt1 | contig 11679 bp, 7 predicted proteins | sample MerIslwburrow_MG_FD_204931 | JGI IMG/M metagenome (GOLD analysis project Ga0316192, IMG submission 204931) | Coastal sediment microbial communities from Maine, United States - Merrow Island worm burrow | ecosystem: Environmental > Aquatic > Marine > Coastal > Sediment | place: USA: Maine...
TTGTTAAAACAACGAATCGTAGGGGCGATTGTACTTATTTCCCTGGCTGTTATTTTTATTCCAATGTTACTTAGCGGAAAAACAGATCTGTTAACTAAGCAATTAAATTCAAATATCCCACCAAAACCAAGCTACGAGATTCGACGGCCTGAGATTGCAGTAAATGAAAAACCATCTGAAAAACCAGAACAACCCAGTTTTGCGAGACCGGAATCTGAAAAAGTAAAGCAACAACCCATACTAGATGCTGAAAAAGTATCGCCAAAAACTATAAACCCTAGTGTCAGCCCCCCTGTTGACGTGAGTAAAGTACCTCCGGAGCCAAGCTCAAGCAAAAAACCATCAGAGCTGACTTCGCCTAAGACCGAAACACCTGCGCCTGACAAACTTGCGCCAGCTAAGAGTACACAAACGACCAAAGAAAACGCACAATTAGCCACATCTTGGGTAGTGCAAGTGGGCAGTTTTAGTAAGGAAAAAAATGCAATCACATTACGAGATAAAATACAAAAAGTAGGTATTTCGAGTTTTATAAGTGAAGCGCAAAGCAGTACAGGCAGAGTCTATCGAGTCAGGGTGGGGCCGGAGTTAAAGCGTTCATTAGCGGATAACTTGCGGAAGAAAATACACAAAAAATTTAAACTGGATGGCATAGTTATTCGTTACCCGTAATAAAATTGATTGTAATCGGCTTGAATAAATGTAAGCGATTGTTTTTTATATGAATGTCATGGTCTTGTTGAAATAGGCTCAAGCACTTACAACATCTGTACTATAGGGTAATAAATTAACAGGCAAATTAGTTTCCAATAGAATATACATAATTGTTAAAACAGATGTATAATTCCACTAATTGTTTCGTCTTTGTGCATTTGTGTGGGCGAATACGTTTGAGTCTTTATTGTCCCACTAATCCTTAATATGGTTTGGGTAGATTATATAATTCCGTCAATCATCGCGTTATCAGCAATTTTTAGCCTGATGAGGGGTTTTGTTCGTGAAGCATTATCCTTGCTAGGCTGGGTACTTGCGTTCTGGATAGCGCTGCGTTTTGCACATAGTTTGGCTGAGTTATTCCTTACCAGCATAACTATTCCATCGTTACGTATTGTTGTAGCATTTACCATTTTGTTTGTGTTGACCTTGATATTATCCTCACTCATAAATCACTTGGCTGGACATTTGATACAGCGAACCGGTTTAACGAGTACCGACAGAATGATAGGTATGGTCTTTGGAGTAGCCAGAGGTGGTATTGTTGTTTCAATATTAGTTTTACTGGCAGGTCTGACCACGATGCCTCAGGATCCATGGTGGGGTAACTCTCTTATGATTGGTCATTTTGAACAAATAGCTGTGTGGTTGCAAACCACAGTGGCACCCGAGATTACAGCGTACCTATCGTAAAGTGTATCTTTAGTCGGAATACCGGTAGGTTTTTATCGATAGTCATATTAATCGTTAAGGGGTAAACAATGTGCGGCATAATTGGCATTGTAGCGAAAGGTAGCGTAAATCAAGCCTTATATGATGGCTTGACCGTGTTACAGCATAGAGGTCAAGATGCCGCAGGCATTGTGACTTGTAATAAGGGCAGATTGCACTTAGTCAAAAAAAACGGTTTAGTTAGGGATGTGTTTCGAACAGGTCACATGTTGAGCCTGTTAGGCAATATGGGGATAGGACATGTTCGATACCCAACCGCAGGGTGCTTCACCGCAGCCGAAGCACAACCTTTTTATGTCAATTCCCCATTTGGTATTAGCTTGGCGCATAATGGTAATTTAACTAATGCTAGCCAGCTTAAGGAGGAATTGTTTAAATCTGACAGACGTCATATTAATACCGACTCTGATTCGGAAATCCTGTTGAACGTATTTGCTCACGAACTTCAGCAGCAGGGTAATCTTAAAATAGATGAAACAGATATATTTAATGCGGTGCGTCGCGTGCATGAACGATGTCATGGTGCGTATGCCGTTGTTGCTATGATTACAGGTGTTGGAATTGTTGGTTTTCGCGATCCTAATGGCATACGTCCGGTCGTTTTTGGAAAACGAGTCAGATCTTCTGGAGCAGAGTACGTCATTGCATCAGAAAGTGTTGCCGTACAGTCTTTGGGCTATGAATTGGTCCGTGACGTCGAACCCGGAGAAGCTGTTTTTATCAATGCCAAAGGTAATCTTTATACTGAACAATGTGCAAAGAATCCAAGCTATACGCCTTGTATATTTGAGCATGTCTATTTTGCACGACCTGATTCAATTATTGACAATATATCCGTTTATAAAGCCAGGTTACGTATGGGCGAATATCTTGCCGATAAAATTCTAAAAACTTTTCCAAATCACGATATCGACGTGGTGATACCGATTCCAGATACGTCGAGAACATCAGCCCTTCCTCTGGCAAATAAATTAGGTGTTGTGTACAGAGAAGGCTTTGTCAAAAACCGATATATCGGCAGGACCTTTATTATGCCGGGCCAAAAACAACGTAAAAAATCGGTACGTCAGAAATTAAACGCAATCGACCTCGAATTTAAAGGCAAAAATGTTTTATTGGTGGACGATTCTATTGTTCGTGGCACTACCTCAAAACAGATCATTCAAATGGCGAGAGACGCTGGAGCAAACAAGGTCTATTTTGCCTCCGCAGCTCCGCCAGTACGCTACGCAAATGTCTATGGAATCGATATGCCTGCGGTTGAGGAATTAATTGGTCACAATCGGGATGATGCACAAATTGCCCAAGCGATAGGGGCGGATTGGTTAATCTACCAAGATCTCGAAGATCTGATTGTCGCTGCTCAAATCGGTAATCCACGAATTAAGGAATTTGAAACGTCGGTGTTTGATGGCATTTACAAAACGGGTGAAGTAACCGCATCTTATTTGGATGAAATTGCCAAACGTAGAAACGATGCGAGCAGAGAACAAAATCGTCGAAGTTCCGACGGTGCCGATATTGACTTGCACAATACCGCCTAAGTTTATATTGACAAGTGTATAATATAGCAGTAGGCTATTATCACTAACAGCGCCGATTTGATTTCAGCTTGCGGGCGCTTTAAAAATACGGCTAAAGCGTGTCACCTGCTTTAGTCTTTGCTAAGCGGGTTTTTTTGTGCCTGCGTATTTTGGAAAATTATAACTAAAGATATTAATAGAGAACCAGTGACACACGATTCCGAGGTTATTGTTATGACAATTGACAAACTAGATGGATTAAAATTTGATACATTAGCCGTACGCGCGGGTCAACAACGTACACATGAGGGTGAACAAAGTGAAGCACTTTTTCTAACTTCAAGCTATGTTTACCAGAGTGCGGCACAGGCTGCAGCGCGATTTTCGGGTGAAGAGAGTGGCAATATATATTCCAGATTCACCAATCCAACAGTGCGAAATTTTGAGCAACGACTTGCTGCCTTAGAAGGTGCGGAAAGTTGTGTCGCAACGGCTTCTGGAATGGGCGCTATATTAGCAACCTGTTTGGCCTTATTGAAATCCGGTGATCATGTGGTTTCTTCTAATGCTATATTTGGTTCGACAACAATGTTGTTTAACAACTATCTGACTAAATTTGGGGTAGGTGTTTCGTATGTACCCGCCAATGATATTAGTGCCTGGGAGTCTGCTATCACACCCAATACCCGGTTTCTATTCTTGGAAACTCCTTCAAATCCACTAACAGAAATTTCTGATATAAAACAATTAGCAGATTTGGCTCACAGCAAAAATTGTTTATTAATTGTAGATAATTGCTTTTGTACACCCGCATTGCAAAAACCTTTGGCCCTAGGTGCAGATATCATTATTCATTCTGCTACTAAGTATATCGATGGACAGGGAAGGTGCTTAGGTGGTGCCGTGTTGGGAAATGAGCAGTTAGTAGGAAACGACGTATACGGTGTGGTTCGTACCGGTGGCCCTAGTATGAGCGCTTTTAATGCCTGGGTATTCTTAAAAGGCTTGGAAACACTTAATCTACGTATGCAGGCGCATTGTAAAAACGCCGGTAAAATAGCTGAATGGCTGGAAACTCAAAAAAATGTGGAATGTGTTTATTACCCTGGATTGCCGTCGCATCCTCAACACGAAATCGCTAAGAGTCAACAATCAGGATTTGGCGGAGTCTTAAGTTTTGTCGTTAAAGGTGGCCGTGAAGGTGCATGGCGAGTCGTCGACGCAACCCAGTTAATCTCTATCACGGCAAATTTAGGTGACGCGAAGACGACCATTACACATCCCGCAACAACAACACATGGTAGGATTTCAGCTGAAGATCGCGCAAGTGCCGGAATTTCTGATGGTTTATTACGCGTGGCAGTGGGTTTAGAAGACGTTGATGATATTGTTGATGATCTTGCGAGAGGGCTTGGTGCGTAAAATACCGATACTTTTGGTTTGCCGCAAAAGCGACCGTTTTTTCGCTCCCATGCTGTGCGTGGGAGTGTATACGAATCTTTACTCAGGCACAGGGTGTAGCGTGCGCCGTGCGCACGGCGCACGCTACACTATTGCGCGTGGATATCTGAAGGAGAATGGTTGTATTCACTTAGCCGGGCCAGCATTTGCTCGGCTTTGTTTTCCTTACCAATAGAACGATAAAGAATTACCAACTCATTTAGCATTGCCGATACCGCAGGGTGATTTGAACCCATACTATTGTCCAGAATTGACAAAGCACGTTCATACAGTGGTACCGCTTTTTTGTAAAATGCTTTTGCGTTGTTTTTGGCGGTTACACTTACCACTCCAGTATTCGCCACCGTCATTAAGTTTCCTATTACATCACTGCCTTCATTGATTTTTATATCGTCTTTTTGTATTTGTGGCGTAGCTTCGATGCGACCCTGAATGTGATAAATATTGGCAAGGCTGTATAAAAGCATTGCAACTTGTGGATGCTCTTGACCGAATAAGTTTTCAGCCAAAGTTATCGCCTCCTGGTACATTGGTTTGGCATTTTCATAGGATTGAGTTTTTATATATACCGATCCTAAGTTAATCAACGATCTAGCTACTTCTGGATGGTGATTACCATAGATTGCGCGCCGTGCAGCTAGCGAATCCTCGTGCAACTCAATGGCTTTGGTGAGGTTTCCCGTTAGCATATACACATTAGCAAGATTATTTAGGGCATTTGCTATGTAGGGATGATCTGTACCGAAGGCATAATTCCAAATGCTTAAAGCTTCTATGTATAAGCGCTCGGCATTATCGTATTCGGCTAATTCATCATATAGTACAGCAAGATTGTAAACCGATTGAGCGACCGTAGGATGATTATCTCCAAATTTCTTTTTTCGGATTTCTAAGGCCCGTTTATGGAACAGTTCAGCTTTTTCTACTTGCTTTTCTTCAAAGTGTACATTCGCAAGGTTAGTTAGCACTACGGCTACATCTTCATGATTAGGATCTAATTGAGTTTCAAGGATGACAAGTGAACCAAGCATGTATTCTTTTGCTTGTTCAAGATCACCCAAAGTCTCATTAATGATACCCAACTTCAGCATTGAATCAGCTGTATTTATATCTTCTGGTCCCCAAGTATTTTCCGCGAGATTATAAGCCGTATGGGCAGCTACAGCGGCTTGGGCGTAACGGCCAGCTTCATATTGATCTACAAAACTATTTGTTAGATTATTCCATATGTCATCTGCGACTACTGTGGTTTCATAAAACTCAACCAAGCGATCTGTGGAAATGGGTGCGTTGCTAACTTGGTTAACATAGGCATTCGAGTTAGTGCTAACGATCAACAGGAGACCTGAGATTAGGGAAGAAACGCTGGCTGAGTATATAGTCATTAAATTTCCTTTACGTTACGTAACTTTGTACAACACGTAATATTGTTTTCGGACAATTTTCACAAAAGCTTTAATTCATGATTCATAACCAAAAACCTTTGTTACGCCTCATCGTTAGCGTTTAATGTCAGATAATTCAGTTCCTTACCATTAACAACTAAGTATCTACACGACCTATTAATTGCGGCTGTGCTAGTGCCGAAAAATTGACAGAAAACTTGATATCTCACATTAATAGGTCTACGACGCTAGTTTTCAGACTCTTAGGTGACGCCTAAATAAATAGAGCAAATTATGAGCCAATCTAAAACCACGCTAAAAATTCTTAAGTAATTACTAAAAGTGAACGTTATAGTATTAAGTAACATTGACTTAATATGACACCGTTCATAGTAAGTTATTGATTTAAGGTAAATATCAATGGGTGTGAGAAATTTGGAAAACAGCAATTGTGGAGATGTAAGTCCGATCACAGCAGAGCAGCTGGTTAAAGGTGTTGTGGGCCTGGTTTCATTACCAGAAGTATGTGTACGTATTAGTGAAATGGTGGATAATCCACGATACTCGGCAGCAAATATTGGTAATGTCATATCTAAAGACGCAGCGCTTACGGCACGTTTGTTACGAATTGTGAATAGTGCCTTTTATCGTTTTCCATCAAAAATTGAAACGGTAAGTCGTGCCATAACCATAGTAGGGAACAGAGAGTTAAAAGATTTGGTTTTAGCGGCAACAATAGCCGGTGTTTTTGAACGAATATCCAGTGATTTAATTGACCTTGATACCTTTTGGCGTCATGGAATATATTGCGGTATTTTGTCCAGACTAATCGCAGAAAATTGTAGTGTTTTGCACAGTGAGCGATTGTTTGCTGCAGGCTTGATGCATGATATCGGAAAGTTGGTCATTTGTTACAAGCTTCCCAAAGTAGCCAGACAAGCCTCAGATTTGTCGGTTGAGTCGAATATCCCTTTGTATAGCGCAGAACAGAAAATATTAGGATTTAATCACACGCAGGTTGGCGCAGAGTTGATGAACTCCTGGGATTTTCCGGCAAGCCACAAAATGGTCGCCTTGTATCACCATAGCCCATTAGAGGTTGATGATCATGCAATTGAGGTGTCAATTGTTTATCTGGCCAATATAATTAGTCATATGGCAGAAAGTGGTGAAATAGATCGCAATAGAATAAATGCCATAGACAAGCAGATCTGGCGATTAACAAAAGTAGACAAAAATGATATTGAATCACTTTTGGTTAATTCACGAGAGCATTTTATAGAAGCGCTTTCCCTTTTTCGCCCGAAAGGTAATAGTCCTTCTGGTTTTGCGGCATAAGTGCTTGCAGCTGGATTTTTTATTCTTTATGGCACTCTAAATCACTGAGTAATTGTTTAGCCATTTTCCAGTCCTGAAAACCATTCATTTCATCTTGGTCGTGCTCTGGAAATTGCTCTAATAAACTTTTAAGTTCTCGCTTTGCTTCCTCAATTTGGTTTTGACTTTTTAGTAATTCACAATAGTCACGAGTGGCACGTAGTTCCAAAGACTTGGCACCCTGTTCGCGGGAAATGGAAATTGCTGTCAAAAGCGAATCTTGTGCAATATCATTTTTATTGGTGCCAGCTGAGAGCAATATTTTGGCCAATAAACGATAATATTCCGCTTTAAATAGGCATTCTTCCTGGTTATCGACAGAATCGAGGTAATTATTAGCGAGTTTTAACGCTTGCTCGTATTCTTTTATGTCTATATAGGCTTGAATGAGCAATGCATTAAAATAAGTTGAAGCCAAATAGCAACCGGCGTCATTATATTGTTTAATATAAGATCTGTATTTTTTTACTGTACTTGCGTTAGTATCTGAATTTAGCTTTGTCCAGCTGCACAACATGAGCCCCAGTATATTCCAGAAATTGAACTCATAGGCCCTGGATATTTCCACTAACTCATTTGCCGCCTTGCTGAGTTCTTTGGTGTTCCCACACAGTTGATAAACGATGGCAGAAAAATCTAGTGCATAAGCAATACTGAAAGGATGTTTCAATTTCATGGCCAATTCAATGGCTTGTTTTGAAATATTAATAGCTTTACTAGGCCTGCCCATTAGCCAGCTTACACAAGCAAGATTAGCGAGTCGGGCAACTTCGGAATCTTGTGAATAGGCCTTTTTAGCATCAGCAACAGTAGGCGTCTTTGGCATGAGCTTATTATTCGATTGCAGATACGTTTTGGCTTCATTTAGTTTGCCTTGCCAAAACAAAGAACCGCCCACTAAACGTCGGGCATGTGCTATTAACGACGCATCAGATTTTGTTGTGGTAATAGATTCGAGTTGAGTGGCAATGTCATGTGCTGTACCTATATCCGCACGAACAATGTAATATTCCCATAATCCACTTAATACGGGAAACACGGGGGCAGACTCGATACTGTTTTTGCACAGTTCGTGCGCTCGAGCAAAGGCCTTTTGTACTTCACTGGCTCCGTAACCCAAATGGAGCATATAGGCAGAACCCAGGTTGCTTTGAACGGCTATTTCCAGATCAAGTACAATTTTAGATTCAGGTAATTCAGAAAGATGTTCCAAGGCCTTATTTAAATGAACAATAGCATCAATTAAAGCTGAACGATCTAAAGCGAGTTTGCCAGCGTTGATCATGTGTTTAATTGACTCAATGGTGTCGCCAGCTTCGTAACAGTGATGGGCTAATATTTCTGGGTGTTCCCTTATTCTGTCTGGAAATTGTTGAATCAATGTGTCGGCAATAAGGCGGTTATATTTTTGCCGAGTTTGTCGTAAGAGTGAATGGTAGGCCAATTCTTGGACTAAAGCGTGTTGAAAAGTATAGGAAGCGTGCGGTGGTAAGCCACGACGATACAAGAGCTCCGAGTAAACCAGGTTGGAAATTTGAGATTCAAAATCTATAGAATTGGCTGATGCAACAGCTTTAAGTAAATTATGGCCAAATTCTCTGCCGAGAGCAGCACTCAATTGTGCCAGAGATTTATCTGGACCCAACTTGTCAAGCTTTTCCATTAGCGAGTCTTGAAGTGTTGCAGGAATCGACATGTTGGAAATGGGTTCACAGAGTTCGTAAGATTCATTCAGTTCCTTTAACATACCCGAAGCCAGTACCATTTTAGTTAATTCGTCGATAAAAAACGGTATCCCGTCGGTTTTGTTGGCGATTTCTTCAACTAGAATGCTTGGTAATTTTTTATTATTTGATAATCCATTTATCATTTCTTTCGCTTGGTCACGTGTCAAAGGGTTTATGGAAATCTGGGTTACGTGACCATATATTGGCCAGGGTGGCATAAAGTTTTCCCTATAGCTTAGTATGACGAATATATTCGTGGAGGAAGCCAGTCCGATCAACAAACCGACAAAATCCAAACTTGTGTGGTCTATCCAATGCAGGTCTTCAATAATAATTACGACCAATCGTTGCTTGGCCATTGCCTTAATAATGGATAATAAAACGGCTAATGTTTTTTGATTGTGTTGTGCTGGAGTAAAATTTAAAATGGGATATGGTTCCGAGCTAATTTCAATGCCTAATAAATTGGCGAGTAGCGGGATGTTTTCCTCAAATTCCATACCTAATGCGGATAGCGCAGTTTCAATACGAGTTAGTTTGTCTTTATCGTTATTTAGATCGCTAAAATTCCAAAAATATTTTAGAGTTTCGGTAATGCTATATAGGTAGCTGTTTTTGTAATATTGTGATCCCCAACTTTCTATCAAATAATATGGCTTGGGTATATTTGAATCACGTATAAATTGTATAAGCCTTGATTTGCCCATACCAGCCACACCACGCAACAAAACCACCTGACCTTTCCCGGTGTTGGCATGGTTGATCTTGTCTATTAATAATTGAGATTCTTGTTCTCTGCCAATTAGCGGCGGTCGTGTTTCAATATTATTACTGTATTGAACATGTGCGGAATAATTTAGCGGTTTTATTACTTTATACAAGCTAAATTTTCGAGTAAATCCTTTTAAATGATGTTTGCCCAATGGGGTGCAGTCAATATATGAGCTCACCAAATGATGCGTTTCAGAACTGATCACGATAGTATTAGGTTCGGCCAAATCTTGTAGTCTTGCGGCTATATTTGGGGTTTGACCAAGTGCTGTTATACGTTTGTCACCACCGCCAATCTCACCGATCACTACCTCACCAGTATGGATGCCAATTCGAATAGATAGCGTTATACCTTTGTTAGCTAATAGCGACTCATTGAGTTTTTCCAGACTTTTGATAAGTTCATAGGCTGTGTTTACGGCATTTATTGCATCGGATTCGTGAGCGATGGGAAATCCATAATAAGCGAGAATACCGTCACCGAGATACTGTGCAATGTATCCACTATAGGTTTTTAAGACTTTATTGCATGTGTATCGATATGCTCGCATAATGTCACGCAAGTCTTCAGGATCAAGCCGTTCGGATAACTGACTTGAGCCCACAACATCAGAAAATAAGACAGTAATCTGTCTCCGTTCGGCTAATTGGGTGCTAGGTTTATTTGGCGATATCGCTTTAGTTTTAGGAAACGCCAATTTATCTGAGTTTTGGTTCAATGTCTCTGGCATAACCAGGTTACTGGCACATTGACCACAAAATTTGAAGTTGCTGGGGTTTTCAAAATTACAGAGTGGACAGATTAATTTCAAAGGGTGACCACACTGCCCACAAAACATCATGACTTGCGGATTATCAAATCCGCATTCAGCACAACGCATTATTGCTATTCTCTTTTAACATTAACTGAAGTCGCTATGTATGCCACCAAATTTAAACATAAAGTCGTTCAAGATTTAGTCTGGGTTATGGAAAGTCCGGTGTTCCTGAATCCTGAGTATATTCCTACTCTGGAACAGGGTCTACCAGTTATCATGGACAATGAATTTTGCAGCAAGCTACTCAATAGTAGCAGACAGTGGCTTGCAGCATTGGACACAGATCCTGAACCACTTAAACGCTTCCTCAACAATAATACTTCCAAATTTTTAGGGCCCTATTTTGAATTATTGGTTGAGTATTGGATTAAAGAAAGGATTAATCCCCAATTCTTCAAATCACACATCCAGGTTTTTAATAACAATAGAACATTCGGAGAGTATGATTTTTTGTTCTCCAGTGCTAATGATAACAAATTGGTCCACCTTGAGGTTGCGGTAAAATTCTATTTGTATTACCAAACAATTGATGGTGAAGTTCGATTTATTGGGCCTAACGCAAATGATAGCTTAGACATTAAGCTAAATCACTTGCTTAACCATCAGTTGAAACTGAGCAAAAGTGCCCCAGGTCAAATGGCAATACACAGCATGGGTTTTAGAAATACAGTGCCTACTGTATTGATGAAAGGGTATTTGTTTTATCCACCAGAATACTCTGAGCAGGCTGACTTACCTAAGTATTTGTCGAGTACGCACCTCAAAGGGTGGTGGACATCTCTTAAGCAATTTTGTGTTCCTTGCCATGGTTCCGAAAATCGTTGGACTATTCTTGAAAAGTCGCAATGGCTAGGGCCATTATTAATTCATTCGGACTCCATGGTTATTTTATTAGATATAAATGAATTAAAAACTTTATGCCTGGAACATTTCAAGGATAACCAGCGATCATTATTAGTTGTTGAATTAGAAAAGAAAAAGTTAGAAAATTGGCAAGAAGTCGCGCGCGGTTTTGTGGTATCTGATACTTGGCCTGAGTTAAAGATAAGAGGTAAGAGGTAAGAGGTAAGAGGTAAGAGGTGGAAGGTTTCTCGCTCCCACGCTCTGCGCACATCGTTATACATAAGTCTTACCGATAAGGTATTTTTGGATTTTGTTCGCTCGAAATGAC
>Ga0316192_10003362_pt1 | contig 11677 bp, 7 predicted proteins | sample MerIslwburrow_MG_FD_204931 | JGI IMG/M metagenome (GOLD analysis project Ga0316192, IMG submission 204931) | Coastal sediment microbial communities from Maine, United States - Merrow Island worm burrow | ecosystem: Environmental > Aquatic > Marine > Coastal > Sediment | place: USA: Maine...
TATTTTTATCTCCAGGACCCGCGATTGATTGAATGGTACAAGAAAAACCTCATGGGATGAGCAGGATAGAGGTTGCCTAAGCCTTATCGCTCAACACTAATCAGGTCTATAGATAGTCACACAACGGATACTGCCATTCAAGCTGGAAACGACCATGGAAAGCTTCATCTCCCACGCTGGTTTGGCGTTCACAGGGGGAGATTTCCGCGCTCTTGGGCTGCCGGATGTGTGAAACGAGAGCTGACGGCACCCGGTAACGGGACCGGGACCGGGTACGGGCCGACAAGCGCGAGAAAGGCTACATGCCGACGGGAGCCACCTGGCTAATTGACCGATTGCACCCAGATTACCCATTTGCCAGTGCCCGGATATTGCGGGATCTGTTGAACCCGAGAGATATCAAGGCAGGACGTCGCCGTGTGTGCAGCTGATGCGATTTATGGGTATCGAGGTGCTGTACCGCAAGCCCAACCAGCAAAAAGCATCCAGCGCATCAGAGCAATCTGTACCCGTCAAGATACTTGAAGGCAGAATGGCCCAATCAGATTTCGGTAATTGGCAGTACATATATCCACATTGCCCGGGGCTTCGTCTATCTGGCGGCCGCAGTCGACTGGCACTCACGCAGGGTATAGTCATGGCGAGCCTCCATCGCGATAGACGCGCAGTTTTGCCTGGATGCGGCCCAGGAAGCTGTGGACAAGCTATGGCACACCCAAGATCTTCAACACCAAAGCTAACCAGCCTTGGTTCCCAGGCCGGCTGAAGATATGGTATCAGCATCAGCATGGACAGCAATGATTGTTGGCGGGACAATGTCTTCGTCGAACGGCTGTGGAGAACGATCAAGTACGAAGAGGTTTTTCTCAAAGCCAACGAGTCAGTCTCACGCGACAGGGCTTCGATCAGACATTATCTGAACTTCTACAACTCAGGCCAACAGCACTTACATCTTGACTAACAGACACCGGATCAAGTTTACTTTACGCTCTACTCAAAGCACCATAACCAGAGCGGGCAAAGATCCACTCCCAGCAATGGAATTGACTGTTCAAGCAGACGGGACCATCTCTTATGGCCGCATCACCTCAACTCTTTCGTACATCCTGGCATCACGTGCATGTAGCGGCAAAAGCCTTGCACTAAAGTGCATGGTTATGTCTGGCGGATTAGGACAAAAAATATGTCATTAGGAAATACTTTAATCAGCATAGCGCCTTATATACCTTGGCGTGTAAATTATAATTTAAGGAGTTTACTTGGTGTTTTTCCGGATTTTTTGATTGCGGGTTTCCCCAAATGTGGCACAACATCTTTGTATAATTATCTTATTCAACATCCAGATATCTTATCGACAGATGTTAAAGAACACTGGTACTTTTCAACATTCCCTTTAAAACCTATTTCATGGTACAAGTTCAGATTTCCATACAAATTTGACAGGGCTATGAGCCAATTAGGTTTGCGTACACCGTTTCTTTTAGGTGACGGAACGCCTGACTATATTTTTCGTGAAGCATCCATAAAAGCAATAAAAAACCATATGCCTGACGCCAAGATTATTATTCTTGTCCGGGATCCGATTAAACGTAGTTTTTCTTATTTTCAACACGAAACTCGTGCTGGACGAATAAATAAAACATTTGATGAATTGGTAGATTATGAATACAAACAATTCAGGAAGAAAGGTATTTTATTTCATGAAGATCTCTATGAACATCCTCAATTAAAAGACACCTTCTTACTAGGTTCCTTATATTCAGAATATATCGAGACATTGTTAAATTATTATTCAAAAAAACAAGTTCTTCTGGTTTCATCAGAAAAACTTTTTTCAGAACCAGAAATGGTTTTTAGTGAAATACTAGACTTTATCAACATAACACCTTACAAAAATATCACGTTTAAGACATTTAACTCCGGTAATTATAATATTAACAAAATCCCAAGGAGTGAGTTTCTATCTGAATTTTATGCTCCTTATAATACAAAGCTAGAAAACATGCTTAATGTTAAATTTAACTGGAAATAACATCTCTCTAAAAGATTTATTTACACTGGTATTTGTCAGCATATTACTGTCACTTACCACCGCAACCCGCAAATGACAATTCACGTTTAATGAGAAGACCTTAACAAGTGTGTTGCACAGAAGGGCTTTGCCCTAGCCCCATCGTCGGGAGACAATGTGGTGACACCTGAAAATTTAAAAGCTCAGACTTAAGTTACCTGGAAACCGCACAAAACCACCTACGTCAAGGAATCATAGAGGCGTTGCAAATCCTCAATCGGCTTGTAGGTGAATTTTTTTTCGACGACCTCCCGACCTTTTCTTCCCATCTCAAACCTGAGTTGCTCGTTATCTATCAGTGTCGATACATGTTCACATAGACCATCGACATCATCCGGATCAATTAGAAACCCGTTTACCCCATGGTCAATGATCTCCGGTATGCCTCCAACTCGCGTCGCCACTACGGGCTTTCCTGCTGCACCTGCCTCAATATTTATGAGTCCAAATGGTTCATTCCACTGTGAAGGAACGACAACGATATCTGAAGAAGCGTAAATGTTATTCACGTCAGAGCGGTATCCGGTGTAGATAATTCGCTCGTCACCACCGATCTTCTCTTTCAGCATGGATTCCGTATAGGCACCCTTGTATTTATCCGGGTCTCGACACGCCCCTACAATAAGGAACCTGACATTATTATGCCTGACCGCCCGCGTCATACGCAGAAACATGTCTATACCCTTGACTGTTAGAATCTGCCCGACAAACGTCACAACGACCGCCTCGTTCGGTATGCCCAGCTCACTACGAATGTTTTTTGCTTCATCAAAGGACGTGAGTTGAATCGCATTATGGATGACGTGCTTTCTTGCTCTCGCAGGCTGTGAATGTTCAGCAACATACCTGGAGACAGCAACGATTCCATCGGACAGATTAGCAACGGGACCCGATGCTTTGCCCACCAGGTGATAGTGAACGAGTACGGGTATATGCAAAAGTCTCGCTGCCACGAACTCAGCGGGGCGCCAGTAGTAGGTGTTCATGTGGAACACGTCAACGTGCTCCTGTCGAAACATTCGCAGCGAACGCCACACCGCTTTTCCATAGGCGATGGGATTGCCTGGCTCCTGGTTCTTCCCCCATATAAGGTAGCGTACCCCTAAGCTGTCAAGTTCCTCGGTAATTCTGCCCGGGTATGGCAGCAAAACGAGCGGGGTATATCGGCCACGGTCGAGAAGCCGTATATTGGTAAACAGCACTCGACTCGCGCCACCCCAGTCACGAGCACTCTGTGCCAGGTAACAGATAACTTTAGCCATGGTTTAATATTCCTATGAGCCCTTCCCACTTTGCCTGGAGTAAAACAGGCAGAGGGAATTATCTGAGTTTTTACGGCTATATGGTGTTATTGAAGACATAGTAAGGCATGGTATCAGAATCGGACACTGTCGAATGCTGCTTCATAATCTTGTTGCAGTAGCTGCATAACCAAACGCTCCAGACGTGACTTCAGCACTGGCATGCCGGATATGGACGCGACTCCATCGTGAAGTACTGTATTTTTGATATGGTATCGACAAATACCGCGGGTTACATAGTTATATAAACTATCGTTATTCAAGGGAGATTCTGCGGCATATCCCCGCAGGAAAGCGGACATGGCGTGTCGCGCAATTCGCCAGGGCACAAGCGGCACTGTGCGAAACAGCATCATGTATGTGCAAAGATTAGTGAGGTCTTCGTATGGCACGCCTGTCCCGCAAGTACCAAAATCAATAAAACAGGCTTTGCTGTCCGCCATGAGGATATCTTCACTTTTGACGTTTCCGTGGATCCATGCAGTGACCCCGCAGGAGTTATCCTGCTCATTTACCCAGCTTGCGATGTTTTCTACCAGCAGATCAGGTTCCTTGATGTCACTCAGATAGGTCCTGAGGTAAGACAAGGTATCCGGGCTTAACACCCTGAGACCTGCTGGATCATTATAGGTATGGAACCGCCCCAGACACCTGCCAAGGTTTTCCATGGCAGGCATTGAGGTGCGTTTTGAATTTGACAGTCCGGAGAGACACCCGGACAGAAAAGACCGGTTGAAGCTCTTGCCCTCTACAGCAGAATAAAGTGTGTATCTATCCGTTAGCGAGGCACGAATTGCCCCGGCATGCCGGTATCCTTCAAAATCACCAAGGGTTGCTTTTATCGCTTCGGCACCAGCAATCTCACGCCGGATCCACTCCTCTTGCAGTGAAAACTTCAGATACCAACTGTGTTTGCCATCTACCCTGTAGATGTAATTTTTATCCGAACTAATACAATTGAAGACCTTACTATCCAGGGTAGCTTTAGAACCGCTTTTGAGTTCTTCCAGTCGAGCCTTGCACGTTTCAGCAAGACGACATAACTCATCCGCCTCACGGGCGATTGATTCATTTTCGGCAAGAGACAGAATTTTCATTACGTCTGAATATACTCAGTCATTATAAAAATCTTACTGTAGACTTCTGGCTGTGATTCGCGCCGGGGACGACGCTCCTTCAGGACTGAGCCAGAGACCCACCAGGGGTGGATTCCGGCGAGCAAATAGACTGTATGCAAGTCTTTTCCGCAACTCCATGCAGCGCAGAACCCGGTCCGGTTTAACCGCTTTTCCGCTTCAGGACATAATCCGCCATTGATTCGATGGAGCCGAGATTATCGATATTGATTTCCTCCTGCTTAAGCGACATGTCAAAAGCCTTTTCATACCAGACCACAAGACCCAGTATCCCGGCCGAGTCCACCAGTCCTGTTGCCGGAATTATGTCATCATCCTGTATCTGGCTTGCATCATTACCGATTTCGCCGGCAAGCTCCGCGAGCTTTTCACGGATTTTGGTTTTAATCTCGCTTTTTTCCATTGTTGATTATCCCTTGAACGTTTTGCCACCGTTTATGGCTCCATAGCCGTGCCATATAAAGTGGTAATAGAAATACCAGTCACTATACCTCAGGCGGTTGCGTCAACGCCTGCAGCACACCGGCAACATCATTACCACTCAGAATTCGGTGGTCATAACTGGCACCCAGCACTGCCGACTGCCCATCCCCGGGCGGAGCCGAGTGCGCAACCATCAGTGCGGTATAGGGTGCCAGAACCGGCACATGGCGACTCACGTTCCAGCGAGCCATACTGGAAAAACCGAGCGTCGCACCGATTGATTCATCAGGCCGCAGTTTTTTCGCCATGGCATGGCGTTGCACTTCTCCCAATGCATCGATGAACTGCCTGTCGTCCATGGCATCTGCTTGCTGTACGACGGTCAGATACAGGGTTTCGCCTACCTGAACGGTAAACCCCAGATTAACCTGGTCATAGAGATACTTCTGCCCATTGACCAGGGTGGTATTGATTTTTGGAATATCCCGGGCAAGCTTAACGAGGCGATAAGCCATCAGGGGTAACAGTGGACTGAGCATGAATTTGTGTCGTTCAGCAAACGCCGCCGCGTAATCTTCCCAGGCTTGCTGGTCATAGGTCATCTCCAGATAAGCGGCCACGGCGTGGTCACGGTGCCATGTCACCGTCGATACCATGCCGTGTTCCTCGGCACTCAGCGACCGCAGACTTCCTGGCGTGCCGGGTAAAAGTTCCTCACCACCTTGCTGGATATCTACCTGTGCAGCTTTGACACTCGCTGCAGTGCTGCCCTCGCCTGCAATGAAGGCCTCTATGTCCCGCACAGTGAGGCGTTCACCCTGATGGGGGATTTGTCCGGCATCCAGCTTGTGCTTGTCCAGCAACACCTGTGCCTTGGCAGTGGGTTGTAGCGAACTCTTTCCGGAAGACTCTTCAGCTGGTACCTTGCTGACCAATTCGGGCACCGGCTCATCGGGGCTATCACCGATCCACATCATCACCGCGCCAACTTTCACTCTTTCTTCCACATCACACAGAACTTTCAGAACATAGCCGTCCTGCTCTGCTTCGACCGGGATAACGGCCTTGTCCGTTTCCACTTCAGCGATCATGTCACCGGTCTTAACCGTATCACCCGCACTAACGGTTACATCGACGATTAGCACAATATCGTCGTTAATATTCACACAGGGTACGTAAACTGGATGTGGCATAACGAAAGCTTCCTAATTAAACAGGCTCACTACTTCATTGATGATACGTTCTTCCGATGGCAGAATCTGGCATTCCAGACTGCGTGCAGAAGAGATGGGGACCGGTGGGGTACCGATCCTGATGGCACGACCACGATAACCGGTCTCCATCAAGCTGGCCAGGATTTCGGCACTGACCCCGAAATCATCATGTGCCTCTTCCACAATGGCCAGTCGCGTGCTGTCCCCCAGGTGTGCAATCAGGCTGGCTTTCGGTAACGGTGACAACAAGGCGGGTACGATAATCTCTACCTCGAGTTCTTCCTCTTCTTCCAGGTATTCGGCCACTTTTTCAACCATTGGCAGCATACCCCCATAGGTCAGAATGGTAACGTCAGGTCTGTCACGGCGCCTGACCAGGGTAGGAAAAAGATGGGCCGCCACATCGTCCGAATTTGTGTCCAGGGGCAAGAATTCACCCGGATCCTGAATCTGCCCGTAAAGCAGTTTGTGTTCCAGAAACAATACCGGGTAGCGCCACTCGGTGGTGGCATTGACCAGCAAGCCAGCCACATCATGCCGGTGACTGCCAAAGACAACGGTGAGACCAGGGACCGAGGTAAAAATATTTTCGGGACTCTGGCTGTGGGTTGGGCCATAACCGCGCCCTCCGCCACTGGGCGCACGGATCACCAGAGGAACCTCAACATCCCTGAATACACCCGGGAATTTGACTGCATGGTTGTACAACTGATCCATGCAGAGCGTCAGGAAGTCTGCAAACATAACTTCCATTACCGGACGATAACCGGCAACGGACAGTCCGATCGTGACGCCCGTGATGCCCGCCTCGCTAATCGGCGTCGACAGCACCCGCCCGGAGAACTTCGAGGAAAGACCTGCCGTCACCTTGAAGGCCCCGCCATAGGGATCATGGAGATCTTCCCCAAGCACGATCGTTTTGTCCGAACTCTCGAGCAAATGATGCAGCGCCCTGTTCAGGTGTGTTCTGACGTTTTCTCCCTGCCCGGCGGGCGGTGTGGTTTCCGAGCATTCGGGCTCCACAGCTGCACAGGTAAAGATGTGCCTGGGCGGGTCCGCGAAACAGGCCTCCGGTGAAGCAGTTGCTGCAGCTTCTATCTCCTGAATAAAGGCCTGGTTGAGTTCCTCGATGGACAACCGGGTCTGTTCCGGCAGGCGTTGCCCGAGCGCAGTCAGCGGATCGCGTTGGCCGATCGCCTGCATCTCACTATCCGGGCGCAAATCGTCACCCTTGCTATGCGGCCCCAGGCGTTTGGTGTCAATAACGAGGAAACCGGGTCTATGGCCATGCCGGACTTCCTCGACGACCTTTTCAACTTGTTCAAACAACAGGGGGTTGGCATCATCAAGTCGCCAGGTTGACAAGCCGAACGCCCTGCCCCGCGCTTCGATGTCTCCACCTATGGTGCTGGTGGTGTCGGTTGTTTGCGCGATACCGTTGTTTTCTACCACGAACAGTATGGGAACATCCCAGATCGAGGCGAGGTTCAGACTCTCATACAGGAGACCCTGACCCAGGGTGCCATCACCCAGCATGACCACGACAATACTTTCACTATTGTCCAGCTTTCTGGCCAAACCTAACCCGACGCCAATACCCGACATACCACCCTGAACACCGTTGCTGTGGAAATGCCGGTAGGCCAGATGCTGACTACCACCATGACCACCACATACGCCTGCCTCCCGACCCATGACCTCTGCCACCAGGCCGGTAAACTCGCCTGAATAGCTGAGGAAATGCCCGTGGTTACGATGATTGGAAAGCACGACATCTTCCGCTTGCGTCAGGGCGCGCACCACCGCCATCTGGCACAGCTCCTGCCCCAGGCAGGTGTGCGTGGTCCCCGACACCAGTCCCCGGCCAAACTGGGTCAGGATAAGCTGTTCGGTGCGTCGAATGAGATCACCGTATGCATACAGACTCTCAGGCTTGAGCGCAATCAGTGGCCGCCCGGCAACATCGGCATCAAATCCAGGTATCTTATCCAATTAAATTCCTCTGAATTTCTATCTTGAAGAGTAAGACAAAGCGCTCGGAACAAGCACGCGCAAACTTAAAGGTCTGTGCATGTTATTTACAATAATACCAATATTGTCATAACGTTATGCTCCAGTCAAAGACAGGACAATTGATATTTATTCAAACCCGATGAGTAAACAAACCGGCCATGCATGTGTCATATCAATACTCATTATCCTGTGATCGGCATGTCAGAAGACAAGCTAAACGCCCTTATTGAATTGCTGCATCTCAGATCATCCAGTCCACTGACTTTTCACACTTCAGTATTTCAGTCATTTCCTCAGTTCCCGTATTTGCTTCAACAAACCAACCATTCCACGACGCGTCTTACTGTCATCACCCTGACTCGCACCTTCTTCCGGCGTCACTGACTCAATTTCCAGAAATCCACCTTGTAAATTAACAATGACCTTCTGATCATCGCCCAGTATTGCGAATGCACGGGGTCTCTGATAGTGCGCTTTTGCGACATAAATGAGACCGCTGTCATTCGTCAGAATATTTCTGCCCTGAAATGGCAGCGTTTCAATTGCTGTACCGAACATCTCCTCAAGAACAGTCTGCATGACATCCGTATGAGAGGTAAGTTTGTCGATATCGGAATTCCCTTTCCCGGGAATATGCATCAAAAAAGGCACTCTCATCTGATAGTCGTTAAGATTTGAATTGTGGCCAAAACTGCTTTCTTCAAAAAATTCCTCGCCGTGATCCCCGGTAATTATCACAATTGTATTATCCCATGCTCCGGCTTTCTTTATACCGGCAACCAGTCTCTCAAGTTCTGCATCCACAAAGTGGATAGCATTTTTATATCTGTTAACCAGTTTCTGTCTGTCTTTGCCCCTTAATTTCTCATCGGAATAATCCACCTTCCCCTTAATCTCCGGCTCAAATATCGTGTGCGCCTCCGGATGCTCATAGTCCGAATGCGTTGTATAGTAGAGCAAGAAGTTAAAATATGGTTGCCCGGTTTCCTCGTGGCCCGTGGCTATTTCAATACTCCTGTCAGTGACCAGTTTGTCCCTCTCGTAATTCTTTCCATGCTCCGGCAGAAAGGTATCCGGGTTTTTACCTAACATGAATTTATCCATGTCATACCAGCGCATGGTTCTTGCCGTGGTTGAATAAACCGAATATCCATTTTGCCTGAGCAGTGATATCCCGACTGGCGGCACCTGACTGAGTCGAAAATCATGAAAATAATAGGGGTTCAGACCATACAGCAGCGAGAAAAGGCCATAATGCGTAGTATTCCCACCTGTATAATGATTATTCAGCCATATTGTTTCTCTTCCCAGTTTTGTAATAAAAGGTGCTGAATCTGAACCAACATCCTGTTGCCGAAGACTCTCGATGACTACCATAACGATATTGAAATCATGAATTATATTAATTTCATCGAGCTTCAGATCACCAGGATAATTTAAATGTGTGGTTTCTGAATTACCTGCCAGACCTTCCAGTGGCTCGGTGAAATTTCTTTTCGGATCATTTCCAAGTAAATAACCATATACCTTGCTGATATGATACGGGTGAGGCACGAGGTATGCTGGCGGGGCTTCCCTTAACTGGAATACGAATGGTTGTGCCTTGAAGTAAAAATAGGAAAACAGTGACTTGTCAATACCGACAAATACAGCCAGCATTAAAAAATATATTAAAATATTCTTCCTGCCAAACGAGATCGTCGTAACTGTAATCCTTGACAGTGGTGAAATCAGGATATGTACAGTAAAAAAAAGAACGACCGGAAAGATTGCGACAATTAATAGTTTTGGCGATATTCCAGTCATGCTCAGGGCATCTTCCTGCACAAGTGCCTCGATTACAAATCGATTAAGATGCAGATTCATTGTGTTGTAGATCTTACTGTCCAAATACAGATAGATCGTCAACAAAACACCGCTAACGGCAAACAATACCAGCCGCATTTTCCTTCTTCGCACCAGGATTCTTTCAACAAAACAAATAACCAAAAAAGTAACTGATGCAACAGCTATGAAATGCAGCCAGAATGAGAAGAAAATATAAAAAGACAGGCCAACAGACAGGCTCGAGGTATTCAGCCCGCCCAGGTACCGTGAGTAGATAAATACAAATGAAAAGAAAGCAATAATTGTATACAGTGTAATAGATTTTTTATTATTCTTGCTTTCTTGTTCTGACATACAACTGACACTATCAGTAGCATCTTGCATCTGCAATTTTGCATGATAAGAACTGTCCACGTTATTAATTTCTTACCAGTACATCAGTCTTTTGCGATGGCCGCTCGTTTGTTTCAACCAGAGGTTTCCCGTCCTTACCGGGCTCAATGTCCAGCTGTGCGAGTTCCTCCAGACTAATCATCTTGCAAATCACCATAATAGCAATGAGCGTGTAATACAGATCGAAATAAGCAAGCCCCAGAAAGGCTCCGGATGCAGCGTACCCGACCATACTGACCTGGACCATACTCGCCAGATCTGCGGCCCACTTTGTTTCGGGTCTGCGTTTGGCGAAGCGCCGGATACGGCTTCCTGTATTCCAGGTAAACCAGGCAAGCAACAAAAACATGGTCAATCCGATAAAACCATGTTCTCCCATAATCTCGAAGTATATGCTGTGCGCATCCGCACCCCCCGTAATCGGTGCGTATTTTTTGAATGCCGGTGGAAAAAAGGTTTCGAACCCGCCTCCGGTTATCCGGTCTTCTGCAATACGGTATGCCATCCACCAGGTATTGATTCGAGTCATCGCCGACTTATCCTCCTTAAAGGTCTCAATGGTGGACATGCGGTCATACCATGACTGCGGCATGATAGCGGCCAGCGCACCAACAACGACAAGGATGGATAACACGGTGAAAATCTTGTTCCGACTTTTTAGCCAAAGGAATATCCCCATGACCGTCATTCCTATTAATGCACCCCGGGACTGGGAACCAATGGCAGCAATACCCGTAAAAAACATTGCCACAGTCACACCCTGGTGTACCCATACATATTTTGCCTGCAACTGCAGATAGCGCATCAACGGGATCGTCATAATCAGGGCCAGCCCTATCTCGTTGTTACCCCCGATAAATGACCCCGCTGGTCCCTGCACGTTAAATGCTCCACCAGTAGAAATCGTAAAGATGCCGCCTTTAACACCATACAATCCCAAAGACAGCACAATTACCCAGATGAGCCAATTGAGCTTTTGCTTTGTATCAATCAGCATTAACATGACATAAAGCATTAGCTGAATTTTCCAGACCTTGCTCCACTGATCCCACGCCCCATCGGTGTTTAAGGCAAAAATGGTGGTAAAAAACATCCACAGTATGAACATCAGTAACAGTATGGTTTCACGTGTCCAGGGAACACGTATGGGTTCCTTTAACTTCAGCATCGAAATGAAAATAACAATCGCAACTATCTGGGAAAAAGGGAAATCGTAGGCGAACCCGTATGTCAAGCGGTGCGGGTTCATAAACCCCATCCAACACCATATATAAATACCGATATAGGGTCTTGAAAATA
>Ga0316192_10003365_pt1 | contig 11675 bp, 10 predicted proteins | sample MerIslwburrow_MG_FD_204931 | JGI IMG/M metagenome (GOLD analysis project Ga0316192, IMG submission 204931) | Coastal sediment microbial communities from Maine, United States - Merrow Island worm burrow | ecosystem: Environmental > Aquatic > Marine > Coastal > Sediment | place: USA: Maine...
CTCTTCCGCCCTTCTCTCGGGTCCGGCGTTGAGCTCGCGCCAGGCCGTTTCGAGCGGTCCGGTCGCTTGTTTGCCGAGCTCGCTCAAGAGTCGCGATCCGCTCTCGTACTGAGACTGCGCCTCGTTCTTTCGATTGGCTCGTCCAAGGAGACGGATCAGGCTTGCGCGCGCCTCTTCGTCGATTGGGTCGATGCGCACGAGTGCTCGCGCGAATGGCAACGCAGCACTTGGGTCGGCAGCGAGTCGGGCGACCAGCGAACGCAGAATATCGATGTGGAGACTTCTCGCGTGTTCCCGCTCTGCAGCGCACCACGCTGTGAACTCGTCGAAGTCGATGAGATCGAGCCCCTCGAGGAGCTCGCCTTCGAAAACGGACTCGAGCGCGATCAAGCGCTCCGTGGAAATCGAATCCACGCCAGGAGCCAGCTCTTTTCGAACGCCTCGCCAGTCGAGGGATCCCTCGTCCAGAGCGAGTTCGACGCTTTCCCGGTCAGCGAGGAGCGATCGCTTGCCCTCGGCATCAACCACCGGCCGGATCTTCGACAAGCTCCATCGTAGGGCGCCACGCGGATCGTCGGCGACGTCCCAGAGCAGGGAGCAGAGTCGATCCCGCCGATGTGGCCGTCCGGTGATGGCCAGGTAGGCAAGCAGTCCCCGGGTCTTTTTCGACTGCGGAAGACGCACCGGCTCACCGTCCCGGCGAACGATGAGGGGTCCGAGCACCTGGACCTGAAGCGTGGCGACGCTCACGCCAAAGAGCCTGCCTGCGCCGAACGGGAGCGTCAAACGTTGGTTTGAGGCTTCTGGAGCTACACCTTCGTGGTACGATGGCCACGTGGAATACGTGGTTCTGGAGCGAGAGTTCGCTGAGCCCTTGAGTCCGGATGATGTCCGCCGGATGGCTGCCGAAACCCAGTGCCTAGAGCTTTATCGGGTGAAGCCGGTTTGCAGCTACCTCATGGCCGGCGGCAAGCGGATGGTCTGCGTGTTTAAGGCTCCCGACGCCGAGGCCATCCGCGCGATCGCGCGCTCAAACGCCTTTCCGCGGGACTCGCTCGCCTGGTCTTCCACGCTTCATACCCCGTGATTTCGCGCATTTAGCGAAAAGATTCACGAGCAGTTCGCTTTCCACGATCCCTCACACGGGGGCTCACACGGCGCCTTCGTAGGTTGCTTTGTGTGGACGGGACAGACCCCGCCACACGAACCCAACGAAAGAGGATAGCCATGGAAAGCAACGCACTCAGTCAGAGCCAGCCCAGCAACCCGAAGCCTCGCCGCGAGAAGCGCGCGATGAACGGCGTCGACGTCCCCACCCTGTTCGCCACCATCAATGCGGTTGGCGAGCAGCCCGAGCTCGCCAAGTTTCAGTTCCGCGCCACGAATAGGTGGGTCAAGGGAACCCATAGCCGAAGCCGCATCGAGGGCTTCAGCGGTGCCGGCGGAGAACACGAGCAGACCGCCGACTTCGTCTACGACGGTGACCACCCGCCCGTCCTTTGCGGCAAGGGCAGCGCGCCGACCCCGGTCGAGTTTCTGCTTCACGCCATCGCGGGGTGCATCACGGCCGGCATCGGCAACATCGCATCGGCGCGCGGCGTCGAGCTCGAGTCGGTCGAGTGCACAGTCGAAGGTAATCTCGACGTACAGGGGCTCCTCGGAATCTCGGACGACGTCCGCAACGGCTACGAGTCCCTTCGCCTGAGCTACACGATCAAGGGTGACGCCGACGAGGCGACACTTCGCAAGATCGTGGAGCAGTCCCGAGCGCGCTCCGCCGTCTACGACGTGCTCACCAACGGGGTGCCGGTCTCGATCGAAGTGGACGCCGGGTGATGAGCTGCCCCACGGAGCATGCCGGTCGGTCTCAGTGATGTGACCGACCGGCATGCAACGGCGGGCAAGAAGGGATGTAGCCATGAAGCAGACAGACACCATCATCATTGGAGGCGGGCAGGCAGGCTTGGCGATGAGCCGGTGTCTGGCCGACGAGGGCATTGAGCACGTAGTCCTCGAGCGCGGCCGCGTGGCAGAGCGCTGGAGAAGCGAACGATGGGATTCTCTCCGATTGCTGAGCCCGAGATGGCACTCACGCTTGCCGGGCTTTCACTACCAAGGGCCTGACCCGGATGGCTTCATGACGATGCCGGAGCTCATCTCGTACTTCGAGCAATACGCGCGCTCGTTCAGTGCGCCGGTTCAGGATGAAACGACCGTTCTCAGCGTCACGCGTGCCCCGGGCGGCGGATATGTCGTCCGCACCGACCAAGGGGATTGGCAGGCGGCCACCGTCGTCATCGCCACCGGCCATTGCGACCGGCCCTTCGTTCCGAAGGCAGCTCGCAGGCTCTCCGCGAAGATCCATCAGCTCGTGCCGTCACGATACAGAAACCCTGGTCAGCTTCCCGACGCTGGGGTCCTCGTCGTCGGCGCCTCCGCATCTGGGATTCAACTCGCACGGGAGATCCATCAGTCCGGACGTCATGTGACTCTGGCGGTCGGCCGGCACACTCGTATGCCGCGCCAGTACCGCGGGCGGGACATCAGCTGGTGGCTCGAGGCGAGTGGAATCCTCGCTGAGCGCGCGGAGCACGCGTTTGACCTCGAATCGGCTCGCAGCCAGCCCTCATTGCAGCTCGTCGGTACGCCCGACCACAAGACCATCGACCTCGCCGCGCTTCAAGAAGAAGGCGTGCGCCTCGTCGGCCGCTTGGCGGAGGCGAGCGATCGCCGCGTCTCCTTCTGCGACGACCTAGAGCAGAACGTCGAGGGCGCTGAGAAGAAGCTCGACCGAGTCCTCGGCCGGATCGATCGGTTCATCGACGAGACGCGCATGGGAGCCAAGCACCCCGAGCGCCGTCCCCCGATTGCGCTTGCCGCCGCCCCCACCGAGCTCGACCTTCGCGCCGCCGGGATTTCGACGGTGCTTTGGGCGACCGGGTACCGCCGACAGTATCCCTGGCTTCGAGTTCCCGTTCTCAACATGCGCGGCGAGATCATCCACGAGGGCGGGGTGACGGCCGCTCCCGGCCTCTACGCACTGGGGCTGAACTTTCAGCGGACCCGTAAGTCGAGCTTCATCGACGGCGTCGGTCACGACGCCCGGGCACTCGCCGACGACATCACTCGCCGCTTTCACCAATCATCCGTAGCCGCCTAGGAATGAACGCCATGACCACGCAAGCCATCCACAACTCGTACGATGTCGTCATCGTCGGCGCGCGCGTCGCCGGCGCTGCAACTGCGATGCTCCTCGCCTCCCGCGGCCTTCGAGTGCTGGTCTTCGACAAGAGCCGGTTTGGATCCGACACCCTGTCGACCCATGCGCTCATGCGTCCCGCGGTTCTGCTTCTGAATCGATGGGGCATCACGGAACGCCTCGAACGGGAGGACACCCCTCGGATCGAGAAGACCACCTTCGTCTACACCGATGAGCGGACTACCGACACGGTGGAGGTCGACATCAAGCCTCGGCATGGCGTCGACGCCTTGTTCGCGCCTCGGCGATCGGTGCTCGACCGAGCGATGGTCGAAGCGGCTCATGAAGCTGGCGCGGATGTACACCACGGGGTCCGAATGACGGGCCTTCTGCGGGACGCTGCGGGTCGCGTCTCTGGCGTGAAGCTGGTCGACGAAGCCGGCAGCGCACGCGACGTACGGGCCGGTCTCGTGATCGGTGCCGATGGACGACGTTCCGCCGTCGCCCGTCTCGTCGGTGCGACGCCCTATGTCTGGGGCAGGCATGCCACCGCGTGCGCCTTCGGCTACTTCGATGACCTCCCGGTCGATGGGAATCGCTGGTACTACACCCCGGGCATGGGAGCGGGCGCAATCCCCACGAATCGCGGCCAGACCTGCCTTTTCGCCTCGGCGTCCGACCGCTTCGCGAAGAGCTCGCACTCCGATCGCCTCGAGGCCTTTCGTGCCGCCGTTCAAGAGACCGCTCCGGACATCGCCGAACGCTTGCCTCATGCCAAGCTCGACAGTCGACTTCGCTTCTTCGAAGGGATGCGAGGGTTCCTCCGCCAGCCCTGGGGAGATGGCTGGGCGCTCGTCGGGGACGCAGGCTACATGAGCGATCCGATTACCGCCCATGGCATCACCAATGCGCTTCGCGACGCCGACATTCTCGCTCGGACGATCGCGGAGGGGGCGAGCCTAGCGGAATACCAAACCGCGCGGGACGACCTTTCGCTGAAGTTTTTCGAGGTATCCGACCGGGTTGCGTCGTGCGATTGGGACATCCCGACCGTCCAGCAGTACCACCGCATCATGAGTCAGGAGATGGCCCGCGAAGAGGAGGCGATGCTGTCGGCAGCGAGGCCGGCTATTTCGCCCGTTGGTCGGTCTGGAGACCGTGCGCTTCGATCCGCTTCTTGAGGCGTTTGAGCAAGGCGTCGGCCCAAGCCTTCGAGCCCTTCGCACAAGAAGGCTCACCCTCCGCATCGTTCGCGCGCTCCATGCATGCGCGGTAGTAGCTCTGAGCGAGCCGAATGTCTTCGTTGTGGACGCGGACTCCATGCTTCATGCCCTGGAGGTAGCCGTAGTCGTACAAGACGAAGAGGATCTTCCTCACGACCGAAGGGTAGAGGCTGCTATCTGCGAGTTTCTCGACCTCTCCCATTCCCTGGCGATATTCCACCCCGGTCAGTTCTGGCTCTGGGCCTGGCACTTGATGGCAAGCCTCGACCGGACCGGTCGCAAAGGGAGTCCCGCGCTGACATCCCTTCGCGCGGGCGAGCCCGAGGTAGTACTCGTGGACGTATTCCCAGTGAGCGGCTCCGCGAAGTGCTCCAACGTCGTACGCGGCCTCGACCAGGCGGCGCACCTGCGTCAGCCCCTTCTGGTAGGTTCCGCTCCCACGTACGGTCTTGACCCAGTTCGCATCTCCCGGGGTCTCATCCGCCTGGGCGAGCGAAGGCTGCACGGCGCAGAACGTCAGTGCGAGATAGAGCGTCCATCGAATCATCGCCGGAAGGTGCCGTCGGGAGCCCCTGCGTGTCAAGATGGCTCCGGTCGTTTCTTCGGAACCCATGCCCATACTATCCCGCATCGAATGGGCTCGATCCCGGTCTCATCGGTGACCTGGCACTCGACCAGCACGTCGCCTTTCGCTTGCGAGGCGACTGGGCGTCGATGACGTGGCGCTTTTTGTCGCCGCGTCTCCTCACCGTCAAATCGGCTATTCGGCTGCTTCGGCGAACCACTCGTCGCTGGGTTCAGACTCTACCCGTTGTTCGAGAAGGTCGGCCCATGCTTCGAGGTAGGCGACGACGTTCTCGCGCTGGTGGTGCGCAAAATACGAGGTGTTCTTGCCGAGCCGGCGCCGGACCTCCGGGTCGCTCAAGCGCTCGAGGTGCCCTACGTCGGATGCGTCGAGGCCGAGCGCGTACATCTGCTTGAGGATGTCGTCGAGCGGAGCGCCGCTGACCTGGCAGGCGCCGATGTTTTCGGGCTCCCAGGCACCTTCGTCCAAGGCCGGTCTATCGCCGTAGTCGAAGTCCGGGAAGCGTAAGCGCACGACGCCGCGCGCCTGACCGCCCCAGTCGCCTTCCTTGCGCATGGCGCGCTTCTGAATTTCGTCCGGGTCGAGCCCGGTGATCGTTTGTGCGAGGTGCCCACAATTGCAATGGGCAAAGCTCGCCCATCGGTAGGTGGTTTCCTCGCGAGTCAAGCGCGCTGCGGTCTGTCGGAGCGCGACGACGAGTCGACGGGACGCTGCTGCCATGATTGAACTCTAGCTCCGGCTCCACCTCGGTCCACCCCTGCCGGCGATTGAGCTCCGTCCATCGCGCGTGTTAGCGTCCACTCATGCTTCGATCCGTTTGGATGCGACTCCTCATCGGCGTCCTGGTCATCGTGGCCTTGCTCGCCCTTGTCCTGTACGGGCGCTACGGCGGGGGCGAGCCATACCCGGACCTCAGCGGAGAGCCAATGCTCCTCGAGGACGCCCTCGAGCTCGTCGTCACGAGCCCGGAGCCCATCGGCAACCTCGCGGTCTCGGCCGACGCTCGCGTGTTCTACACCATCCACCCCGAGAGCCGGCCGGAGGGCGCCAAGCTCCTCGAGTGGGTCGATGGCGCGCCGCGTGCGTTTCCGAGCGACGCCGCGCAATCGTCGTTCGAGACGCCCCTTGGTGTCGTCGTCGATCGGCAGAACCGGCTCTGGACGATCGACCATGGCAACCATGGGACGGGCACTCCAAGGCTCGTGGCTTTCGATCTCGCGACCGGCGATGTCGTGCATGACCATGCCTTCGACTCGTCTGTCGCGGAGCTCGGTTCGTTCCTGCAGGACCTTCAGGTGGATGCCACTGGCACGCATGTCTTCATCGCGGACGTGAGCTTCTGGCGACAGAACCCGGGGCTCATCGTGTATGACGTGCAGGCCGAGCAGGCGCGCAGGGTTCTCGATAGCGACCCGTCGGTCACCCCGCAGGACTGGGTCATCCGCAACCCGACCAAGGACATGGTCTTCTTCGGCGGCCTCGTCGTGCTCAAGCCCGGTGTCGACGGCATTGCGATCGATCGGAACGACGAGTGGGTCTACTACGGCGCCATGGCGCACGACACGATGTACCGCGTGAAGGTAGTTGATCTGCTCGATGCGGAACTGAGCGCGTCCGAGCTCTCTGCTCGGGTCGAGTCCGTCGGCCCCAAGCCGCTGAACGATGGGCTGAGCACGGACAGCGAGGGCAACTTGCTCATCACCGACGTCGAGCATGGCGCGGTCATCCGAATGACTCCGAACGGCGAGATGACGAACCTCGTCGAGAGCCCGCGCCTTCGATGGGCGGACGCCTTGAGCTACGGTCCCGATGGCTGGCTCTACGTCGCTGACAGCGCCATTCCCGATCAGATGCTTCGTTCGAAGGGCCACATCAAAGAGGCCGCTCCCTATCACATCTTTCGCTTTCGCCCCGGGATCGATGGGGTGCCGGGGCAGTAGTGTCTAGTTGCCGGCGCGGACGAGTCTGCCCGGGCGGGCATCGGTAATCGCTCCGTTTCGGGAGATCACCTGACCGCCGACGAGCGTAGCGACGTAGCCACGGGCGTGTTGCATCAGTCGCTGCCCGCCCGCCGGAAGATCTTCCACCATCGTGGGCGGAAGCAGTTCCAGCTGGTCGAAGTCGATGATGTTGAGGTCCGCGCGAAGCCCCGGCTTCAGAAGCCCGCGGTCTTTCAAGCCGATGAAGCGCGCGGTGTCGTGCGCCTGCATCTGGATGATTCGCTCGAGTGGAATGCGCCCGTGGTCGCGGTCGCGCGCCCAGTGGGTCATCAAGAAGGTGGTAAAGCTCGCGTCGCAGATGGTGCCGACGTGCGCGCCGCCGTCACTCAAGCCGGGGAGCGCCAGGGGATGGGTCAGCATTTCATGCACGGCGTCGAGGTTCATGCCCGTGTAGTTGTAGACGGGAAAGTAGAGGAGGGCCTTGCCGTCTTGCTCCAGCATGGCGTCGTAGATCAGCCCCAGGACCGGCTCGCCGCTGGCCATGGCCGCCGCGCCGAAGCTCTCGGTCGGTGAGGGTTCGTAGTTCGGCTTCTCCCCGAGTCGAAAGAGGCGCATCGCGACCATCCCGAGGTTGGACAGGAAGTAGTCGGCCAGGGGAGGGAGCATGCTCCCGTCGCCAGCCACCGGATCGCTCGTCTCCCCGATCATCTGGGCGCGAAGAGCAGGGTCGCGCATGGCCTGCACTCGCTCCGCCAATGGAAGGTGGCTGATCTTCTTGTAGCTCGGGAACCCCATGAACGGGTGGAAGGTGGCTTGCAGTCCAAGCATGACGCCGATACCGCGCGCACCGACCTGGCACCTCACGTCGAACCCCTTTTCCGTCGCCTTCGAGGCCCGGTCGAGAATCCACTTCCACTGCTCCGGGCTGTGATCCCGCTGCATGGTCGACACGCTCATCGGGCGGCCTCCTGCGGCGGCAAGCATGTCCTCGAGCAGTGTCCATTCGGCGTCGAAATGCTCGTCACCGTGGAGGATGTTGAAATCGCTCACGGCTTGAAGCACTCCGTGTGAGAGCCCCTCGAACGCTCTCGCGATTCCGGCGAGCTCTTTGCCTTCGGCTTCGGAGGCGGGCGTCCAGTCGCCCACGGCGCTTCGGTGGTTGTCGCTCCGCCCAGTGCTGAAGCCGATGGCGCCCGCTTCGAGCGCTTCCCGCAGAAGTCGTCTCATCCCGGCGATGTCGTACTCGGTTGCTGCCTCCTCCGCGACGGCTCGCTCGCCCATCACGTAGACGCGAAGTGCGTCGTGCGGCACGTGAGCGAGAAAATCGATGGTATGGGGCATCGCATCGAGTGCGCTCATGTATTCGGGGAAGCTCTCCCATCCCCAGGTGATGCCCTCCGAGAGCGCAGTCCCGGGGATGTCCTCGACACCCTCCATCAGCTCGACGAGCTTCGCGTGGTCGTGGGGGCGAACGGGTGCGAAGCCAACGCCGCAAGAGCCCATCGCGCAGGTGGTCACTCCGTGGATGGATGAGGGCGCGAGCTCTTCGTCCCAACTGATCTGGCCATCGTAGTGAGTGTGGATGTCGACGAAGCCGGGGGCGACGATCGCGCCGCTCGCATCGATGGTTTCCGTGGCGCTTTCGTCCGCTTTGCCGACGGCGACAATCCTGCCGTCCTTGACGCCGATGTCACCGGTGAACCTTGCCGTTCCTGTTCCGTCGATGATGGTGCCGCCGGAGATCTTCAGGTCGTACATGAACGCTCCTCCTCGAGCTGGGGTGCGGGAGTGTACTGCGACTTCGCAGTCATTCCCAGCGCTCCTTAGCTGTGGTGCGGATGGCCAGACTGTGGCACGCCTAGCGCCATGAATCTCACCTTCACCGAGGAAGAAGAGGCATTCCGGCAAGAGGTCCGAGATTGGATCGAGACCGCCATGCCTGCTGATATGCGCGAGCGCGCGCAGGGGTCTGGAGGTTTCACTCCTGAAGACTCGGCAACCTGGCACCGCATCCTTTACGACAAGGGCTGGGTTGCTCCGAACTGGCCGGAAGAGGTCGGCGGAACGGGCTGGGATGCCGCCCGCCGGTTCATCTTCGAAGAGGAGATGGAGCTCGCAGGCGCCCCTCAACTCTCCGTGTTCGGCCTGACGATGGTGGGCCCCCTCATCATCAGCTTCGGGACCGACGAGCAGAAGAAGCGCTTCCTGCCCAAGATCCTCAGCGCCGAGGAGTTCTGGTGCCAGGGGTACTCGGAGCCCGGTGCGGGGAGTGATCTCGCGTCGCTCCGAACGACCGCCGAAGACGCAGGCGACCATTTCATCGTCAACGGTCAGAAGACGTGGACCTCCTACGCGCAGTATGCGGACTGGGTCTTCTGCCTCGTTCGCACGGACCCGGACGTCAAGAAGCAGGCCGGTATCACCTTCTTGTTGATCGACCTCAAGACACCCGGGGTCGAGGTGAAGCCCATGCAGACGCTCGGTCACACCGCCGCGTTCTGTGACACCTTCTTCGAGAACGTGAAGGTGCCCAAAGAGAACGTCGTCGGCGGCGTCAACCAGGGTTGGACGATGGCGAAAGCGTTGCTCGGCCACGAGCGAACCATGCTCGCGATGATCGGACCCTGTCGCAACGTCCTGCAGAAGATCAAGCGCATTGCGGCGACCAAGACTGTCAACGGACGGCCGATGCTCGAAGACCCGGTCTGGCGCGCCAAGATCGCGCGCCTCGAGATGAGGTTTCGGGCGCACCTCATGGTGAGCTACCGGGCTCTCGACGATCAGCAGAAGGGAAAGATGCCGGGTCCGGAGTCGTCGATCCTCAAGCTCGTCGGCACGAAGCTGATCCAGGAGCTCACCGAGCTTGCCATGGAAGTCATGGGAGAGAGCGCACTCACTTGGTACAATGAGGGAGTTTGCATGCCCGTCGAGGAGTCGATCGGCCCCTATTTTTGCTACGAGCGCGCCGCCACCATCTACGGCGGCTCGAACGAGATTCAACGCAACGTCATCGCGAAAATGATCCTGCAGCTACCGAGTAGCTGAGCACTCCCGAGGAACGACCCATGGACTTCGATCTCAACCAAGATCAAAAAATGTTAGCGCAGACGGTGGCCGACTTCGCCAAGAACGAGTCACCTGTCGAGCGGTTCCGACAGCTGCGAGACGATGACATCGGTTACAGCGCAGCGGTCTGGCAGAAGATGGGCGAGCTCGGCTGGCTTGGAGTTGCGTTTCCCGAGTCCGTCGGCGGATTCGGCGGCAGCTTCGTCGAGTGCGCGCTCGTCATCGAGAATCTCGCCGCGACACTCGTGCCGGAGCCTTATCTGGCGTCCGTCGTGCTCGGAGGGTTCGCGCTTCTTCGCGCCGGCAATGCCGCTCAGCACGCGGCCTATCTGACGCCGATGATCGAGGGTGAAACCACGTTGGCGCTCGCATACTCGGAAGCGCAGAGTCGGCACGACGTAAGTGCGGTCGAGACGACAGCCCACGTCAAGGGGGACGGCTACGCGCTCTCCGGTCGCAAGGTGTGGGTCCTGAACGGTCATCACGCGGACCACCTGATCGTTTCAGCCAGAGCGCCGGGCGGCGTGACCCTCTTCGTCATCCCGCGCGATGCCGAAGGTGTGACCGTCACCGTCGCGAAGACCATCGACGGGCACAAGGCGGCCTTCATCGACTTCGACGGCGTCGTTGTTGACTCGGATGCGCGGCTCGGGGACGAGGGTTCCGGCACCGCGGTCCTCGAGCGGGTGATGGACTACGCGGCGGCCGCGGCAGTGGCCGAGGGGGTCGGACTCGCGTCGACCATGCTCCACATGACAGTGGACTATCTCGGAACCCGAGAGCAATTCGGTGTGAAGGTGGGCTCGTTTCAGGCCCTACAGCATCGCGCGGTCGACATGTACGCCGAGACCGAGCTCCTCCGTGCCATCTCGATGGCCTCGATGCTTCGCGCGGATGAGGATGAGCGCAGCGTTCGCGTTGGTGACATCTCTTCGGCGAAGCTCCAGCTCGCGACCGGAGGCATCTGGGTCGCCCAGCAGTCGCTTCAGCTCCACGGAGGCATCGGGGTGACCGACGAGCATGACATCGGGCTCTACTTCAAGCGCATGTACGCCCTCAACGCGCTCTTTGGCGACGCGGAGCACCACGTCGCTCGCTTTGCAAGCGACACCTCGTTTGCCGAAGCGGGCTAGTCCGCGCTGCTCTTGGCCGGCGGCTCTTCCGGGAGCGTCGGCGCCGACGAGAACCTCACATAGCCGCGATACGTACCGATGAAGATACTGTTCCGCGGTCCGAATGAGAACGTTCCCCAGATGTTGTTGAACACCTTGCGGCCGTAGTACTCCTTGCCGAGCGTCTTCTTCTGGACGATGCCTGAGACGTTGTCATCGAAAGCCTCGTCTGTGAACGCGCCTTTGATGCTGAAGACGCGCCATCCCGTTTGGAAGTCGACCGCAGTGAGTTGCCAATCGTGGTGGTCCTCCATCTCGGTGTCACGGTGATAGACGTAGAACAGGCCGTTGGCGGTCGAGAGCTTGGGAGTCGCGGTCTTGCCGTCGAAGTGCCCGGCCGCCGGCCAGTCCTCTCGGTACCGATAGGTGCCTGCAGCCTCGTCGTAGTCGAAGCGTGCGATCCCGCCGGCCGTTGGGTTCTCGACGAAGGGGTCGACGAACCCGTAGGTATTGCCCACGATCAGGTTGTCTCCGTACGCAACCACGGAG
>Ga0316192_10003366_pt1 | contig 11675 bp, 6 predicted proteins | sample MerIslwburrow_MG_FD_204931 | JGI IMG/M metagenome (GOLD analysis project Ga0316192, IMG submission 204931) | Coastal sediment microbial communities from Maine, United States - Merrow Island worm burrow | ecosystem: Environmental > Aquatic > Marine > Coastal > Sediment | place: USA: Maine...
AAACATCGTCAGAATGGTTTCAACAGACGGCAACCGTCTTTCAAAAGTGGATTGTATTTTTGAAAAAGATTTAAAACTGCCGAAAACAACCGGTATACTCGTTCCGAAAAAAGGAATGAGTGAAGTTGTCAAATTTTTAGATTCCACAGGAACGGTTCAAGTTGGTATTAAAAATAATAATTTTATTATAAAAAAGGATTTTGAAACCATTATTATTAGGCTGCTCGAAGGAAATTTTCCAGAATATGGGGATATTATAAAAAGGGGATCTTCACATGCGATCCATATGGATCGCAAAATGTTTGTATCCATGCTGAAAAGAATGTCTATTTTGTCTTCAGAAGATTACAAGGGCGTTATTTTTAATTTTAAAGAAGACAACCTTTCCATAACCACAACAAATCCGGATTTGGGTGAATCAAAAGAAGACATGGTTATTGACTATCAGGGTGACCCCATTGAAGTTGCTTTTAATCCCAGATACATTATGGAAACCATGAGCGTTATCGATTCTGAAAAAATTATTATTAATATAATCGATAGTGAAAAACCCTGTTTACTCGAAGGAGCGAATGAAGACACCTATTTAAGTGTGATCATGCCAATGAGAATATGAAAAAAGAAGAAAACACATACAACGCTGACAATATAAAAGTTCTCGAAGGACTTGAAGCGGTCCGAAAAAGACCGGCCATGTACATAGGGAACATTGGTATTGAGGGGCTTCACCATCTGGTTTACGAAGTTGTGGATAACAGTATTGATGAAGCGATGGCCGGTTACTGCGACCTTATAAAAGTTATTATACATACGGACAACAGTGTAAGTGTCGAAGATAATGGCAGGGGAATACCCGTGGGGATACAGAAATCCGAGAATATGCCCGCTGTTGAAGTTGTTATGACCAAACTCCATTCAGGAGGAAAATTCGATAGTGATTCTTATAAAGTTTCCGGTGGACTTCACGGCGTAGGGGTGTCGGTGGTCAATGCGCTTTCAAAATTTATGGAAGTCGAAATTTATACCGATGGAAAAATTCATTATCAAACATATGAAAAAGGAGAAAAAACGAGAGATATCAGCATCATCGGAAAGACCAAAAAAAGGGGCACAAAAATACATTTTGTCCCTGATACCCAAATTTTAGAAACAGATAATTTTAGTTATGATGTTCTGATACGAAGATTAAGAGAGCTTGCTTTTTTAAACAAAGGCGTTCGATTAACCATCGAAGATGAACGATCGGATAACAAAGATGAATTCTATTATAAAGGCGGCCTTATATCGTTTGTGGAGTATCTGAATAAAATAAATTCCCCACTGCATAAACCTATTTTCATAGAAGGGATAAAAAATGATGTTCAAATAGAAGTTGCCATTCAATACAACGACACCTTCAAGGAAAAAATATTTTCATTTGCCAACAATATAAATACGATTGAAGGAGGTTTTCATCTCATTGGTTTTAAAGCGGGATTAACGCGAACCGTCAATCAATATTCAACAAACGGGAATCTTCCAAAAAACCTTCAAGCCAAGATTAGCGGTGAAGATATAAGAGAGGGTTTAACAGCGGTTATAAGTATTAGAATTAAGTCGCCGCAATTTGAGGGTCAAACAAAGACAAAACTTGGAAACAGTGAAGTAAAAGGATTGGTCGAGTCTCTGATAAACGAGAAATTAAGCATTTTTCTTGAGGAGAATCCATCCGTGGCCAAAAAGATAGTTGCCAAAGCTGTGGATGCTTCCAGGGCCAGGGATGCAGCAAAAAGAGCACGGGATATCGCGAGAAAACAGGGTGCTCTTGTCGATTCAACACTTCCGGGTAAGCTTGCCGAATGCCAGGCTTCAGATCCTTCCGAAAGAGAAATTTTTATTGTGGAAGGTGACTCTGCCGGGGGCAGTGCCAAACAGGGAAGAGACAGAAAATTTCAGGCAATACTGCCATTAAAGGGGAAAATATTAAATGTTGAGAAATCAAGATTTGATAAAATTCTGCGAAGTGAAGAGATAAAAAATATCATCACAGCACTGGGAACCGGAGTGGGTGAAGAAGAATACGATATTGAAAAAATAAGGTATCACAAAACAATTATCATGACAGATGCTGATGTTGACGGATCTCACATTCGAACGCTATTGTTAACCTTCTTTTACAGACATATGCCCGAAATGGTCGAAAAAGGGTATCTATACATTGCTCAACCCCCTCTGTTTAAAGTCGGCAAAGGAAAGAATGAAATTTATTTAAAACATGAAAATCAATTGAACGATTACATTTTAAAAAGGGCATGCAATAAAAAAAATATTAAGTTTGGAGAAGAAGAAAATTTACTGTCCGAGCACAATCTCTATCTTTTCATGGCGAATCTTTCTGAATATTTTTTGATAATTTCGAGATTGAAAAAACAAGGCATTGTCGGCGATCTTATCGAGTTGTTATTTAAAGAGGAGGTTGAAAATAAAAAATTTCTAAAAGACCGACAAAAAATGATGCAGTTAAAAAAGACGCTTATGGAAAAAGGTTACCAAGTCAGTGAACTGGCATGGAATTCGGAACGGGATGTTTATGAAATGACGGTCACGCCGTCATTTGGCAAACAAGGACGATTGTCGGGAAAAATGCCAAACATAAAGGTGAAACCCATAAAAATAGGAAGAAGCCTTATTTATTCCGGAGATTTCCAGAAAAGCCTGCTGCTGAGTAAAAATATTTTCAAATACGATAGCCCCCCGTTTCTTGTTTTTAACGAAGACGATGAGAACAATTCCATTCGCATGGATGATAAAAAAGCCCTCCTTTCTTTTTTTATGGAGGAAGGGAAAAAGGGTCTCGGCATTCAGAGATATAAAGGGTTGGGTGAAATGAATCCAATCCAACTATGGGAAACCACAATGAATCCGAGCAAGAGAACCCTCTTGCAGGTAAAGGTTGAGGATGTGGTTGAAACCGATGAAATTTTTACCGTACTCATGGGTGAGGCTGTTGAACCCAGAAGAGAATTTATCATCAGCAATGCCCTTGAGGTAAACGTGCTGGATATATAGGTAATGAATCGAAAAATTTCCACAGAATTGCAAAACCTCGCCCGGTTAAATCCTCCAAAGGAGCATCGCAAAGCGGCATTAAACGAGGCAAGCAAATATTAAAACAGATAAAACTTTTTGAGGCGTGCTTCAAGGAGCTTCAAAAATAAACATTCAACAACTGATTTTAGACGATAAAGATGGACATTCACAAGGTTCAAGCAAGGGATTTACCGGATCTTTGGTTTCAAGCGGTTCATGACATTCTTGACCGTGGCCGGCGGTTTAAAATAGATCGAGGAAGTTACGCCGGCCAGACAAGACTCGAATATGATTATTTTATCGGACACATTCAGCATCCAGGAACTCAACCGCTGTTACCCGATATCCCGGCATCCTGCGGGATTCCAAATCCTGTGGAAGAAGGCTATATTTATGGTGGTGAAGGCTATGAAAGATCGTACATCGAGTATTTGATGACCGGCCAAAAAGAAACTGGCGAATCATATACTTATGGCGAAAGATTGACCCGAGCGCCCCTTACCGGGGACCAATTGGCATGGTGGGAAGCGGGCAACACGGAAATCATCGACAAAAGAGAGATCGACGGCAAAGCAGTTTTTGAAGAAGACGGACAAATCTACCTAAATCAGATTGAGTGGGTCATTCAGACCTATCGGCAGTATGGCGGCCGCAACAACCAGATGGTGCTTCAAGTGGCCCACCCAACGGATCTTACCCTGCTGGACCCGCCGTGTTTGCGGTCCATCGACACGCGAATACAGGATGAAACCCTCCATTTTATTGTCTATTTTCGTTCATGGGATCTTTGGGGGGGGATGCCGGCAAATCTGGCCGGGATCCAGAATCTTAAAGATTATATGGCCGGGGAGATCGGGGTAAAAGATGGTGAGATGATCGTTGAAAGCAAAGGGCTTCATCTCTACGGCTATGCTGAGCAGTTGGCGAAGCTAAGATGTTTGAAAGCTTAAAATCACCACCGTAACCTTAAATCAGAATTCTATGGTGTTGGGTGTTCTCGGGAAAGGAATAACATCCCGGATGTTGCTGATACCGGTTATCAACATAAGCAACCGTTCGAATCCAAGGCCAAAGCCACTGTGTTCAACAGATCCATAACGTCGAGAATCTAAATACCACCAGTAGTTTTCTTTTGGCATTCCCATTTCATCTATCCGGTTTTCAAGAACTTCCAACCGTTCTTCACGCTGGCTCCCGCCGATGATTTCCCCAATTCTCGGTACAAGAACATCCATCGCCGCCACCGTCTGAAGGTTATCATTCAACCGCATGTAAAAAGGCTTTATTTTTTTGGGGTAATTAAAGACAATTAACGGTTTCTTAAAGTGATCTTCTGTTAAATAACGTTCATGTTCGGTTTGCAGGTCTTTTCCAAAATCGATATCGTATTTAAATTTTTTTCCAGATTTTTTTAATATTTCGACAGCCGATGCATATGTGAGGCGTTTAAAATCAGAGGCGGCGACGTTGTTTAACGTTTTTATCAACGTTTTATCCACAAATTTTGCAAAAAGTTCGATATCTTCTTTACACGCTTCGAGAATAAAGGATGTTAGATGTTTTATCATCTCTTCTGCAAGATCCATGTTGCCCTCAATATCACAGAACGCCATTTCTGGTTCAACCATCCAAAATTCGGCAACATGTCGACGGGTATGTGAATTTTCGGCACGGAAAGTGGGACCAAAGGTATAAACATCTCCCAAGGCAAGGGCGAACATTTCGGCGGATAACTGGCCGGACACCGTTAAATTTGCTTCTTTTCCAAAAAAATCTTTGGAATAATCGATTTTGTCTTCTTTTCGCGGCGGATCATCCGGATCTATGGTTGTTACACGAAACAACTCTCCAGCGCCTTCGCAATCCGAACCGGTTATGATCGGTGAGTGAATATACCTAAACCCCTTGTCTCGGAAGAATTTATGAATGGCATACGACAACTCGGATCTTATCCGAAATGCAGCGCCGTATTTGTTGGTACGGGGTCTTAAATGCGCGATGTTTCTTAAAAATTCATCGGTGTGGCGTTTTTTTTGTAACGGATAATTATCGGGGGCAACATTTAAAATTTCGACACTTTTCGCAACCATTTCCCATTTCTGTCCAGAACCTTTTGATTCTTCCAGTTTTCCGCGGATTGAAACCGCCGAACCGGTGGAAATTCGGATGATGTCTTTGTAATTGTTTAAGACGCTGTCAACAATGATCTGTATGTTTTTTAGGCAGGATCCATCGTTAACCTCAATAAATGAGAAATCTTTTGAGTCACGTTTGGTTCGGACCCACCCCTTTACAAGAACCTCGTCGATGGGGTGCTCTGATTTTAATAATTTTATTATTTTTGTTCGTTTCATAATAGATCTCCAATGTCAGACTGCGGTGATAAATTAAAGGCTCCTATAGTTTTACCGTTATATTATACAGCTGATCTTTACGCTGCAAAACCATGACCAGCGACTTTTTTTGGCGGTATTTTATGATGGCCGTTTTAAAATCCTCAATATTTTTAACGGATATATCATCCAGCTGTCGAATCACATCTCCCGGACTGACGCCGATACGCGCGAGATAAGATTGACGATCAAGATCTGAAATCACAACCCCCTCTTTCGCATAAACGTTAAAGATTTTACGGTTTTTAGCAGAAAGATTTTCAACGGAAATTCCCAGAAGCCTGTCGGCCAATTCCAAAGCCAATCCTTTCGGGAATACGGATGATTTTACAGAAAAGGACTCGGTTTTGCCATTTCTGAAGATGTTTATATCGATGGTTTCTCCGGCTGGAAAACTGCCCATGGACCTCTCAAAATCCATTTTTGAATGAATGTTTCGCGACCCTATGGATACGATAATGTCACCCTCTCGAACACCGAACTTAAAGGCAGGTCCGGTATTTTCAACTTTTTTCACCAGAACGCCTTTGATGGTTGGTACTTTCAAATAGTTGGCCAGCTCTGTATCTATATTCTGTACAGTTATACCGATCCATGCCGGTACAACCTCTCCATATCTTATTAGGTCAGCAACAATCCTTTTGGCTTTGTTGATGGGTATGGCAAAACCAATGCCCTGGGCCTTGGCAAATATGGCGGTGTTTATACCGATGAGCTCTCCCGTTATATTGAGGAGCGGCCCGCCGCTGTTGCCCGGGTTAATGGAGGCGTCGGTTTGGATAAAATCGTGATATACCATGTCGTCAGTCCGTATACTTCGGTTTTGGGCACTGATAACACCGGTGGTTACCGTATTTGAAAAACCAAAAGGGTTGCCGATGGCGATAACCGTTTCGCCGATCATCAGGTCATCGGAGTCTCCCATTTCAATCGCCGGCAGAACTTTCTCGGCGGAAATACGCAGAACCGCCAGATCAGAATCGGGATCTGCACCCACAATCTGGGCCGTGAACTCACGGCCATCTTTCAGACCAACGGTAATGGTGGAACCTTTTACGATGACATGTTTGTTGGTTAGGATAAACCCCCTTTTACCATCAATGATAACGCCGGATCCTAGACTGGTTCGTTTATGTTTTTGTTCAAACCCTGGATCAAAAAAATCTCTGAAAAAAGATTCAAAAGACGGATCCATGCCAAATCCATAAAATGGATTTACACGCTTGCGAACCTGGAATTCGGAGCTTATGTTTACCACCACAGGACTGACCTTTTGAACCGCTTCAACAATTGCGCTTTTACGCAGGTTTTCAGCCCCAAGGTTGTCCGGAGAGTTAAAAATAAGCGTGAAAAAAAAGATAACAATACAAACTACTGAAATTACGAGTTTGTTGTTTTGGGGTTTTATTTCTGGCATTTTAGGTTCCGGTATAATAAGATAAACAATTAAAAATCCGTTAATAATATTTTTTATACCCCGTCCACTTGCCGGAGTAAAGCGGAGATTCCGTCTCAAGTGGGCGGAGGAGAGCTTCAAAAAAATAGCTCATTCAGACAATCTGGTTTCAAGGTTTCAGACTTGTGAGTACCTGTGTATAAAAAATTTGCCGGGGTTCGTTCCACTTTCTTTCGGGGTCACTTGAAGCGGCACGAAACCCGAGAAGATCTATATCATGAGCATTACAACCATTCAAGATATCTTGCCACTAATAGAGCAACCCAGCCGATATTTAGGCTCGGAGATAAATGCCGTCAAAAAAGATCAAAGTCGGGTAAAACTCAGTTTTGCGCTTGTTTTTCCAGATCTTTACGAGATCGGGACATCCCATTTTGGGATTCAGATTCTTTACAATATCCTGAACAATCACCCAGAGATCGCCGCTGAAAGGGTTTTTGCCCCGGCACTCGATATGGAGGCATGCCTCAGGTCGTCAGGTATTCCCATCACGTCACTGGAATCTAAAAAACCGCTGGGCCAATTTGATATTATCGGCTTCAGTCTTCTCTACGAGCTGAACTTTACCAACATACTTACCGTATTAAAACTGGCCGACATTCCGTTTTTTTCCCGACAACGAAATGATTCTTACCCACTGATTATTGCCGGTGGTCCTTGTACATGTAACCCTGAACCGATGGCGGATTTTTTTGATGCCATGGTCGTGGGAGACGGCGAAAATGTAATTATGGAAATGTCCCAAACCTGGCTTGAATGCCGGTCGGCAGGAACGGGTGATAAAGAAGCCCTTTTGAAAAGATGGTCCAAGATAGAAGGGGTGTATATTCCTGAATTTTTTACGCCTAAATTTGACCACCATGGTTTCCAGAACCTTGTTCCGAAATTTCAAGATTATCATACGATTAAACGAGCAATTGTTGATGATCTTGACACGGCGCAGTTTCCCCATGCACCGGTAGTTCCTTACGGTAGACCGGTTCATGATCGGCTTCGGCTTGAAGTATCCAGGGGCTGCACCCGGGGCTGCCGCTTCTGCCAGGCCGGGATGATATATCGACCGGTTCGCGAACGCTCGCCAGAGACCCTGCTCTCTCTGTCAGATTTTTCGGTGACTTCGACAGGCTACGAGGATATCTCTCTTTTATCTTTAAGTGCGGGGGATTATAGCTGTCTTATACCGCTTATGGAAAATCTCACGTCACGGTATTCATCGCAGCGGATTGCGGTTTCCTTTCCATCTTTGAGGGCCGATACATTATCACCGAAACTCATGAATCTTGTGAAAAAGGTCAGAAAAACAGGCTTTACGTTAGCGCCGGAAGCCGGAAGCCAGCGACTTCGCGATGTTATCAATAAGAATATCACCGAAAAAGATATTATAGTAACCGTTAAAGATGCATTTCATTTGGGGTGGCAGGTGGTTAAGCTCTATTTTATGATCGGCCTTCCAACCGAAACCGACGGCGACTTGCAGGGCATCGTTGATCTTGTAAAAAAATTGAGAAATATCCGTTTGCCCAACAAACGCAAAACCAAACTCAATGTAAGTGTCGCAACGTTTATCCCAAAGTCCCACACACCGTTTCAGTGGTCTTCCCAGATAACTTTGGCTGAATCGAAACAAAAAATCGCCATGTTGAAGAAACAATTAAAATTACCGGGTGTTCAATTTAAATGGCAGAACCCCGAAGCCAGTCTGATCGAAGGGATTTGGGCACGGGGCGACCGGCGTCTTTGCCGCCTATTGCTCGCAGCATATAAGAAAGGATGTAAATTTGACGGATGGAGCGACCATTTTAAATATCGATTGTGGGAAGAAGCGTTTTCCGATGAAGGGATTGATATCGATTTTTTCACAACGCGTGTTCGGTGCACCACCGAACCGCTGCCCTGGGACCATATCAACACGATGGTTTCAAAAGATTTCTTAATCAATGAATGGAATAACGCCACAAAAGGTGAACACACGGCAGACTGTCGCAAGGGTGATTGTAACCATTGCGGGGTTTGTGATTTTGAGGTTGTTGAACCCAAAGTCTTTGACGACCGTAAAGACGAGGCTCCAAAAAACATTCCAGCAGACCCTAATATCGATACATTTTATAAAAAAATCAAGGTGTCATTTTCCAAGTTGGATGAGGCAAAGTATTTTGGACATCTTGAGCTGGTTAAAATCATAACCCGTGCTATTCGACGTGCTCAAATACCGGTCAAGTTTTCCGAAGGTTTTCATCCAAAGCCGGTAATATCCTTTGAAGATCCGCTTCCCATCGGCTTGGAGAGCCTGAATGAAAATTTTTATGTATCCGTGAACGGAAACATTCAACCCCAGACCATTATAGACGGGTTAAACCAGCATGTTCCTGAAGGCCTGCGAATTATAGACTGTCAGCTTGCACCGATAAAGGCTTCCCGCAACACTTTTTCACCATCGACATATTTGGTAACGAAAAAGAATGGTTTCTTTAATGAAGAAAACGTGGCATCTTTTGTTAAAAATTCTGAATTCATCGTTACCCGCACCAACCGCAAGGGAAAAACTAGACAGTTTGACTTAAAAGAGATGGTATTAAAGATAACGACGCTTTCGTCCAACAAGCTAAAAATGACGCTGAGATCGGAACCGGGTAAAACAGTGAGACCTTTTGAGGTTCTTGAACATATTTTTGAATTGAGTAAAGAAGAGATAAAACAGGCCGCCATTGTAAAAATTTGACCTTTCAAAACGGGGTTACGGAACTGAATGGCATGGAAACTTTTTTTCAAATGGGCGAAGATTCAGTATAATGATTTGTAAATACAGGAAAAACCATGTATAGAAAAATTATTATAAATGCGGCAGAACATGAAACAAGAGTGGCGCTTCTTGAGGATGGGAACATCGCTGAGCTTTTCATCGAACGGGGAGATGCTTCAGACATTGCCGGAAATATCTATAAGGGAAGGGTGCAACGGGTTCTGCCGGGAATGCAAGCCGCTTTTGTAGATATAGGACTCAAACAGGCTGCTTTTATTTATGTGAATGATGTGTTTGGCGGAAACTATAATGACATTGAAAACTTCCTGATAAAAAGGAACGGTGACGAAAAGGATGCACTGGATATCGATATTTCCGGTTCGTTTTCACCGCTGATAGGTCGCGAAAGACATATAGAGGAGCTTATCACCGAAGGTCAAGAAATAATGGCCCAGGCCGCCAAATCGCCATTGGGGTCAAAGGGGGCTCGGCTGACAACCCATATATCCCTTCCAGGCCGACTTCTTGTTCTGATGCCCACTTCAGAACATATTGGAATATCCAGACGTATAGAAGACGAGGCTGAAAGGCATCGGTTAAAGGAGATCATAGAATCGATACGAGGAAATAATTTCGGTTACATCGTTCGCACCGCAGCCGAAGGGGCCCAAAAAGAAAAACTTGAGTATGAGATGGGTTTTCTAAAAAATTTGTGGGAGAGCATTCAAAAAAAGTATCCAACAGCTCCGACACCCTCTCCGGTGCACAAAGAGGTCGCGGTCAGCCTTCGTGCAGTTCGGGATCTGTTGGTCAATGAAGCTGAGAAACTGATCATAGATTCCCGTTTGGGGTATGAGTCTATTTTAAAGTTTCTCGATACGTTCAAGCCGAGCCTCAAAGATTCAGTAGAACTATATGAGGGTTTGGAACCGATTTTTGATGCGTATAATCTGGAAGGGGATATTTCCCGTGCTTTAAAAAAGAAAGTATGGCTGAAATCCGGTGGTTATATCGTGATCGAGCATACCGAAGCACTCGTGGCAATCGATGTAAACACCGGCCGGTATGTCGGCAAACACAATTTGGAAGAAACCATTTTAAAAACCAACCTGGAAGCGGTTAAAGAAATTGCGTATCAAATCCGCCTGAGGGATATTGGCGGTATCATCATTATCGATTTTATCGATATGGAAAAAAAATTGAATCAGGAAAAGGTGTTTAATGCGCTCTCAGTGTTGCTTAAAAAGGATAGGAGTAAGACTCATGTTCTACCCATGTCGGAATTGGGATTAATGCAGATGACACGAAAAAGAACCAGACAACCCCTTACCAGGATTCTGTGTGAGCCGTGCTTTTATTGTGATGGAGAGGGATATCTGATATCCAGGCAGACCATCTGTTACAATATATTCAGGGAAATTCTTCGTGAGTCAAACGACATGGCGGGGGTCAAGATAAGCTTGAGGGTTAATCCTGAAATTGCCGACCTTCTCCATGGTGAAGAAAGTCAAGTTATTGTCGAACTCGAGCGTATTATCGGAAAACAGATTGTCATATATCCCGCACCCCAGCTGCATATGGAAGAGTTTGATATTTTCGAAATTTATAAAGAATAATAAGACGTTAACCGGACAAAAAGAACTTTTTTCGAGACACTAGGAGTTTACATCTTGACAATTCGGAAATCTTATGATTAATTTGTCCGGTTAATTTTACAAAATATAATATTTTCAAAGCGTATGCGAAGAAAATTTTGTGTCTAATAAGGGTTTTGCATTATGAAAAGAACATATCAACCAAGCAGAATTAAGCGTGCCAGAACACATGGGTTTTTAAAACGGATGTCAACAAAACAGGGCAGAAGGATTATTAACCGGCGCAGATCAAAAGGCAGAAACCGATTATCCGTATAACCGGTTGGTCAAATAAAATAGATATAGAAAAAACAGCGAATTGAACAGAGGAGTTTTTTTGCGTTTTTTTTTTACCAAGGCGGACAGAATATTGAAACGCTCCG